>Ga0265300_10000465_pt1 | contig 42290 bp, 43 predicted proteins | sample AusTroGonzalo_MG_FD_193482 | JGI IMG/M metagenome (GOLD analysis project Ga0265300, IMG submission 193482) | Bovine rumen microbial communities from tropical cattle in Woodstock, Queensland, Australia - Gonzalo_03 | ecosystem: Host-associated > Mammals > Digestive system > Stomach > Rumen ... | reverse complement strand
CCCTGCCGCCCAACGCCGGGGCTTGAAAGCCTATGGCCAGTGCACCGTAAGCGAAGCTATTAACAGAGCAACTCCAGCCGCCCCATATAAGTCCGCTGGCGCTGATATGAGTGAGCTGGTTAGGCACAATCGTGCCTGCGCTATTGCCTATATCAAGGATGCCGTGCGAGGTGCCGCCACCAAACACCACCTGACCCGTCACGCTGGCGGTGCCCATGCCCAGGAAGGTCGTGTTCGTGCCGCCGTCGGTGATGGTGATGCTGTTATTGGTCACCGTGCCGCCGCTGATGGGCACCGTCACGGTCGCAGCGCCTCCGCTGACGCTGGCGGTGTTGCCGTTCGCGATGATGGAGGTGATGGCCTCATCAGCCGGGACGTACGGAGTCTCATCCCGTAAAGGCTTTAGTCTGTCAGAAGGGTCGCCTATTTCAGTCACCATTATGGTCCCGTAGGCGGTCTCGTCAGCCCCGTCCACAGTGTACACGCCCACCAGAGCTGGCTGTTCCGGGTACATCTCCGAGGCTCTGTTCCAGCGCCAGACGGGCGACTCGTCGGACCGCAGCACCCAGCTTGTCCCGTCAGGCGCCAGCGTGAACGCCGGGTTCGCCGCGCACTCATATAGGTCGCGCTCCCGGTTGTAGCCGTAGAGCCCCGCGAGATGGTAGTAGGCTTCGACGTCAGCCCGCACATCTCCCACCTGCACAAACGGAGGACGGTCGAGCACGACGTTGTGGTTCTTCCGATACAGGCGATCCTTGGAGATAGTAATAGACCCCGTGCTGGCAGTGGGTACCGTATAGGTTCCGTTGTAATAGCCTGATACAGTCCCCCCGTAGCTGATGGTGAATCCTTCGCCTTTGTACAGGGCTCCCGTCTTGTAATTGCCGCGAAGCAGGTCAGAGTGCTCGTAAGCGATGTAGACGGCGCTTTCCATATAAGAGTTCGTGCCCCCCGCCAGCGATGCAGAGATTGTGCCTCCCTCGATGACGATGTTGTCCCCCGCAGTGAGCGCGTCCTGCTTTGCGGCCAGGTCCGCAGTTGTGGCGTAGGGCGTGATGTCCTCGTATCCGGCAGGTGTGACAGTTACGGTGGATACCGTCAGCGAATTGATGATCGGCGAGAACTGCTCGTAGGTGCCGGAAGGGTCGTTCTCAGTTGACTGCACATTTAACCACTGCCCGGCGTCCGGGGTGGAGAGGAACCAGGAAGCGATGCCATCCCACCATAACTTGCAGTCCCCCTTGACGTATTCTCCAGTCGTGGAATCGAGTATGTAATCGCCCTCCAGGTGATACTGCGCCTCTATGTCGGCGTCCACATTGGAGACGGTGACGTACTGCGACGCCGCCCTGTGGCGATACAACCTCCCCGCCGTTGACGCGGTGGAGGACGTACCGAAGAACCAGTAGGCGTCCCGTCCGGCGGTGCTGGCAGAAGGCAGGGCGTCGTTGACTACTGTGACGCAGTCGGCGGTCGCCGTGGAGATCATCCCAACGACTGTTGTGGTCGAAGTCAGGACGGCGGTGGCGGTGGATATCATCTCCGACACCGTGTATATGTCCGGAAGGTCCATGCTGGCCACTATGCTATATATAAAGCCTTCCATCTGCGCCGTGTCGATGTCCAGCACGTCGTTGACTATGGTCAGGTAGAAGCCTAGCGGGATGCGGGCCACCCTGTCGGAGACCGTCATGGTCGTGCCTCCCACCGACACGCCCCGCAGAGATGCTGTGCCTTCGGGGACTCTGGCGGAGATGGTGTTGTTGACGATTGAGACGTTGTCCCCCGCCGTGAGCGCGTCCTGCTTGGCTTCCAAGCGAGCATCCACCTCCGGCTTGGAGTAGTAGTGCGGGACCGCGCGGGAGGCCTCGGCGTTTCCGTCATAGACGCAGCCGGCGGCCTGGGCGAGAGCCATGAGGTAGTAGTCGGTCCCCTCGGCGCGGCGGGCTATCTGCACGTGGATCAGGAAGCTGGTGGGGCGTCCGTTGGCGACGGCGAGGAACTTCTCGCTGTCGCAGTCGAAGGCGAAGACCAGATCGCCGTTCTCCACGGCGGCGCTGACGGGGCCGACCATCGGCTCGTCTGTGAAGCGCCTGTCAAGGTCCGCAGCCAGTTCCCAGACCACGCCGGTCTCGGGCGCGATGACCTGCTTCTGGCCGCCCTTCCAGACAGTGATCTCCAGCTCCTGGCTCTCGCCGTAGCGCAGGACCAGGCCCGAGGCGCCCTGGGCGATGCGGGAGCCTGTCGCGCTGCAGAACTCAAGGGTGTCGGCGTTGATGTCGAAATGCTGTCTCATATCGTCTCCTGATGGCCTCTTGCATCCGATGCGCCAGGCGAACCATAGCCCGCCTGGCGGCTCGGAGGCAGGGAGCCCCCTTACAGCTGCGTCTTCACGCGGATGTAGGTGTTGAGGTCGGTGCCGCTGGTGGCGCGCTCAAGCTGGCCGATGGCGATGGTGTCGGTGCCACCCGAGAGGGTGATGGCGTTGCCGTCGATGACGGTGTTGGTGTTCGCCGTGTAGACGGTGGCGCCGACGGTGGAGGCCGCCAGGGCGGCGGTGCCGGTGAGGATGTAGACGCCGCCGCTGGTGTCCAGGACGCCCTTGGCGCCGCTGGCGATGTCGCTGACTGCGGCGCCGAGAAGGCCGCCGACGATGACGAGGTTGCCGCTCTTGACGGCGGCGGGGGCGGTGATGACGGCGGTCTTGCCGTCGCTGACCTTATTCTTCATTTGCGGGGTCTCCTTATGGGGTTATTTGGACGCGCCGGGGTTCTTGTACATGCCCTGCCAGGACTCGGCATGGGCGGTGAGGGCGTAGCTGATGTTGAACTTCAGGCTGCGGGTGTCGTGGTCCTCGTCACGGAAGATGACGGGGGAGGTGCGGCCGGCGAGCTTGTAGAGCTTGACGCCCCAGCCCTTCGGACCGATGACGAACCAGGGCCAGTAGGAGCCGGAGGCGAAGGCGGCGTCCAGGCGGGCGTCATAGACGGGCTGCAGGGCACCGTAGAGGGTGTTCTTGCGGCTGGAGGCGGCGTTGGCGTCGTCCCAGACGGCGGTGTTGAGCACCTTCTCGATGACCATGCTGATGCTGACGGGGGCCACGATGTAGGACGGGCGGATGACGACGGGGGTCTTGCCGTCCACGTCCTTCTGGGTGGCCATGGCCACGACGGCTGCCTGGATGGTAGCCTCGGATGGCGCGCCGCCGGAGTTGGCCAGGTTGCCGTGGCTGGCGTGGAACAGGGCGACGCCGTCGCCCATGTTCGGGTTGTTGACCAGGATGTCATAGGACATGCTGGCCTCCAGGCGGCGGGACGCGGCGCCGGCGTCCTGGATCTTGCGCAGGAACTGGCCGAAGTCGTCGTTGTCGACGGCGCGGTTGGTCAGGGCGATCTTGCGGGCATATTCGCCGAGCTTCACCTTGTCCTCGGTCTCGCCGAAGTAGGCGTATTCGGACTCCTGCCCCTCCTGGACCTCCAGCAGGTCGATGCGCCCGGTCAGGCGCTCTGCGGGGACCTCGCGCCAGTTGGGCAGGATGCCCGTGGTGTCAACCCACTGGCTGTAGGGCTCGTCGGCCTCGTCGAAGGACTTGAGCAGGATCTTCTCGCCGGTGCCGCCAAGCACCTTGGGCAGGTCGCCCGTGGCGATGGCGCGCTTGAACAGGGACTCGTTGCTCTCGGCGTAGCCGACCTTCTCGCCGCGGCTTTCGAGCAGGGCGCGGCAGACCTGGCTGATGCGGGCACCGATGAAGTCGCGGGAGCCTTCGGCAGGCTTGCCATTGGTCACGCCGACGGTCCGGGCGAGGCCGTCGCGGATGGCGTCGGACACCTTGTCCACGGCGTCGCGGGTGACGGTCACGGAGCCGACGATGTTGCGGGGCGCCTGGACGGCGTCGCGCCTGGCCAGCTCGTCAAGCACGGACTTGCGGACGTCCTCGATGGACGCGCCGCTCTCGATGTAGGGCTCCGCCTCGATGCCGAAGCTGCGGCAGAGGCCGCTGATCTCGCCGACGCGCTTGCGCTCGGCCTTGGTGGCTGCCTCACGCTCCGCGTTCAGGTCAACCTGAGGGGTCTTGTTTTCGTTTTCCATTTCTTCTTTTCCTTCTGGTTTGGGTTCTTTAGTCCTGATGTCATTCTCGGCGGCGCGCCCGCGCACCCCGCAGGAGGGGTCGGCTGGGAACACGACCACGCTGTCATCGACGGGGAGCCAGTCGGTGACGTACACCTGCCTCAGAGCCGACTTGTTGGTCACCTTGGCGCCCATGACGTCACCCTCCACGCCAGGCTCCAGGACCACCGCGCCGAGGATGCGGTAGCCGATGCTCTGGGTGGGAAGATGGCCCTCGCGGACCAAGGTGAAAACGCGCTCGGCCTCAGGGACCGTCGAGAACTGGCGAAGGCCGACAAGCGCATCGCCCTCCACGCGGATGTCCCGCGTGGAGCCGAGCAGCGCCCTCGTGCCCCGGTAGTAGTCATGGGAGTCGAGCAGGGGAAGCGCGCCGTCGCGGATCTCGGACAGGCGGGCGCCCTTCACGACCAGAATCTCCTCGTAGAAGCACTCGTCATCCCAGTCATAGCGGACGTATGGCCGCTCGGTGGCGATGACGCACTCCACGGTGCGGTTCTTCTCGTCCAAGGTGGACGGACGGCGGGCCTCCGCCCTGGTGCGGGACAGGTCGCCCCCGTCGGACGGACGCGACCGGCGCAGTTCGGCGACGGCGCCCTCCAGGCTGTCGGCCTTGATCTCCACGCCCAGCGTCTCGGCGGCCAGCCGCTTGAATTCATTCAGTTTCATATCGTTCTCCTTACAGTTCGCTGGGGGCCTGCCCCAATTTGACATCGGATTCGGGCACCAACCCCGTCTGCTGGTCCAGGCCGGCGGCCTTCAGCTTGGCGATGAACTCGGAGAGCCCGCTGATGACCTCGTCGGGATCCTCGCCCTGCCCCATGATCCAGTCCTGAGGGTCGATGATGCCCGCGTCTCGCCCGGCCAGGACGCCCTTGATGTCCCGCAGGACATCGACGCTCTCGATGCCGGGGGGCATGAAGAAGCACTTGCGCCAGTGCCGTTTGCCTGCCGGCGACCAGTAGCCCTTCAGGGAAAGCTCGCCGGATGCCACCGCCCAGTCAAGCCAGCGGTCATAGACGGGCTGCAGGAGGTGGCGGGTCAGGTACGCCCATTCGGGCTTCAGGATGTGCACGGCGTTGTTGCGGATTTCCCGCAAAGTGTTATAGTTCAGGGCCGTATACTTGCCGGTAATGACGTGGAAAGGCACCTTCAGGATCGTGGAGAGGATCCGCAGGAAGGTGTCCTGGAAGGACTCCAGCCCCGTCACGGGGCGGTTCGCCCCGGGGGCGAACTGGACGCTCTCGCCCGCACCTAGATAGCGGATGGTCAGGTTGTCGATGTAGTCGTCGCCCTGGTGGTCGGAGCCTTCGTCGCCCTCGGCCCGCTGGATGAAGGCCAGGTAACGGCTGGTCATCTGCTGCGCCGAGAGTTCGTTGGACAGGTACTGGTCGAGGTCCGCCGCCAATAGGGAAACCTGGACCAGCGGGGAGATTCCGCGCCGCTGCCAGGGCCTGAGCGCCCGGTAGAGGTGGATGACGATCTCGGCGGGGATCTCCTTAGCCTCCGCTGCGGCGGCCAATGGCGAAGATTCCAACGAGCGGAAGAAATAGCCCCGGAAGGCGTTGGTGTCCCTGTCGAAGCGGATGCCCTGATCGATGTCGTCCGCCGAGACGCTGGAGTCGATGCAGTCGGGCTCGTAGACCTGGAGGCGGTACTCGCCTTTGAGGTAGCGGTAGACGATGAAGGCCTCGCCGCACTCCAGCATCTGGCGCACCGCCATGCGCTGGATGTCGCCGAAATGGTCTCGCCCGTTGACCTCTGCCTTCTCGCACCACCAGAGGAAAGCGTCCTTGATGCGGCGGTTCTCACCGAGAAGCATCCTGCCCTGGCCATCGACCACCGCCGGCTTGATGTTGAAGCCCTCGCCGACCTTGTAGGCCACGGAGTCGTCGAAGCTCTGGTCCAGCCAGGGCATGTCGCGCACCAGCTGGCGGACGCGGGCCGCAGTGCGGTCGCGGGAGGCCCTGATCTCGCTGTTGGGCGTGCCCCCGCCGTTCCAGTAGTCGGCCTGGGACGGCGTCAGGCGGGCGCCCGCATAGGCGCGCCCGAAGGCCTTGAAAGCAACGGAGAGCCTGTGTATGAAATTCATAGGAAGCGCCTCCCCGCCACGGCCTGGACGGTGTGGCCGACGAAGCCCTTCTCGCTGGCCACAAGCCCCTCGTAGTAGTGGATGGCGGACAGGAGGTCCGTCGAGGAGCGGTACTTGACCGTCTGGTTGCCGATCGTGACCTCGTAGACGCCCTTGGCCAAGGCCTCGCGCAGTGCCGTCAGATGTTCCGAATTTTTGCTCATGCCAATTAAATTAGACTGGTTAAAACGGACTTCAAACCATCTGCAAAAAATTGCAGATCGTGCTCACCATCGGCGCGCCGGGCGCCTTTTCCCGCTGCTTTCGGCGATCTTCGCCTTGTGGAGGACATAGAGGTCGGCGTGAATCGCCTTCCAGCGGTCTATGGCCTCCTCGCTGCTGGTCCAGACGCCCGTGTAAGGGTCCGTCGTGACGGGGAAATCGGCGAACACCATCCTCCAGTTGCTGACGGTGCGCATGGACCTCTCCAGCCTCGCCGCCACCGCCTGGACGCCTATGACGGGCGTCTCCGCCTTCGGCGCGGGCCTCGGCAGCTCGCCCTTCTCCTGAAGCTCAGCCTTCCTCTTCGGACTCATGGTCATCTCTCGTGTTCTCCTTTGCTTTCACCATCTTCGGTCATCCGACTCCGCCCTCTCGGAGGACGGCCTCTCGCCCCCGCTCCCCGCCATGACGCGGTCGAACCTCAGGCTCGCCGCCCTGGCCAGGGCCAGAACCTCGCAGTCCCAGTAGTGGTTCGGGGTGTTGCTGCCCCGCTGCTTCCAGTAGCCCTCGGCGGTCCTGAACTCCGAGGCCATCTGCAGGCAGTAGGTGTTGTCTATGTCGTCATGGACGTGCCAAGCGCCCGGGTCGTCCTGCCCAAGGCGCAGCTTGCCGTCCAGCCAGTTCTTGAAGAGCGTCGTGTTGATGCGGCAGAGCTGAAGGCCGCCGCCCATCATCCTGCCTTTCTTGTCCCTGTCCAGCGTCGTGTAGGAATACTGCGCCCCGCCCGAGAGGGTTCGCTCGCCCTTCGTCGGCAGGATGCGCAGCAGTCTATGGTTGCGGCAGAAACGGTAGACTTCAGATGTCCTGTGCCCCTGGGAATCGATGAACGCGCCGGCGATGCGGCGGGTGGTCCCGTCCTCGGCCCTCCACTCGGACGTCAGCACGCTCTCCAGGACGGCGAAGTCCTCGACGAAGCCATGATCTATCAGCCAGGACTCCATCGCGTCGCCGCCGCCCCAGGCGCGGACCACGTAGTAGAAGCCGTTGTCCTGCGTGTCGATGCCCATCGTCAGGCCCGTGACCGGCATGTAGGAGGGTATCAGGCCGCGCGGATAGCCGTCACGGTACTGGTAGAAGCCCTCAGCGCCGCGCATGGTGTCGCTGTCCTCGCGCCATGGCTCGGCCAGGACCGAGCAGACGAAGGTCCTGAGATCCTCCGAGTAGCCGTTCTTCGCCGCCCGCGCCGCCTTGATGAACATCCTGACCAGCGATGGCCAGGGACGGCCGATCCCGCTGGCCAGCTCAGAGATGCGGAAGCCCTGCCGCATGGCCGGCCCCTCGACGGTCTTCACCCATCGGCCAGAAGTCACGAAGGAGCGCCGCTGGCCCTCTGTGATGTGCGCATGGCAGTCAGGGCACTCGACGTAGCAGGCGTTCGCCCGCTCGTCATCGGTCCCGTCCTTCGGGAACACCATCCGCGCCCATTCCACGACGAACTCGAACCCGCACTCGGGGCAGGGACAGAACCACTCATGGCGAGTCGACGACAGCCAGGCCAGCCATATCGCACCCGTCTCGGTCGTCACCGTGCTGGTCTCGAAGGCCTTGTAGTTCGGGAAGGTCTTCGTTCTCTCCATGGCCAGCGTCGCCGGGCTGCCCTCGTCTCCCAGGGCGGGCGGGTACTTGTCCATCTCATCCAAATAGACGCGGCTGACCGGGCGGGAGGCCAGGTTCGAGGCCGATCCCGCGCCCGCCAAGGCGAAGACGCAGTTGTCGAACTCCATCTCCAGCAGGTTGAACTTCCCCCTGCCGGTCACCCGGTGCCGGCTGACCTCGGGCGTGTCCTCGAAGACGCGCTGCAGCCTGGTCGCCGAGAAGCTCCTGGCCATCTGCTCCGAGGGCAGAACGAACAACGTGTTGCCGGAATCGTTGGCCACCGTCCAGGCGGCGCAGATCGTCTCCGTCAGCGTCTTGCCCGACTGCGCCGAGAAGGCCAGCACAACCTCGCGCACCTCGGGATCCTGGAAGGCCTCCATGACGCCCCGCACGTGCGGCGTGTGCCGCGTCCTGTACCTCCCTGGCGCGAAGGTTCCGGTCTTGGGCGTCAGAACGACATTCGACTCGGCCCACTCCCACAGGCTCTGCCTCGGCGGGGGACGCAGGGCCGCGCTGACGGGCTCAAGAAGCGCCGAAAGGGTCTTCTGAGAGACTTTCAAGGGCATCCCTGATCTCCTCGTCCAAAACCTTGCTCACCTGCCCCGGCGTGCATCCCGACAGCTCATGGGCCAGCCTCTGGGGCAGGGCCAGCAGCTTGCCGCGCACGTTGGCCACCATCGCCACGACCAGCGAGACGGCCTCGTCACGCGAAAGCAGGGACCCCCGCTGCTTCTCGATGTCCAGGACGCTGGCCTCGGCCCGCCGCAGGGTGTCGAAGGTCTTGTTCCACTGGCCCAGGAAAAAGGCGGCGGACGCGCTGTCCTGATCCAGAATCGCCTGACGGTAGAAGTTGGCCGTCTCGGCTATGGCCGCCCGGAACTGCCTGAGAAGATCCCCGAAAGTCCCATCGTCATCCGTCAGGGCCTCGGAGGCTGGCGGCAGCTCCATCGGCTCGGCCTTCGGCGGATCCTCCTCCGCCGGCTTCTCCGCAGCCTTGCGTCTCCTCGCCTTCGTCTCGTCAGGAGGGTTGGCCAGCCTCCAGGAAGCCGCGGCACGATGCACCCCCTTGTCCGCGGGCGCATGGCTTACCAGAAACTCAACCACTTCCCCGATGTAGTAGCCGTGGCCGTGCCTGGCGGGAAAATCCGCGCGGTGCTTGTTCTTCAGCTGGTCGATCGACTGGCGGCTGCAACCGATGCTGGCCGCTATGGTCGCCAGACTCTCTGCTTTCTTCTTCTTGCCCAATCGGTAAACCTCCGAAAGGTTACTATACGCCTTGAAGTGATTAAATGCAAGTATTTTTTATCACTTTTTAAGGAAATTATCACTTTATGGCCTCTTTTTGCCAAAAAAGCTCCGAACCCCCCTATCTCGCGCGGCCCGGGCTGGATGGGCGACCCCTATAGAAATTTTTTCATAGACAGTACCTACCTCAACCTAAAAATTTTTCCAGGATTTTTCAAAGCCTTTGAAAAAAGGCCTTCGCCTGCCGATGATTTGGAGGCTGGGGCGAAGGGGCCAGCCTTGGAGGTCGCCTGGAGGCGTCAAGTAGCCGCCTGGGCACGCGCCGCACCTTCAGGCTCCGCTCGGTCATCGGCTCCCGCGGTCGCTATGACTCGGCTAGCGGCATGACAATCCGGCGCGTTTTGGATCTCCTAGTATGTCACGCTGGCCGTCAGAACTGCGGCGGCCAGCCAGTAGACCACCTTTCTCCAGTCATGCTCCACGGCATAGCCGCCAGCGGCGCAGACGTCGAGGATGATCAGGATTGTGGGGAAAATCAGTGACTTGGCCACGGCTCCAGCCTCCACTGGCGGTCGCGCCAGGTCGCCTTGCAGAAATGCAGGTTGGCGGACGCCCACTGGGCGGCCGCGCGGGCGTAGCGCTCGTGCCCCTGCTCGGCGCCCGGGCCCCGGTAGCCGCCCTTGACCTCGTACGCAAACACGCCGCTGTCCGCATAGACCAGGAAATCAGGCGTATAGGTGCCGCCCCCCTTGAGCGGGAAATGCCTCGGCGGCTGGATGACGATGCGGTCGGCCGGGTGCTGCGAGCACAGCCAGTCATAGAACCTCCGCTCAGTCTTGTTGCACTGGGCGAGGCGCGGCGGCTGCCCCTCCGGCTCCTGAATCTGCACCTGCAGCTGGGCGAGGCGCAGCCTTGGCTTGGCCGCTGACGGACCGAACACGCCTGGGTTAAGGCGCTTCAGGTCGTCGCTGACGCGGGACGCGTCGAAGTCGAGTTTCGTGTATGTCATCTGAGGCCCTCCAGCAGCGTGACCAAAGCCTGTCCGAGCCGATGCCAGGCGGCGAGGAAGTCCTCGCGCCCGATGGCCGGGCTCACGGCGGGGGCCGCATCGATGACGGGTGCCTCGGCTGGCTTAGCCGCAGGAGCCGCCGATTTGCCACGCTTCCAGAACGCCTCGCCCATGTGGCGGGCCCTCAGGGGGTCGGCGGCGCGGAACTCGTCCACCCTGTCTAGGAAGGCGTCCAGGTCGGCGGGGCGGTACCATTGGGTCCTGGGGGGATTCGCGGGGTTCCCCATCTTGCCGACGGCGACGGGCATCGGCCTCTCCAGGCCCCGCCGCACCGCCCTGGCGACCAGGTTCTTCATGGACAGCTCCTTGCCTCCCCTGGCCAGGCCGTACTGCGCGAGGGACACAAGCTCCTCCTTCTTTTCTGCGCAGGACGGAGCCTGCGCCTCTCCACGCCTCTTTCTTGCGCAGGACGGAGCCTGCGCCTCTCCATGTTCGGTTCCCATTTCTTTTTCTCCAGGTTTAGCAAATTCCAGCATTTCACGCTCGCGCCGCTCCCGCGCGCGCCGCCTGTCCTGGGCGGCGAAGGAGCGGAACTTCAGGAAGCCGCGGCAGCCGTCGCCGTCCTCTCCGCCGAGGTCCAGGGCGCCCGAGGCGACGGCTATCTCCAGGCCCGGCGGGGCCTCGCGGCACTCGGCCATGGAAAGAGAGCGGGCGCCTCCCGAGGCGACGGTTTCGGGGTCCTCGTCGAAGTCGGCCAGGTCGGGAGTAGCGCCCTCCTCGGCCCTGCGCCACTTGGCGTCCATGGCGAAGACCGCCTCCCGCCCGTCCGAGAGGATCAGGGATGCCAGGACAGGCGTCTCGTCGCCCTTCCAGGAATGGTGGGCGGCCAGGGCGCCAGTCCTGGTGACGCCTGCGGCGTTGGCGACGGTGACGAGGTCGCCCGGCTTCAGCCCGTCATCCTCCAGGAGGGTGACGATGGAGCGGACGGGCTCCCTCTGCGGGCGGCGGAAGTGCCTGCCCGTCTGGATCGGTCCCTTAGGCATCCTTTCCCTCCTCCCGTCCGGTCTCCATGTCTATGACGCGCCTGGGCACGTCGAAGCCATGTTCGGCCAGCCATTTGTCGAAGACCCTGGCCTCCTCGACCTGCTCGTCGGCTGAGGCGCCGTAGAGCAGCTGGCGGGCGAAGCAGCTGGCCGACAACAGGGCGGAGGCCGCGGTGACTACGCAAGCCCGTTCTATAGCCTCCTTGAGAGTCGGGGAGCCCGTCGCCATCGAGTCCAGCATCCTGATGTAATCCGTCCGGATGCTGTCTAGGATCTCCAGCAGTCCCCTGTCGAAGGCCCTGCACTTCATGCGGAAATTGCGGAAGAGCTCCGCGGACCTGCACCCCTTGCAGTCGGTCTCCGGATTGTAGCACCGCTGCACGGCGTCCATGACCAGGCAGTTGAAGGTCAGTATCTTGACGAAGGACGGGCTTACGAGTTGTTCCTCATAGCCAAGCGCCGAAGGGTCGCCGTCCTTCTCAAGATTATAGACCTTTACAAGCTCTTTGACTGCCTCATTTATTGACATTTGCAACCCCCTTCAGGTCTTCCTGGTTGACGTGCGTGTAAAGCTCCATCGTGATTTTGGAATCGGCGTGCCCGGCGTAGACGCTGACCGCCTTCGGGTTGGCCCCCGCGCGGATGCTGCGGGATATGAACGTATGACGCAGGCTGTGGAAGGTGTACCTGGCGCACCCCGCCCTTTTGAGCATCTGCTCATAATGGCAGCGCAGGGTGCGCGGCTCTTCGGGGGCCTCCAGATTAGGGCATCCCAGATGCGTCCGAACGCAGATGCGGACCAGCCAGTCATCTTCCTTATGGCCTGCCGTCAGGCCTTCAAGGATGCCCCATATCTCGTCATCTAGCGGGATAACGCGCTCCGATGTCCTGCTCTTGGGAGTGCCCACCAGCACCTGGCTTTTGCCTTTGCAGAAAACGCGCTGCACCGTCCGCCTGACCGTCAGCGTGTGCCCTTCGGGCGAGATGTCCCCGCACTGGAGTCCGCATATCTCGCCGATGCGGAGCCCCGTGTGTATGGCTATCAGGGCTCCGAGCGCGCCCTGGTCCGTCCTGTACCTGTCCAGGCAGGCCGCGTGGAGGCGCCTGAAGTCCTCCGTGTCCAGCTCCTGGCCGTGCCTCGTCTCGAAGCGCCTGAACTCGAACTTCTTGCCCCATTCGGGCGGAAGGCGGCAGATCTCCCTGTCCCTCGCCCATTTTATCATTTGCTTGAGGCGTATCAGGAAATCGCGCGTCGAGACAGTATGCCTCTCCTGGCCGTCCAGCCACGCCTGCACGGTCTTCCAGTCCAGTTCGTCCAGGCAGTGGCTCTCCAGCAGGGATTTCGCCTTGCTTCCGCTGGTCAGTTGATTGACGACGTTGGCCACGCTGGAGATCTTCATGCGCCCCTTCAGCCACCCCTCGTAGGTCGGCATCAGGTCCTTCGCCGTCATCCTCGGCAGCTGCTCATCGGCTGGAGAGGCCTTCGCCATTTCCCCGTCAGCCGGCGCCAGCAGGGCTGCCGGAGCCGGGCCGACATCTCCGGACAAGACGGTCGGGCCCGGGCGAAAGCCCCCCGCCAGGGCGGCGCCTATGTCGGAGACCAACTGAGCGAGAAGCGCGTCCTTGCGCTCCAGCATCTCCAGCAGGATGTCCAGGCCGCTCTTGAATTTTTCGTTGCTATTCAGGTTTTCGTTTTTTGCGATTTTGACCATCTGTTCTCTCCTGTTTTTTGGGGTTTGGATTGGCCCGCCTTTTGGTGGGGCTTGGATTGCCATTTTTATCTAACATTTTTCAGTACGAACAGCAGCCATTATTATTATAAATAATAAAAGTTCCTGTTCGCACATCTGTTCACCCTCTTTTTGAATCCCCTCTTATGCACACACTACCCCCCGCATAAGGGGGGATAATGTTCATAAGAGGTGTTCATTGGCTAAGCAAGTAGAAACGTTGCCTATCAGGTCCGATTTGCTTCTGCACAATCTCACCGGTGTGCTTGGCGTACTGGGCTAAAACCTTGCAGAAGGCGGTGCGGGAGCCCTCGAAGCCCGCAAGTTCCAGCAGCTCATCGGCGGTGTACTTCTCCCCTGGCTCCATGGCAGAGCGCATGTTGGCCAGCGCCTCGTCGGCTGCGGCCTGTCTTTCGGCGCGGTCGGCGTCCTTGGCCTGTGAGCGGGCGGCGGAGTCGGCGGCGCGGATCTCGGAGGCCTCCTCGGGCGTGAGCGGCTGGCAGTACCAGTCGTCGAAGGCGAAGTCCACGGTTTCGCCGGTGGCGGTCGAGTTGGACTTGAGGCACTTGAGGGAGTATATGCCCGCCGCGTCCCTGGTCAGGAGGAACACTTGGCGGTAGATGCCCGCGTTGGCGGAGGCGCCGGAGTACTCCATTCCGCCCTTGTTGGTGTGGGCGAGCATGACGACCATGCAGTGGGCCTCCTCGCAGAAGCGGGTGAGGATGCCGCCGAAGGCGTTGACTGCGGACCTGTCATTTTCATTGTCGGTGAAGAACCTCGACAGGTGGTCCATGACGACCAGGTGGACGCGCATGGCCATGACGTAGTCGGCCAATTTGCGGAAGCCGGGGCCCTCGACGATGCGCCCCGTGGCGCGGGAGCGCGCCATGAAGGCGAAGTCGGGCTCCCCGCCGAGGTAGAGCCAGAGGGCCTCGTTGTCGAGGTCGCGCTCGGGGTTGATGCGGGAGGTGGCGGCGGCGGCGCGCCTGAACAGGTCGTCCCGGCTGTCCTCGAAGGTGACGTAGAGGGCTCGACACTGGCGGGTGGCGCGCCCGAGGAAGTTGCGCCCCAGGGAGACCTCCCGGCACAATTGGGCGCCGAGCAAAGACTTGGCGGTTCCGGGAGCCCCGCAGACCATTATGGGCTGGAGGGCGTAGGGCATCAGGCCGGCGACCAGCCAGCTGACCGGCGGCGGCTCGCGCCCGATGAAGGAGGCGAAACTGCCTCCGACGGGGCTCCAGGCGGGCCCGTCGGAATTGTCGCCGAAGCCGAGGTCATCCTGGGCGGCGGCGGCCATCTGGGCGAAGATTCTGGCGTCGTGCTCCTCGCCGTTGCAGCCGAAGTCGGAGAGGTCGGCGTAGGCGGAGGCGACGGTGCGGGCGGCCTCGGCGGGAGGGAGGGTGTCGGCGGGCGTCCCGCCCTCGGCGATCAGGTCCATGGCGCGGTCGCGTGAGATGCCGATGCGGCAGAGCTCGCGGGCGAGCTGGTAAAGGGAAGTGTTCCTCTCGCCCTCCTCGGCGTATGGCCAGCCCTCGATGAGCTCGGCGGCCCTGGCCAATTTGGCCTCGGTGTCGGGGACTATCTCGGGCGGTGCGCCGGAGGCGCGGGAGCGGACGCGGTATGGACGCCCGTAGCCGTCGCGGAACCACTGGGGGAGCGGGGCGATCTTCACGTCGCCGCTGACGACGCGGTAGGTGCCCCTGGGGAAGCGGGAGCCGGGCAGGACGACGTAGCCCCCGCCGCTCTTGACGTCCAGGGCGGGGCGCAGGGCGTTCCTGCTGCCGAGCCCCGCCGCGCGGAAGTAGTAGTGGCGGCCCCCGCTGGGGGTCTCCACGGTGAAGGTGGGGGGAAGGGACGCGCCGGCCTCCGCCTCCAGGGCGCGGAGGGAGTCGGCGCCGCTGACGGGCGTGCCGTCCGCCAGGCGCTTGTTGACGTCCGTGTCCACGACGACGAGCCCGGCGCGCCCGAGGGCGACGCCGAAGCCGGTGTCGGGCCATCGGCGCAGCCATTCGGCGACCGCGGCCTCGTCGGTGGTGGCGGCGCGCTCCCAGTCCCTGACGCGGGGCGTCTTGTCCTCTTTGACGGGGAAGACCGGCCAGCCTAGCGCCAGCCAGCCCCTGATCTGTTCCAAGGCGGTCATGTTATCTCATCTCTCTGAAGATTATGTCGCGGGCTGCCGTGATGCAGCTGATGTCCAGACGGGAGACGCGGCGATTCTACGGAACTGGATTAAGGACTTCTGGGGAACTGGATGACGAAGTTCGTTGCCAAGGACTCTACGGAGGCCGGCCGAAATTCGAGACCGAGTGCAAGGACACGCCTGAAAATGTGCTGAAGGCGAAAAAGAGGCTGCTTGACGCCGCACAGATTTGGGAGGACGCGTTCACGGCGAAGATAAAAGAGATAAGGGCCGAGGCTCTCAGCGAAGATGTTGCGGATTCGGCACATCGCCTCGTCGAGCTGGAAGTAGAGGCTCTCCAGCGCCCTTTCTGGCGACTCCTCGTAGAAGGCGTCCAGCGGCATGGTTATCTCGGCGTCGTAGTACTGGGGGTTGTCTGTGTGCCTGCTGATCTTGAACCCCTTCAGCGATGTGGAGACCTCGTATCCGGGTTCGTCCTTTTCCCATTCTAGCTTTATCATTTTCGCTCCTTCGTTGTTCGTTGTTCGTTGTTCGTTGTCGTTACTGCTCTTCGGCGAGCCTTCCGTTCGCCCTGGCCGTGGCGGGCCAGTCGATGTCGTTGGCGAAGTGCCACTGGTTGCGGGTGTGCATCAGGCGGACTGCCCTGCCATCCCTCATGAAGCCGGCGATGCGCTGCGCCCCCGTCTCCGTGAGGCAGACGGGCACGACCACATCACCGGGCTCCAGGCGGCGCATCAGCACCGATGCCAGCAGTCTCCTTTCGGCCTTGGTCATCGGGTCGCCGTCAAGGGTTCCGTCCAGTTCCAGGGCCAGGGCGAGCGCGCCTGTGCTGGCGGTCTCCAGCTGCCCGGTCAGATAGGGCTTGGCGTCCCTCTCCATGTACATGATGCTGCTGACGGCGACCGCCTCCCGGCGCACATTGTCATGCCTGTCGTAGTGCGTTCCTGTGTCTTTCATGTCTTGATCTCCATTTTCTTGAGGTTTTACTTCGCTTTTCCGTAGTTTTCCTACTTCCTGTAGCGCTTCCCGCGCCAGCCCTCGGCCTTGAGGGGAAGCCCCTCCGCCCATGGGGCGGTCTCGCAGAGAAGCCCCTCGTATTCCCCGACGCTGCCGAAGCCCTCTGGCACCTCGGCGACGGCCTCGTCATGGACGTGCATCACTATCCGGTAGCCCTCCCTTTCGCATGCGAGCATCCCATGGCAGAGGACATCGCGGGCGGTGGCCTGGGTGACGTTCTCGGCCAGCTTGCCGCCGTAGAGGTAGACGGTGGTCCACTGCCGAGTCGTCTGGCTGACGCCCTGGTAGCAGAGGCAGTCCTTGAGGCCCCAGGGGACCTCCTTGGTGGCGACGGCCGGGTTCCTGTAGCGCAGGCAGCGGCCTGAAGGCAATTTGACGATGAGGCAGCCGTCGGCGCAGAGGAAGGAGACCTTTCCCGCCCTGAACGCCTCGCCTTTGCGCTCCAGCGCCTTCATCGCCGCCCGCTCCAGCGCGTGCCACCAGTCCACGGTCTTCGGCCTGGACTCGCGCCAGCCGTTGACGGCGAGCAGCGCCCTGGAGTCCTCCAGGTCGAGCCCGAAGTTGCGGGCCATGGCCTGGAAGGCGCCGAGCGACCCCTGGTATCCGCAGGCCAGCTCGGCGGTCTTGCCGACCTGCCGTTCCGCCTTGGTGACGTCGGCGACGGCCTTGCCGTAGATGGCGGAGGCCGCGACCTTGTAGGGGTCGTCGCCCCGCCGGTAGACGTCCAGGGCGGTCTCCTCGCCCGCCAGCCAGGCCAGGACGCGCCCCTCGATGGCCGAGTAGTCGGCGCAGACGAAGTCGCACCCCTCGGCGGCCTCCAGGACGCCCCGGAGGCAGGTGGAGGCGGCCATGAACAGGTCGCCGTAGAGCATCTCGACGGCCTCGGCGTCGCCCGCCCTGAACAGAGCCAGGCACTGCTCGGTGTCCGGAAACGCGCCCCTGGGGAAGTTCTGGGGCTGGACGAGCCTCCCCGCCCAGCGCCCGGTCTGGGCGCCGTAGTACATGAAGAGCCCCCTGAGCCGACCGTCGGCGCAGGCGGCCTCCCGGATGGCGGCGTATTTGGCCGTGGATGACTTAGACAGCGACTGCCTGATTTCCAGGATTCGCCGGGCCTCCGAGGGCGCCGAGCCCATGAGCTCCTCGTCGTCGGAGGACAGGGCCTCGCTGACGTCGCCCCTGGCCAGCCCGGCCAGCGGAACGCCCATTTCCCGTAGGAGTTCCAGGGTGGCGTCCCTCTGCGTCGGCGAGTCCAGGCCGGTGATGTCCCGGAACTCCTCCTTCAGCGTCGCCGACTTGGCGGCCATCGCCGCCGTCACGGCCTCGGCGCTCTCCAGGTCGGCGCGGACGCCCCGGCAGTTGACGGCGAAGTCGAGCCTCCAGACCTCCAGCTCCTGCGGAGGCAGGTCGGGCAGCATCCTGGAGAGGTCCTCCTGGGCGGTGACGTCCTGGCAGCAGTAGAGGCAGAGGCGGGCTATGTCCCCGGGCTCCTCGTTCCAGAGCAGGGCTTCGGCCAGTTCGGGGTTCCGCCTCAGCTCCAGCTTCCTCGCCTTCCTCGGCTTGGAGAGCCTGCGCATCAGGCGGGCGCCGTCGAGGTCCTTGTCCTCCTGGGTGCCCAGGGCGAGGCAGGCCTGCTCCAGGGGGCGGGGAAGCCCCGCCGCCACGGCCATCGCCGCCGTGTCGCGCAGCTTGCGGACGGGGATTTTCGGAAAGCCGGCGGGAACCATCTTCTCGCGCCAGATGAGCCAGTCGAACATGGCGTTGTGCGCCTCGATGGTCTCGGCGCCCTCCACCAGCGCGGCAAGCTCCTCGTCAGTCATCGGAGACAGTCCGTCCATCCTCATGGCCATGAGGTATTCGGGGCCACGGAAGCGCTCCGGCACCCAGAGCAGGGGCGTCTCCCCGCGCGGCTTGACCGCCAGGCAGAGGGGTTCCGTCGTGGGGTGCTCGGCGTACCGGAAGGCGCCCCCGTGCACTAGGTCGAAGGCACTCCTGGTCTCGAAGTCTATGGTTATGACTCTGGCCATCAGATTTCGTCGAGGCTGGCGGGGTCGAAGGCCAGCGCGTCATCCTCGACCGGCTTGAACTGGGAGCGGATGGCCTCGGCGCTCTGGCCGCCGATGGCCTCGCCGTCCCTGACCAGCTGGACGCCGTTCAGGCGGAAGCCGATGCCACGGTTGCCCGCCTTGTCGTAGACGAAGGGGCAGACGGAGGCCCGGCAGTAGCAGCCAGAGTAGATGGCGTTCTTGTCGGCCAGGTTGCGGGTGCTGCGGTCCATTACCACGGGCTGGCGCCTGGTCTTGGCGCGGACGAAGATCTTACCCCGCATGAAGTCGCCCCAGTCGTCGACCTTTTCGTTGCCGTCCCTGAAGGGAGAGCGGAGCTGAGGCGCGCCCTTCGGCCACTTGTCGGCGACCGCCTTGCGGGCGGCGTCCTTCAGCGCCTTGATCTGCTCGGCGCTGTCAAACACCATCACCAGGGAGTAGTCGCCTTCGCCTTCCTCGCCCTCGAACCTGGAAGGCTCGAACACATGGGGATAGAGGCAGAGGAATGTTTCGGTCATCACGTCATAAAACTGGTTCTGCATTGTTTTCGGTTCCTTTCTGGGTTGGTCTTGGGTTGTTTGGGTTGTCTCTTAGTTCTCCACGGGCGCGAACTGCGCCCGCACATCCGCGTCCCGCGCCGCCGTGAAGGCGAGGCGGGGGTCGTCGTCGCCGACGACCACGGTCTTGGTCTTGGCCTCCCTGGTCACGACATCGGCCAGGCAGCCGTCGATTTCCCGTTTCTTCATGCCTCGCGCCTTCAGCATCTTCTCGGCCACCGCAGGCGAGACGAGCGAGCGGACGTAGCGGTCAGGCCCTAGGATCGCCAGGGCTTCGGCGGCCTCCGTCTCGTCCCTCCACTTGCGGTTGCCGAGGCTTCTCTCCTCGGCCAGGCGGCGCCCTGGGATCTCGACGCCTTCCTGGAGGAGCCGAAGCTCCTCGGCCTGGACGGCCTTCAGCCAGGCGGCGAAGTCCTGGCTGCCGAAGAAGGCCGACAGGAATCCGACCTCCGCCGGCTTCAGCCTCTCGACCGCCGGCAGCCTCGGGCACTCGCCATTGTCGTCATAGCTGTCCATCCGCTCCAGCGCGAGGTCGCGCTTGGCGGGGCAGACGGCCAGCGCGGGGCAGAACTGGCACCACTCGCCCGCGTTGCTTGGCGCGTCGGCGTCCAGCGTCCTGAGGGCGGCGGGCCTCAGCTCCTCTTCGGCCCACTTGTAAAGCTCGTCGACGCCGACCTCCCAGCGGTCCACCGCCTGGCTCTTGAAGGCGGAGTTCGGCTGGACGATGGTGATGCGCACCGTCTCGGCGGCGGTGGGATTGTCCTTGCCCAGGGCTCCCAGGGCGTAGTACATGCACTGCGGGTTCCGCTCGGCGCGGACAGGCTTGGAGCCGTTCTTGTAGTCGTAGATGTAGAGCGTGCCGCAGGGGGCGGCGGGGAGGATGGCGGCGTCGTTGCGCCCGAACATGCTCTCGTGGATCCATGACAGGTCGAAGGGCTGCTCGACGGAGAGCGTCCCGCCCTCCCGCTCCAGGTCGCCGAGCACGGTGTCCACGTAGACCTTGGCCGCCGTGGCCATATCCTCGGTGACCTCCGTGGTCCCAGCTTCATGCTCTATCGTCTCGCCGACGCGGGAGAAGGGGTCGTGGTCAGGGCTGGTCAGGCACAGCTCGCACAGCGCGTGCGCCGCCGTCCCCGCCACGGCGAACTCGCTGGAGGTGGACGGCATCCCCTCCGACAGGCGGCAGGAAGCCGGGCACATCATCCAGCGGTAGGCGCTCGAAGCGCCCAGGGGTGAATGCTGCTTGGGGTCACCCATCTACGCCACCTCCACTGCCTTGCGGAAGCTGGCCAGGACATCGCCGTAGGCCTCGGCGGGGATCTCCTTGAGCAAAGTGCATCCATAGCGCATGAAGATGGCCTTCAGATCCTCCTTCTGCTTCGGCGTGAAGGTCGGTCCTCCTACGATGGCGGCCAGCGCCTGGCGCATTCCCGGCAGGTCCGTCGGCACCGCAGGCGCCTCCGCCTTCTCCGGCTCCGCCACGGGCTGCGGCTCAGGCTTCACGGTGGCCACAGGCTGCTGCCTCTCGGCGGCCTGCTCGGGCTTCGGCTCCTCGGCCTTCGTCTCGGCCTTCACCTCGTGGACGTGCGCCACCAGCGGGGCGACGGAGCGGGACTCGGCCAGCGCCCTCTCCCCCTTCTCCGTCAGCGAGACTGTCATTCTCGCCGCCGTCATGTCCGTCAATGTGTCCTGCATCCTCGCCACGGCCTGTCGGATCAGCCGCAGCTCTTCTCTGATTTCGGTCATTTCGTTCATCTCTAAAGCTCCTTATATGTGCGGCTGTTCCAACCCCCGACCCTCGGGGGCGGCCAGCGCCGCGTTTCGTTCCTGTTCCAGGGCGTCAAGGACACCCTGCTTCCTGACCAGGGCGCGCGCCATTCGGGCGTCGATGCCCTCCGCCACCAGGTGGATGACGCGCACCGCGTCACGCTGGCCAAGGCGGTGGCATCTGTCCTCGGCCTGCGTTATGTTCCCTGGCACCCAGTCCAGTTCGGCGAAGGCGACCGTTCTGGCGGCGGTCAGCGTGAGCCCTGTCCCCGCCGCCTGGATCTGCCCGCAGAAGACGCGCGCCTTGCCCTCCTGGAACTCCCTGACGGCGGTGTCCTTCGCCGCGTCGGTCATCCCGCCGTAGAGCAGGACGGTGCCCGGAAGTTCCCTGGCCAGTGCCTCGAGTACCTCGCGGTGCCAGGCAAAGACCACGACCTTCTCCTCCTCCTCCAGGATGACATCTTTGATGTAGGAGACCACGGCTGGCATTTTGGCCAGGCCGTCCTCCAGGCGGATCTTCGCCAGTTCGGCCAGCAGGGCGGGCGGCATCGGCGCGAAGGCCTGCTCTCCGGACCACTTCTCCCAGGTCTCCAGTTCACCGTCCAGGCCGGCGGGCGTGGCCTTCCGCGCGTTGCCTGCCGAGATTTCCACGACCTGCCTGGTCTTAGGCGGCAGTTCGGTCAGCACCTCGGCTTTGGTACGCCTTATCATCACCGGCGACAGCAGGGCGGCGAGGCCCTCGAGGTCGCTGGCTCCCGAGAAGTCCCATACCGTCCGCGCCCCGCCCTTGGCGTACACCCGGCGGAGACGGCCGTCGCAGAATCGGCGCCCGTAGTCCACGCGGGATCCGGCCAGGCCAAGGGCGTGAAGCGTCGGCCACAGGTCCATCGGGCGGTTCACGACTGGCGTCCCCGTCAGGAACAGCCTCCGCGCCGACTGGACCTGGAAGGCCGCCCTGGTCCGCGTCGCCGAGGGGTTCTTGAGGTAGTGCGACTCGTCGAAGACGACGGCGTCCCAGGCCCCCAGGCCCCTGGCGGCGCTCCGGGCGACAAGCCCCTCGTAGCTGATGACGTCCCAGCCCAGGTAGGGCTCCCAGCCGTCCCACCACTGCTCTGCCTCCCTGCGCCAGTTCAGCCGGAGGGAAGCGGGGCACACGACAAGGGCGCTGAGGGCGTCGGTGGCCTTCAGCCAGGCCAGCGCCGTCGCCGTCTTGCCAAGGCCGGGCTCGTCGGCCAGCAGCCAGGCGGTCCGCTCAGGCTCGCCCAGCATCCTCGCCAGGGCGGCCTTCTGGTAGTCGCGGAGTTCAGGCATTTTCGGCGGCCTCCCCCTTGCTGGCTTCGGCATCCTCAACTTTCTTGAAAATGACCTTATCGGGGCAGTCAAGGCCTAGGCAGTCAACACCCTCCTTGAAGAGGGAGCAGTCTTCGCAGCTGTTCTTGGCTGCCGGGACCGCTTCGACGACGAAGGGTTTCCCCTCCTTGGGATGAACACGAATCCTGTCTGCGAGTGTTACTTCCAACCATTCATAGTAATCGATCATCTTCTTAGCTCCTTTGCTCTTGGGTTATTGGGTTATTGGCGCCTTTCGGCGCGTAGGATTATCTAAGTTTTTTCTGCATTTCGATTTCCCTGGGCGAGAGTTGCAGGATGATTGCATTTGCCCTCTCTGCCGCCGCCCTCTCTGCCGCCGCCCTCTCTGCCGCCACCCTCTCTGCCGCCGCCCTCTCGGCTGCGGCCCTCTCGGCTGCGGCCCTCTCGGCTGCGGCCCTCTCCGACAGCAGGAACCCGCCGCCAAACAGGCCTTTTTCCTTGTTGGCATCAAGCCTCCGGATGAAATACGCGCTCTCGCGCCTGACGGCGTAGCGCGTGCCGTGAATGGAGAGGTAGTTAACCCGCGCGGGATTGATTACGCCGTCGGGCATGGTGTATTTGGGCAAATGCTTGGTCATGGCCTTGACGTTGGCGTCGTCGGCCTCCTTGATCGCCTGGTATAGGTCAGGCGCCGAGACGACCAGGAAATCCCCCTCGCTCGTGACGAAGGACGTGCTTACCTTCGCGCCGTTGGCGTATGTGATGCTGAACCCCGTGCAGACGTAGTTGCAGCCGGTCGTCGAGAAGGTTGTGAGCCCGGGGGCGAACAGAAAGAACCGTATCCTGTGCGCCATGTAGAAGCGCACTATTTTGGCGAGGATGCTGAAAGGCGGGTTGTCCAGCACGAGGCACCCGTCCGGGTAGTCGAAGGACTCGAAGTCCCCGCCTGGCCAGAACGGGCGCACTATCGCCGCCGGGTCGATGCCGTACTCGGCGCAAGCCCAGTCGCGGATGACGCTGTAGACGTTTTCCGGCGTGTAGCAGTCGTCTGTCGTCTTGCGCGGCTTGAACTTGTTGGTAAATTCCCGGTACTCGCTGTCGGCGAGGTCGTCGAAGGTCATTTGCTGTTTGTATATTGTCATTGGTACAACTCGGTTGATTTGCTTATGAAGTTCAGCACGTCGGCCATGCGGAAGCGGGTGGCGCGCGCCGAGATCCTGATCGGCCTGAGGGGCAGGCGGAACAGCTGCCTGACGCTCACGCCCAGCATCTCGGCGACCTCGGCCTTCGACAGCAGCTTCTGCCCGGCCTCGCCAGACAGCACCCTGATCTGGTGCTCGGTCAAGGGGTCGTCTGCCGCCATCTTCTGGATGACTGCGAAGGTCTTAGTCAGCATGGTCGGCCTCCTTGTCGGTGATGTTAGATCTCTCATCCCGCCACTGCTCGAAGCGGTAGGCGGCGCAGAGCGCCCAATAGATGGGCAGCGGGAGAAGGAGAATGATTGGCAAAATCCAGGAGTAATCAGTTGTCATGGTTGGTCTCCTTTTTAGAGGATTTGTAATTCACTTTAGTGGATTTATTGTGCAAAAAAAAGCTATACTCCCAAAGCGCCTCGCGCACTATCTGGGAAGTGTTCGTCGTGTGGCGATCTTTTTTTATTGCATCAATCGTCCTTAAAAGAGGTTCGTCTACCACGAATGTTAGTCTCATTTTTGCATCCCTTGATTTAGACCATGAAAAAAATGTCACTAGCTCTAAAATACACCATAGTGAATTAAAGTCAAGTGAATTTTTATAAAAAAATCTAATTTTTTCATATTTTTTTCAAACAAGTGCTATATTATGCACACTTTCAAGGAGATGACAATGGACATCTATACGAAAATCAAAGATTCTCTAAATCGTTACGGCACGCAAAAAGAATTAAGCAAGCGCACGGGTATCTCCGAACAGACTATTAGTTCGTGGGTACACGGTACACGCGCTATAGGTGGGATGCGCCTGGACACCTTCCTGAAGCTGTTTCCCAACGCCACAATCATCCTAGACGGCGAGCGCGTCGGCCAGCATATCATGGCGGGGCGTGACGCCGCCGGTCACGACATAGTCCACCAGGCGGCCAGCCCCCAGGCCTCCTTCGCCGCCGTGTTCGACAGCCTCTCCTCCGCCGGCCTCTGCGACGCCTGCCTGGTCAAGGCCCTGGCCGCCGTGCGCCGCCAGCTCCAGTAAATATTCATGAAACGACGCGGGAGCGCAATAGGCGCCCCCGCTTTTTTTTATCTATAGCTTAGAACTCGCCGAGCAGCTCGGCCACGTCCCCGGCGACGTCGGCGCCAAGATGGCTGTAGTGCTCCTGCATGGCAAGCGTGGCGTGCCCGGCCAGCCTCTGCACGGCGGCCTGGCTGGCGCCCTTCTCCAGCGCCATCGTGACGGCCGTGTGTCTGAGCGAGTGGAAGCCTTTAAGGGCGCCTCTGCGCTTCTTGCCGTTAAGCGACGTGTATTCCTCTGACGTCTGAATGCCGAGGGCTTGGAAGCAGGAGCGGAGGCGGTGATTGGTGGACGCCTGGAAGCCGGGGAACATCAAGCCCCGGCGCTCCGCCTCGGGCACCTCGTCGAGGAACTTCCGCAGGGCCTGGGGGATTCGGATCGTCGCGTCGGCGCCAGTCTTGTCGTGCCTGGCGTGAAGATAGCCGTCAGAGATGTCCTCCCACCTGACCTTCAGCGCCGACCCCAGGCGGAGCGCCGTGTAGAAGCCCAGGGCCACCAGCCGGGCGAACTCCCTGTTCCCGCAGTGGAACAAGGCGTGCAGCTCATCCCGCGTGAACGGCTGCCGCGTCCTGCTGTCGTCCTGCCTCCGGGCGGCGATCCCCTCGAAGGGATTGATCAGGTCATCGTCGCATCGCCGCAGGACCTTGAACACATAGCCGCAATGGATGATGGCGCGGTTGTAGGAGGAGTTGCAGCCGCAATTCTTCAGAAGCCAGCCCGCGAAGCCCCTGGCGTCCTGCTTGGTTATCTGGCGCATGTATTTCGCGTCAGGCCGATGCCCCCTCAGCCAGGCCAGGAACTTCTCCCAGTCGCGGCGGTTGTTGCGGAGCTGCCCCTCGCCGACCTGCCGCCTGTCGGGGGCGTCGACGAACCTCTGCCAGGCCATGCAGACCTGGACGCCCGGGTTCTCCTCCCTCGCCCTTCGCTCCAGCTCCTCGTCGATGCCCGCCAGCTGACGCAGCAGCGACTGCGCCAGCCTGCGCTCGTCACGCAGCGCGTACTTGGCCATGAGCGCGTCCCGCTTGTCCTGCGCCACGGCCAGGTCCTTCGTGCGCAGCGAGGCCTTGACCTTCGCCCCGCACACCTCATAGCGGAGATACCACACCCCGCCCCTATTCATAAGATTCCTGGTGTCCTTTGCATTGAGTTTTTTCATGGGGAAGCTCCTTTGGTTGTTGGCTGAGTTGCCCTTAATATACCAAAGCTGCCCCAGTTGTCAAATTTTGTGCTTAATTTTTTAGATCTGGCATCTATAGGTTAGCCGTTTGCTATCAACAATTTATGAAACTTTGTGCTTAATGGCGCTCCCCTTGTCACAAACTGACATAGCCGCTAATGCGGCAAACCTGCCCCAGTTTCGCCCCAGTTGCAGGCGCCTGGGATAAAGGTTGGCGGGGGCCGCCATGCCTTAATATAAGCGGTTTCGGCGGCCCTGCAACTCCGGTCAGCCTCTCAGAGGCCTGTAATACCCCTTCGCCGAAGGCCAGAGGCCGTAGACGTTCTTGTAGGTGGCCTTGTAGGCCGTGTTCGGCAGGATCCTGTCGGGCACGTTGCCCTCGGCGTCCTCGATGAGCGCCCAGAAGTCGGAGTCGGGCCATGTCTCGCCGTCCACGCGGGGGCACGGCTCGCTCTGGTCGATCCAGACTGCCAGGACCGTCTTCGGGTCGTCTGAGGGCCAGGGCGTCCCCTTGACGCTGAAGGAGACGAAGGGGTTGCCCTGCAGGTCGCGGTCGGCGTAGAAGGTGTAGGAGCCGACGAACCGGGACAGGACGTATTCGGCGGCCTCGAACTGCCGGCGCATCTGCGAGTCGAAGGAAGCCGCCGTAATGACGGCGTAATTGCCCTTGACGGACACCAGGTCGCCCACGTCGAGGGGCATGGAGGCGGCGTCGGACGTCCAGGAGAAGGAGCGCCGGGCCATCGAGGTCTTGAGCACGTAGTCGGCGTACTCCTCGGCGACGCGGCGGTCGTCGCAGCAGTATAGGGTTATGTCCTGGACGTTGCGGTGCAGGGAGGCGTCGCCCGAGAAGCGGATGACGGCGGCGCGGGAGTTCTCCCGCTCCCTGTCGAAGTAGTAGACCTGCACCTCGCCCGGCGTGCTCTCCCGGGACGCGTAGCCGACGCCGTAGGTGCCCGCCTCGATGTTGTCGTCGGTGAAGGCGAAGGCGGGGACCGGCTCGCCCGCCATGGTCACGGCGTCAGGCAGGCCGTCATACAGGGCCGCGTACACCTGGCCTCGGCGGACTATGGCGGCGCGCCCTATGTCGCAGATGTACTGGAGGGCGTCCGCCGCGCTGGTGGTCCCGTCGAAGTAGGCGGACATGCTGATGCCGTCCTCGTCGCAGTGCTCCGCCCATCTGGCGAAGGAGGCGAAGTCGAGGTAGCGGGGGTCCACGGCGCATTCGGCGTCCCCGGCGCCGTAGGCGCAGTCGCTGCGGACCACCTTGCTGACGGTGCGCCCCCTCCTGTCCTCGGCTGAATAGGCGCGGGCTACGACGAAGGTGGACGCCGAGGGCACGGAGGCCACCTCCCAGACGGAGTCGGCGGCGAAGAGGTCCGAGTTGGCGAACATCACGCTGTCCCCGGCGGCGAGGCCATGCGCCTGGGTGTGTGCGACGTCCGAGCCGTCCCGGTAGCCGGTGGTGACGAGGGTTCCTCCGGCATCGGAGGCGAAGGAGAGGACCCCTGTCGTGCTGACCGGCTCCAGCCAGTAGACGGAGCCGTCGGCGTCGGCCTGCCAGACGTTTCCGTCATGGGGAAAGCGGGGCTGGCAGATGACGTCGCAGGCAGCCCAGGCGGGGTTGGTGGCGGGGCGCGCCACCCATTCGGCGCCGTCCCAGACGCAGACCAGCGGCCTCGACGCCCGCACCTTGACCTGGGGGACGGCCCCTGACAGGGCGTCCGTGGCCAGCATCCTGACGGCGGCGACGCAGGTGCCCGGATAGCTGGGGGAGAAGTCGTAGCCCTCCACCAGCGTGTTCCACACGCAGTCCCCGCAGATGTTGGGGTTGGAGCTGAGGGCCTGATTGTACCTCATGCGAATCTCCCAGTGGTCATGGGACTCGGGCAGCGTCTCCGAGTAGGTGACGCCGTAGGCGGAGGTACTCTGCTCCGTGACGACGCGCGTCTGCGTCCCGCCGAAGCCCTCCCATTCGCCCGCCGTGCCGTCGGCGTCCACCCAGCGGCGCTGGATGTCAATCCGCACCGTGTAGGGGAGCATGTCGTTTCCGGAAGCGTCATAGATGCCGTAGGGGAACTCCAGGTTCAGCTCCAGCTTCTCGGGGCTCGCCCCCGCGCTGGTGGGGAAGACGAACCAGTCGACCGTCAAGTTCTTGGAGACGCTGAGTGTGTTCCAGACGCCTGTGCAGAGCGTCAGGGGGGCCTGGACGGCAGCGCCGGGGCGCGTCTCGACGTCGGCGTACTGGGATATGTCCGTGCTGTCGGCCTGGTTGACGGAGCCGTAGGCGTACAGCTTGTACATGGCGTTGCCGCCGCTAGTGGAGCCTGACGAAGGCGCCCTGAAGCAGGTCAGGAAAAGGTACCTGTAGAAGGTGTTGTTGCCCGCGCAGCTCGCCTTCCAGATCGACTGGCGGAGGTCGGCCCCCGGCGGACGGTTGTCGATGTAGGACGCCATGGCCAGGAAGGTGTACGTCCTTATGTCGCGCCCCTGGGCCTGGGTGCCGCCGTAGACCTCGAAGGTCAGCGACCTGTCGGCGACCATGAGGGCGTCCAGCTCCACGAGCTTGGTGGGCGCGTCCAGGGTGATGAAGATGGACAGGTTCTGCTTGCGCCCGGTGTTGCGGAGGCCCAGGGAGGCGGGCGTGTTCCAGACGCCGTAGGCGGAGCCGATGTCGGTGTAGAGGAAGGTGGTCTTCCCGTTGGCCGTGGGCCTCGACGCCAGGTTGGTGTAGTCGAAAAGGTTCGAGAGGTCGTCGCAGTTGGAGGCCGCCATCAGGCTGCCGGTGTCCGGGTCGATGTAGACCGACTCCTCTACGGACGTGTTCGTGTTCAGGCGGTTGGTCGTGGAGCTGGAGTCGGCGGCGTACTGCGCCTCCAGGATGTAGTTCCGCCAGGAGGAGTGGTTCAGGCGGACGTCAGGCTCCCCGGCGGCGTCGGCGAGGACGCCGACCTTGTCCGCCAGCCCCGAGCCCCCCTGGCAGACGGCGGCGACAAGCTCAAGATACTCCTGGTTGGAGCCGACCTTGCGCGTGTGGACCTGGACAAGGGGCGGCAGGGCGAGCCTCTCCCCATACAGGACAGGCAGGGGCGCGCCCTGTCCCTTGGCGTTGGAGGCGTCGAAGTCCCAGCCGTAGCTTGCGTCGCTGACGTCCTCCACCTCCTTGCTGTAGTCGGAGTTGCGGACCGCCTTCTTGAGCTTCTTGGCCTCGCGGTTGGAGCGGTAGGCCATGACCGCGCCGTAGGCAGCCGAGGCGACGGCGGCGACGACCATCACTATCTTGGCGATGGCCCAGAGCGTGGCTATGGTTCCGGGGTCCGCCGGAAGGTTCCAGGCGTAGTACTCGGCGCCCGGAACGACGGGCGAGTCCCCGTCCGTCAGACTGCCCTTGGTGGCCCAGGCGCTGGCCTTCAGGCCGGGGAACGCCTCTTCGGCGGCCCGGCGGACGGTGAGGCCCTCCCTCCAGGGAATGGAACGGACTCCGCGTCCGCCCTTCAGCAGAGGGCAGCAGATGGCGCAGACGGTGACGGATGCCTGGTCAATTCTCTTGTCTGGTTGGCTCATAGTCGTATACTCCGATGCAGGCGGCGCGCCATCTCCTGTCGTCAAGGCGGGCGACGCCGAGACCTGCGCGCGTGATGTGGGCGAAGGCCACGCCGTCGAGCATGACGCCGCAGTGGTGGCCCCTTGGTGTGCGGAAGAGAGCCAGCAGCCCTCTTTGTGGTTCCTTTTTGATAATCCATTCCGGCGACGCCATCCCCGCACGGAAGGCGGCGTCCTGGAGGCTCTTCTCGGTTATCAGGTTGAGCGGGGGGACGGAAAGTCCCAGAAGCCTCCTCGCCTCGCGGAAGAAGCCCCAGCAGTCCAGCCCCTCCTTGGGGCTCCGGCCGCCGGGCACGTAGGCGACGCCCGCCAGGCATCCCAGCTCCAGGGGCAGGACAGTCATTCCAGAAGGCCCCCGTTACCGATGCCGGCGAAGCCGCCGAAGCGGGCGCGGTTGCAGCGTCGGCGGCAGTCGGCGAGGGAATGCCCGCAGGGCGACGCCGCGCTGTCGGTGACAAGCTGGAGCCGCCCGTCTCTGATGGCGTAGGCCTTCAGCGGCCTGTAGGTCAGGAAGTCGCGGAACATGACGTGGAAGGCGGTCAGGTCGCCGCAGTTTGCGAACACCGCCGGGTCGTCATCCCACTCGTTCCAGTCGTACAGCGTCTGCGCGGCGGTGTCGAAGAGCTGGAAGCGGCTGGTGACCGAGTCGTGGCCGATCTGCATGTTGACTGGCAGCTCGATGTAAGTGACCGAAGGCGCCAAGAAGTTGTAAGCGCAGCGCATGAGGCCGCCCGCCAAGGCCAGATTGAACACACGGGCGCCCCCCAGAAAGTCCTCCCGTTCAATAAACACTCCTTCGCCTGTCCAGACGTCCGAGAAGTCCAGGGGCGCGCCGTCATATTCAAGGACCGTAGGATCGTTGTACTCGGGCTCCTTCGGCGCGTCCTTGAAGAAGTAGCCCTGCCCCGGGCCGGGCACGCCCTGCGAATATATCCCGCGGTCGTTGAGGAAAAGGCAGGGCACCTCTATCGGCGAGAAGCGGTCAGGGTCGTCCTCGGGCGAGTCCGCCTCCCGCCGCAGGGCCACGGCGAGAGCGGTGTAGCCGCCGTCAAGGTAGTACCATTCGCCTGACTGAAGATTCTCGCAGCCAGTGAAGGCCAAGGCGCTGCCGTACAGGCGGGCTGATCGCCCCGCCTCTGTGGTGAAGATCCCGCAGCCAGCCCAGCGCTGCTGCATGGACACCTGGCAGCAGTAAGCGTCATCCAGGAAGCCCAGGCTGGCGACGGCGGCGATGCCGTGGTCGCCCGAGATGGCGTAGGCCTTCAGGATGTTGCTCTTGTAGACGCCGGCTGTGGCCGTCCAGAAGTCGATGCAGTAGAGGGCCGAGTCGGTGGCGGAGAAGCTGCGGCGCAGCCTGTCGGCAAGGATCGCCGGATCCGCGGCGTCGCTGTAGTTGGCCGTGAGATTGATGCCCGTGTCGCCGTAGCTGTTGTAGACCCCGTCCTCGATGACGAGAAGGCCCGGATGCAGCCTGGAAGGATGGGAGGCGTCACGGTACGCGAACCAGGCGGCCACGGTGCCGCCCTGGCCGGCGGACGGCGTCTCCTCGGCCCAGACGACATCGGCGGCCACCGTCTTCAGGACATCGCCAGTCGCCAGGTCGATGACGGACAGGCGGTTGCCGCACCTGACGAGGCCATTCGGCGTTATGAAATCAAGGTCGTGGAAACCCGTGCCGGAGCACTGCTGGTACTCCCTCTCCACGAAGAGCCCGGACGCGCCGCACTCGGCGCTCCCGTACCTGAGCTGGCAATAGTTCTTGAGCATGATGCGCGGCGGGTACTTCCTGTCCAGCTCGGAACCGGATGACAGGTTGACGGTCACGCCCTGGCCGTCGGTGGCGGCGCCCGTCACGACGAAGGGGTAGCCCATGTCCGGGGGCGTGGCCTCCTGGTAGACGTAGGTCACGTTCCCCTTCGTGACGGTGTGGAGCGTCAGGTCGGCGACCATGACGGCGTACACAGTGACCTTCCAGCCGCAGCAGCCCGAGTTGGCGTCGAGGAAGGATGCCAGAAAGCCCTTGGAGTCGCCCAGCGTCACCGCCGTCTGGACGCGCCCGTAGGAGTCCGTGGTGTCCCTGATGTCGTCGCGCTGGAATGGGACGGCGTTGGCGTACATGCCGCCCTCCAGCGGCCAGGATGTCCAGCCCGCCATCGGGATGAACAGCCCCTCCGACGACGAGCTGAGCAATATGTGGACGCGCGCCCCGTCGGAGCAGAAGGCCGATTCGGGGACCCCCGCCTGGTCAAAGCCATCGGGGCACTCGATGTCAAGGATCTCCACCCAGGGGCTTCCCGAATGCAGCTTGGCGAGGTCAGCGGCCTCCGTCTGGCTGATGCTCTTCATGTCCTCTCCTTAGTTCAGCACGGGGTTGTCCGTGGTCTCGTAAAGCGCAAGGGCCACCGCCCAGCGGGGCTCGTGGCTGGTCATCTTGGCGTCAAGGCGGTCGCTCCCGAAGACCACCAGCTTCCGGTCCGAGGCGGCGAGGGAGCGTCCCGTGTGCTTCGCGTCCAGCCAGCTCTCCATCGGTATGAAGTAGAAGGCCTTGCCCGCGTGCCCCCTGAAGAAGGTCTCCAGGACGGTCTTGCCCGCGTTATCCAGGGAGGACCAGGACAGCGACCACTCGCCGCGCGGACGGGTGCTGCGGGGCCTGGTGGCGATGACGTTACCCTCGAACTCCGAATGGACGGACGGGTTGTAGACGGACGCCTGGTAGGCGCGGAAGTCGGGGTTGGCGATCACGTCGGGGACTGCGGTGGATCCCGCGTACTCGCGGGCGCCTATGGTCGGGAAGTAGTCTGGCATCTGCTGCGTCTCCTGTGCTATGCGCCGCCCATGGCGAGCGCGCCGCGCATCCTGGAGGCGAAGCCGTCGCGGTTGCGGCGGGCCGCGTCCAGAATGATGTCGATGATGGTCTGGCCTTCGTCATCCTGGCGGGAGTTGACGGTCTTGCGGACGTCCATGCCCGTGTTGTCGGTGACGTTCACGATGACGTTGGCCGCGCCGCCCTGCATGACGACGGGGATGGCGCGCCCGTCAGGCAGAGGCACGACGGCCTCGTTGTACCTGCCCTCGCCGACGAGGCCGAGGGTGGGGCGGGAGACCACGCCGCCGTCGGCGAACGGCGTGAAGCCGCCGTGGAAGAGGCCTCCGTTTGCCCTGCCAGTTGGTCCGGCGAAGCCGCCGGTGGGGCCGATCTGGCCGCCTGTGGGCGCGCCAGTGATCGCTCCCCCGCCGCTGGAGCCGCCGAAGCCGAAGAACCCTGACGCGGCGGTTATCATCTTGACGACCGCCCACTTGACGAGCATCTCGGAGACGACCTGGGCGAAGGTCTGGAGGATCATCTGCCCCCAGCGGGCGAAGTAGTCGCCGAAGGAGTCGAGGTCGCCCGTCAGGACGTCGAGGAACAGGTCGGAGAAGGTCGTCTCCAGACCCGAGGCGATGCCCTGGATCACCTTCTCGGCGCCCTGCATGGCGGTGACGCCCTCGCCCGCGTACTTCTGCATTCCGGACAGGAACCCAGCGCCAAGGCCGTCGCCCTTCCGCTCCAGCTCGCCGATGGTGTCATAGACGGCCTTCTTCCTCTGGAGCGAGGCGACCTGACGGTCGATGGCGTCGCCGAGGCTGTTCTGGAGGCCGAGGATCTCCCTGTCCTTCTCGGCGTCGCCGGTGGACAGCTCTGAGATCTCCCGGTCCAGGGCGAGGCGGCGGTTCGTCAGGTCGAGGATCTGCGACTCGCAGGCCACTGAGTCGGCGCGGTAGTCGCCGAGCGACCTGTAGAGCCTCTCCAGCTCCTTGAGGTAGCCGCCCGTGGCCTTCATCGAGGCCTCGGGGTCCAGCCCCTTGCGCTCGCCGGTGACGGCCAGGACGTCCTGGGTCTTCTCCTTGCGCTCGATGGGCGCGGTCCTCTCGTTCAGGACGGTATCGCTGTTCAGGATGCGCCACCAGGCGTCCCAGCCCTCCGTGGCCTGCTCGTAGCCGCTACGCACCCATTCGGCGCCGACATGGGCATAAGGGGACTCCTGGATCCTCCTGCTCAGGTCGCCGAGGGCCTCCCCTATCCTCGACAGCTCGCCCCTCTCCCCAGGCTTGGTCCAGTTGACGTACTCCTGCGCCGCCCGGGCGCGCCGCGAGTCCTCAAAGCCCCTGAAGGTCTTCTCATAGTCGTTCTTGACCTGATCCAGAAGCGTGACGAAGCGGCTGGCCGCGCCCGCGTTGTCCGTCAGCGCGTCCTCGCCCCGTGTGTGCCTGGCGATGGCGCGCCTGTTCGCCGATTCGGCGGCGCCCCCGAAGAAGCCGCCCAGGACCGGCAGGCCCGATAGCTTGCTTCCCACGTTGTAGACCAGCTCGTCAAGGGTGTCCTTGACATGGCTCATCGCCTCGTCGAACTTGCCCCTGAGCCAGTCGAGGGTGTCCGTCAGGTCTCTGCCCACGGCCACCAGAATCCCGAGGAAGCCTGTGTAGAAGGCGTTCCAGCCGCCGACCAGATCGGCGGCCAGGCTGGCCAGGCCGTCGTTGATCCAGGACGGAGCCCTGCGGGCCAGCATGTCGTAGACGCCGTCAAGCCATTCGAGCACGCCCTTGGTGAAGTCGAGAAGGAGCTCCGAGCCCAGCGTGGTGAGCTCCATCCCCGCGCCGATCAGCTCCTGGAAGCTGCCGACCAGGATGTCGCCGACGACGGGCAGGATGCCCTCGTCGATGACGGCGCGCCAGGCGCCCGTCAGATTATCCTTGACGTAATCGACCAGGTCGATCACCTTGGCGCAGGCCGTGCGGATGGTGTTCTCGGTGTCCAGCCTCCCGTCCCTCATGGCCAGGAGGTCGCCGTTGCCCCGCCCCTCGCTCAGATATTCGCGGGTCCCCTGATACGCGGCGTAGCCGGCGACGGCCAGGCCAGGCAGCGTCAGGAGCGAGGCGAGGACCATCTTCAGCCCGCCCAGGGCCACGGCGAAGGCGCTGAAGGACGCCGAGACCGCCAGCACCTGGGGCGCCAGGTTGGCCAGTATGCGCCCCGCGCCAGAAGAGGCGAAGCCCTTCGCGGCCCGCTGGATCCTCTCAAAGGCCTCCACGATGAAATCCGAGGCGCTGGCCAAGCCCCTTCTGAGCGGCGAGTCGGGGTCGCTCAGGGCGGCGCTCACGCCTCCAAGGGCCTCGACTATCCCCTCCTTAAGCTTGCCGAAGGCCTCGATGGCCCAGGTCCTGATGGTGTCCTGAACCTGGGAGAGCTGGACGGACAGCAGATTGCCGACCTTTCCGCTCAGGTCGATGTCGGAGATCAGGCTGCTCAGGTAGTCCATGACGGCGGTCCCGTCGCCCCTGGCGACCAAGCCCTTGACTGTCGCCTGGTAGTTGGGGTCGCGCATGGCGAAGATGCGGGACAGCGCCGAATCCGCCCGGCTCCTGCCTTCGAGAAGCGCGCGCATCTCCTGGGCGATCTGCATGTTCGGATCCTGGCCGATCGTGGCCAGGCGGATCCTTGAGACCAGGGATGACAGCGTGGCCGCGCTCTTCTCCGTCGGATCCAGGGCGAGGCCCGAGGCGGCGAAGACCTGGTAGGCCTTGCGCAGCTCGCCGACGGTGGCGATGGATCTACCCGCCTCCTTCTGGAGGACGCGGAACATGGCCTCGGCGTGCCTGGCGTTCTGGTCGAAGACGGCGGACATGTCGGCGGCCTTGACCGTGTCGGACAGCGTCGTGGCGATGGCGAAGACGCTCTGGTCGAACTCGTCGGCCCACTTCAGCGCGTCGCGCAGCGTCAGCCCCAGCCCCGCCGTGGACAGCCCGGCCGTCACCGCGCCGCTGAGGTCGCGGAACTTCAGGGCGAAGGCGTCGGCGTCCGACATGAGGCGCCGCATCGTGCTGGAGAGGCCCCTGTCCTCCGCCGAGAATCTAATCCTTGTGTCCATGCTAGACATGATCTTGTCTCCCTAGTCACATCTCACGCCTCGCGCACTGCGCGGCGGTCCGCGCGGCGTCCAGCTCCATGTAGTAGAAGAACCGCTTCTCGATGACGTCCATTATCCAGCGCCTGCGGTTGCGGCGGAAAGGCTCTATCACGGGACGCGCCGGCTTGATGATCACCGCCCTGGAAGGCGACAGAGGCACCCCCGCCGCCGCGTACATCCGCCTGGTCTCGGGCGTCACTGTGGCCCGCGTCTCCTTCTGGAATATCACGCCCAGGGCGGCGGCGGACCAGGACAGCCAGCCGACCAGGGCGGACCCCTTCGCCGGGTTGTCCATGTCGAAGGTCTGATAGCCGATTGCCTGGGTGAGCTTGCCGCCCAGCGGCCATTCGCCGCCGTTCATGCCGAAGGCCAGGCCAGACGCCTTCAGGCTGCCAGGCCTCCCGTACTTCCGGTAATAGTCGAAGGCGCGGACGCGCTGGATCCAGGACAGGGGAGCCAGCTCCTCGCCGCCCGGGGCGTGCGCCAGCAGCTCATGCTTCAGCAACCACTGCGTCTTGTAGGCCGCGTGGCGTATCACGCGGTTGACGTAGCGGGGGAACATCGTGGACCAGCGGGCCAGATAGCCCCCAAGGTCCCCCTGGATGGAGACGGACGCGCCGTCGTCTATGTTCCTGACCTGATATGTGCGGTGCGTGGCCACTGCTATTTCCCCTTCGCCTTCCTCTCCTGCTCCTCGCGCTCCCGCTCCTCGGCCTGCTCGGCCAGCATGTCGGCCTCCAGTGTCCTCAGGCCGTCCATGTCGTACGAGTCAATGCGTATGCCGTACAGCCTCGCCGTCTGTATCACAGCCGGGTAGTCCAGCCCCGCCACGCCGCCGAAGCTGTAGCGCATCTGCGTGCGGCAGAGCGACCAGATGCGCCAGGTGCGGGCCGTGTCCTCGTCAGGCGGGGCCAGCGGCGCGTGGCCGCAGCCTTCCCTGGCCGTGCAGGTCCCGCATTCGGCGCCCCAGCCGTCGCGGCAGGCCCGCCGCGCCTCCACGTGGCATCTGGCCTCGCAGGCGCGGCGGACGGCGATCAGTTTTTTTCACGGCTCCCGAAGGAGAACTCCTTGATCGACTCCAGCAGGGCGAAAAACTCCCACACCTCCAGGTCGTCGACCTTCCTGGCGCCCTTGACGACGGCGGCCAGAAGAGCCTCGGTGATGGTGGCCTCGGCCTTCGCCTTGTCCTCGGCGGTGGCCTTGTCGGCCGCCGAGCGGAGCGTGGCCGCCTGGATCTTCAGGAACTCCCTGCGCTTCAGGGCGCGGATCACAATGTCGCCCTGGGTGGTCTCGATTGTCTTCGTGCTTGCCTCAATGGCCATTTGCAGTCTCCTTTCGTTGACGGTCCGACGGGCAGTCAGGCCCGCCGGACCCTTGATGTCAGATGGTGGCGAGTCCGTTCACGAGGGTGATGACGGCGGCGGAGCCGCCGCTGTCGGCATTGGAGCAGAAGGCCTGGACCTTGGCGGTCTGGCTGATGCCCATGGCGGTCTCGACGGGGACGCCGGCCTCCTGGACCTTGCATTCGGGCAGGCTCACCTCCAGGTAGTAGGAGGTGCCGGGAATCTCGTACTTGATGGCCCAGCCGACGGTGTCGTTGGCCTGCGCCTTGCGGTACATGTCGCCCGAGTTGAAGAGGCAGGTGAAGTCCACGCTGATGTCCACGGTGCCCTCGGGCAAGGAGGAGACGTAGCCCTCGTCGCCGATGCAGCGCTGGTCGCGGTCCAGCCCCATGTCGAAGTTGATGGTGAACTCCTTGGCGATGCGGTAGGTCACGCTGTCCTTCTTCAGGCCCGCCGAGAAGGTGCCGAGGCGGCGCAGGGCGATGCCTGCGGGCGACTTGACGTTGACCTTCTGGACGCCCGGCTCCTTGCCCTCGGCGATGGAGACGGCGACGTAGGTCACGGCGACGGTGAAGGTGGCGTCGGTCTTGGCGGTGATGGCGTGGCGCCCGTCATAGGCGTTGCCGAAGCCGGCGATGAGCACCTCGTCGCCGACGGCGAAGCCGTGGTTGGCGGCGGTTGTGAAGGTGGCGGAGCTCCCGGAGCCCGAGACGGCGGTGATGGCCAGAGGCGCCACGCTGGCCTGGGGCCTGCAGCCGACCCAGCCGAACTCCACGGTGTTCTCCTGGCCGGACGCGTCGGCGCCGATGCGGACGGTGGACACCTTGCAGCCGAGGTAGGTCTCCTTCTCGGCGATGTCGCGGAAGACCTTCTCGATCGTGCAGGACGGCTGGCTGTCGCCGATGCTGAACACGTGCTGGTACACGCCGGAATCAAGAACGACCATGGAGGCGTTGTCGGTGGACTCGGCGGAGACGGTCTCCGTGTCCAGCTCGACATAGCCGCCGTAGGTGTCGGAGCCAGTGCCGGCGACGTTGAAGGTGCCGTTGTAATACAGCGTGCCGGTGATCGCCACCCTGTCGCCCTGATGGAAGCTGGAGTAGTTGGAGCAGCGCATCTTGGGCTTGCTGCCCTCCGCGTCGATGCCCGTGATGGTGGCGGAGACGGGGGCGGAGACGGTCGTCGTCACGGGCGCGCCGAAGGCGGCCTTGAGAAAGACACCGATCTGGTTGACGTCGAGGGGCAGGACGCTGGAGCCCTCGACGGTGCCGTTGCCCTGGAAGGGCTCGATGGGGGAGCGCCCGGGCTGGATCGTGCCGGACTTGTTGAGCTCGCGGCTGGAGGAGAGGCCAAGGGAGTTGAACTTGATCAGGTTGCCGCTGGTCGCAGGAACGCCGAACTCGCTCTCGAAGCCGAGGACGAAGTCGACGTTGCTGCCGCGCGATTGCTGGAAGGTCTTCATGTTGGTTGTTCCTTTTGTTTAAGGGGTTCTGGTCGCTAGAGGTAGGGCCTGTCCTCGCCGATGGACGTGTCCATGATGACGCTGATGCCCGCGCGCACCTGGAACAGGCCAAGGGCGGACGGCTCCAGCTCCTCGTCCTCGGTGGACAGGGGGTAGTTCAGAGCGTTGAACGCGCGGCGGAGGCAGGGGTAGACGTACTTCTCCAGCATGTCGGTGACGCGCGTCTCGCCCCGGTGGCGGCGCCAGACCACGCGGCCCTCGGCGTCGGCTTCCTCCTCTGTCTCGGGGTCGTAGACGGCGCAGCGGACAAGAAGGCCACGGCGGAAGCTGCCGCGCTCCTGGCCCGCGCTCCCGCCGACGCTCATGACGGCGATGACAGGGCAGTCGCGCTCCTCGGGCGGCGACAGCGGGTCAACGTCGTTGAGTATCTGCGGAGCGCGCCCGAAGCATCCGAGGCACCAGGAGCGGAGGGCCTCGTCGGCCCTCAGGGCGCCCATGGCGGTCTCGGTGATGCGGGCGTAGGTCAGTGTGTCTGGAAATTCGTCCATTTCTATGAAGGCATGTTTCGGTTGCTGCTGATGTTCCTGGAGCCTAGCTCCTCGGCGGTCAGCTCATAGGAGCCGCCCTCCCTGCGGATCGCGAGCACCTTCCAGTCGGAGCCGTCGGCGGCCAATGCGTCGCCTGGCTTCAGCCTGACGCCCTCTAGGGCGGGGTCGCATTCGCGCAGGTAGATCCTGGCGTGGCTGGCCGTGCCTGAGCGCAAGGCGGAGGGAAGGCCGCCTGACGCGTCGGGCCGCCCGTGCTCGCAGCTGCGCTCGATGACACAGCCGAAGACAAGAGGCAGCCCCGCGTAGACGCAGGGCACGGTCAATTCGGGGATGAAAGTCTCTTTGGTGAGGTCAAGCATTGTCGCCGTCCTTCTGCCTGGCGAGGTTCTCGTCTTCGGTGAGGCCTTCGCCGGCGGCTTCCCAGGCCGACCAGCCGAAGGCGCAGCAGGCGTCGGCGATCTTCCGCGCGCAGGCCCTGGCGCGGTAGCGGCGCGGGTCATACCAGCCGTACTCGGCGTCGGCGGTCCTCAGCAGGTTGCGCCGCAGGACGGCGTTGGCGCGGGCGAAGGCCTCCCTGCCGCGGTCCGGGGACCTGGCGAACATGACGTCGTGGATGAGGCAGGCGGGACGGAAGACGGCGAGCACCTTGTCGGCCAGGCCGCGCAGCCAGGAGGGGAACCCCTCCGGGCCGATGCCATTCCAGCAGGCCAGGATCTCCTCAAGCGTGAGGCCCTCCAGGTACTCCAGGCCCTCCATGCCGTGCCCGACGCAGTAGGAGACAAGGCCCTCCACCTCGTCGAGGCGCCTCTGTATGCCGGCTGTGGTAAATGTCTGCATCATTCCTTCTCCAAATCGCGGACTTCCTTCTCAAGCTGGTGCATCTGGATGACGCAGGGGCAGCGCTCGCGCCTCTCGGAGCAGAGGTCGTGCGTGACAAGCTTCTCCAGCTTGTCGTTTATCTTCGACAATTCGCGGTGCAGCCAGCAGATGCCGCCCGCCAGGGCGGCCAGCAGGGTAATGAGCGTCTCCAATGAAATGCTGATGGTCACTTCAGGGCCTCCTGTCCCTTTTCAGGTTCGCCGCCCAGCCATTCCTCGGTGGCCTTGGGATCGACCTTGGCCAAGTCCACGGCGTACCCAGTGACCTGCTTGCCAATCGTGCGGGTGATTCTGGTCACGCCCTTCAGCTTGCCGTCAGTGAAACTCAGGCCGTCCTCCTTGTCGATTTCCACGCTATAGCTGGATTCCTCGCGGCTGGCGTCGATAATGCTGAAGCCGTTCATATAGACGATCTCGCCGTACTCCGGACTGCCGACGGAGAAGCGGGTGCCGAAGAACATGCCGTTGAAATTGTGAGAAAGACGGCTGCAGCCTGACATCAGTATCATCGTGGCCAGGCAAATGCCGCACAGGGTGGATGAGGAAAAGATCGCTTGGATGTACTTGTTCATGGTATGCTCCTTTTTTTGTTGGAGGGTGGATGTGAGAAGCGCCCCCGCGCCCGGCGGTCTGGAGTGGACTTTGGCTTTGCACCGGGCGAGGGAACAAAAAATCTATTCGGCGACGCTCTCAGCCAGCACCTCGTCAACGGTCTCCTGCCCGAATTTGGCGACGAGCAGGGGCATGGCCTCCTGCAATTCTGCGTTGCTGGTGTCAAGGCTCTGGATTAAAACGAAACTCTCCCACTTGCCCGCCTGCTCTATGGCGGCCTTCACCTGCTCCCACAGACCACGGCGCTCGCAGGCCCTCTTGATGAGATACCTGCTGTAGCGCACCACAGGAGGCTCCGGCTCAGGAATGGGGATGTACTCCCACGCGTCAACCTGTACATATGATGTATCTGTGGTGATGTCCTTGTCCACCATCTCCGTGCGGTATCCCACGATCTCCGTCTCGTGGGTCTCCGGATTCTCCTCATATACAGGCACCTTTTCCTGCCGGGGCTCGGTATGGGTCTCGCTCTGGTTCACTACATGCCATGTGGCCGGCTCGGCCTCATAGCCGGGGCGATACTCCGACTCGCCGACAAGCGGCATGTATTTCCTGGCCCTCAGAGCCGGATCATGGTGCTCCCAATTGGGTATGCCGATGAACTCGGCCTGTGTCGGGTACTGGAGGGTGTGCTGTTCTGTTTCCTTCGCGTATCTCATGTCACTAATCCCCTGTTTGTCAAAAGTCTCCTATTTCCACCCGCTGGGTATGTCTGCGTAGTTGCTCAGAGATGTGCAACCGTTGAAGCACGATGAGCTACTCCATGTCTTGCTCGTGTCCTCCCATAGCAGCGCGGCGGGCGCAGTGCCAGTCATGGCAGCACAATTCGAAAATGCGCTACGGATGTCTATCGTCGTCTCGGTGAACGCCTGCGGGAAATTGGGCAGACGGGCTATGCCTGATCCCTGGAACATCACGAACATGTTGGACGCGCCTGACGGGATGACGAAGCTATTGGGAATGTACTGCAGTGCGGCGTCATATCTGACGAAAGCTCCAATGTTGGCGCAAGATGATCCAATCTCGAATCCGTCTGGCAGGGCTGTCAGATTGTAGCACATCTGAAAGCAGCCGTTCGCGGCCGTGGCGTGCGGCAGCGAGAATCCTGACGGAAGGGTGGTGATGTTCGTGGCACTGAATGCGGTTTCGCAGTTCTCCGCGTTGGGGAACAGGTACGGCATGAATGTGGTGCCGTTGTTGGCGAAGAACTGCTTGATGTTCGTCACTCCCGCCGTCTGAAGATTGGGCAGGTCTGTCATCGCCCCGGACCGACATAGAGCTGCGGAGGCGTCGGTAACGTTGTCATTGCCCACCACGTCCACCGGGTTGATGTATGTGCAGTTGGCAAGCTGGCCGAACATGGTGAAGTAGCTTATCAGGTTCGGCAGCCTGCATCTCAGTATGCGCGACACCAACTTTCCGTTGGCCGCGTTCCATCTGCCGAAGTTGAATGTGGTGTAGATGGAGCCGTCGCGTATGGTGACTACATACACGCCTGGCTCGGCGTATGTGTGCGAACAAGTGGATGCCGTCTTGGCGTGCTCGGTGGCCGTGCCGTCTCCCCAGTTCACCCTGAATCCGCTGGTCTGCGAGCAGTTGAAGCCGTATGTCATCCCCAGTTCGGCGTTAGGCGTCACCTCGATGGCTATGTCATACGCGGAGTAGTCGCCCTGGTTCTGGCCCCACCACTGGAGCAGTAAGTTCGTGCCTAGTGTCATCAGTCCACCTCCGACACGGCGTAGATTGTCCAGCCGCCTGCGTTGCCGAACCACCGGCACAGGTACACGACCACGCTAGTGGATGCGATTGCGAGCGAGGGGCGCGGTACAATCGTGTTGCCCTGCGCGTCCTGGAAAGCCAGCGTCTGCACATTGGAGAATGTCACGCGGAGGATGACCTCGTGGGTGCGGTTGTCTATCGCGGTGACTGGCGTGGCCCCGCTCGTGAGCGCGGTGTTGGTGTATGTGTTGTCGCCGACTGCGGGTGTGGCAGATGCCGTGTAGCGTTTGGTCGTGCCGTATATCCAGCCGTAGTAGCCGGTGCCGTCGTAATCCGATGCGCGGAGAAACAGCTTGCTGTCCGCATTTATGATGGGGAGCGGATCAGGCAGCGTGTAGGTCGGCGCGGTGGACGGCGTATGCTCAAACGCACCCTCGGCCAGCGTGTATGCGGACGTTGCGGCGGGTATCTCCGTCACCTTCTGCTGGTGGCCTCCCGCGATGCAGTGGTCGCCGTTCCACGACAGTTCCTCGATGTTGAGTTTATTGCTGCTGTTTGATCCGTTTGCCACCGTCCTGGCCGTATTCGCCGGAATGTTGTTGCGTCCAGTCACCAGCTGACTGTCGAAGTCAGCCCTAACCGCATTGCCAAATGCGACAGAGCCCCTGCCGCCCAACGCCTGGGCTTGAAAGCCTATGGCCAGTGCACCGTAAGCGAAGCTATTAACAGAGCAACTCCAGCCGCCCCATATAAGTCCGCTGGCGCTGATATGAGTGAGCTGGTTAGGCACAATCGTGCCT
>Ga0265300_10000462_pt1 | contig 42353 bp, 59 predicted proteins | sample AusTroGonzalo_MG_FD_193482 | JGI IMG/M metagenome (GOLD analysis project Ga0265300, IMG submission 193482) | Bovine rumen microbial communities from tropical cattle in Woodstock, Queensland, Australia - Gonzalo_03 | ecosystem: Host-associated > Mammals > Digestive system > Stomach > Rumen ... | reverse complement strand
ACCGTGCTGGTTTGTGTCTGCCTCGATATATGTCATACCGAAGTTCTGGCCGGTAGGGATTACGCCTTCTGTCAGGGGCACAAGTGCCTTGGGGAAGGTGTTGAACTTTCTGAACTCGATCTTGTTTCCCTTCATGGGAACACGCTTGCCGAACTTTGAGAATACCATTTCTGCCCTTGCGTTCTCGAGAAGTGTTCTCTCATAGAACGTTTTCATGGTGGGAGCCATCGACTGGGGGCTTGTCTGTGTTGTTACGTTAACGGGGTTAACGTCCGTTGAAAATCTCAACAGGTCAAGTTTGAACTTTTCCATGATTTCCTCCTTTAATTTTTAAAGGTTAGCGGCCGTCACGTTTGACGGTCGGTTCAATGTTTACCTTTTTCTTCTCTGGGAATCAGCCCATGCTTCAAGCTGTTCCTTTTTCATTTTTGTAAAGTCAGGAAAAGCACTTATTGATGCGGCGGGAGCCGTTGCAACCATTCCGTTTTCAGGCACTCTTTGTGTACCTGATGCGATTGTGTTTGCCGTTGCTATCTTCGCCTGCTGGGCGGCGCTTGCTGCAACCCCCTGCATGATCTCGCTATGATGCACGGCCACATATGCGGCGGTAGTATCGCCGTTTGTTGACTGCAAAATACGCATAAAGGCGGGATTGTTAATTTCCGTGGCAAGATCGAACCCGGGGTATAACTGCTGTGTCTTTGATGCGTTCTGCCGCACAACCTCAAATTGTGCTCTCTGCTGCTCTTCTTCGAGAAGCCTTGCTTTTTCTGCTTCGTTTTCCTTAACACGTCTTTCCAGTGAAACGATCTTGCGTGCCTCTGCGGGCGTCATATCGTGTTCTTCGGCGTATTTTTCGTAGTACGAATCATCGTTGGCAACTGCTTCTGTTAACTTTGCAATGTAGTTTTCATCCTCAGAATTAAGGCCGTACTTTGTGCCGATTGTGTTCAAAAGGCCCATTGCCTCTTTGAGACTTTTCTCCTGCCCTTTGTACTTTTTAATGCGGTCATTTATGGCCTTTTCCATGTACGCCTTGTGGGCGTCCTTGTAATCATCGGACTTTATGATCTCGTCGTAGGTCAGTTTAGGGGCTTTGGCAACCTCTTCTGCCTTAACTTCTGTTTTCGGTTCTTCAGGAGCTGCGCTGGTCTCCTTCATCACCTCAGCAAAAAGTTTTCTGCCTCTTTCGGGGATAGAGGCGGGAATGTTCGGATTCTCTTTGGAATCCACACCCGATTCTGCTCCGCTTGCGGTTCCTTCACCGGCTGCGCTTCCGGCACCGTCGCCGCCTTCGCCAAAACGAAGCAACAAAAGTTTGTAATTTTTCATTGGTTATCCCTTCTGCCGAGTATCACGGCGATTCTTCATGTTTCAAGCATAGCACAAACGTTTTTGCGATTTCTAACCCATTTCAGAAAAAATATTACTTTTTTTCAAAAATTTTAACTTCGGTCGGAAAGTTCCCCGCAAGCCGTCGCAACGCTTCAACAACGCCGTTAAAAATAGGCGCTGTTTTTTCTGTGGGGGTATATATAACCTGCTGGTATCCGTCGTCCTCAGATACTTCAAGATCATATGCCCCCGCATGATCCAAACTCACGCAAAGCCCCCACAAAAGAACAGATACGGAATTACATATAAGCTGTTCTTTTGCGTGGCCGTTGGCGGTTATGCTTTTGTTTGTAATCTCTAATGTGATCATATTCACACCTTCGTATTATTTACTGCCTGTTCCCGTGCCGCTTCAACTCTTGCGTTGCCGCTGGGGCTTTCGGCTGTTTCCAGATTGACAGGCGCTCCCGTGGGAACCTGAACGCCGCCTTCTTCAAGTATCATTGAACCGATCTGCGCCGCTAATGCAGGATCATATTTTGCCGCAAGGTTTAACGCCAGCTGTTCAAACTGTAAAAGGCGGATTCTCATTGTCTGGTTCTGCTGGATCTTTGCAATAACAAGGTCTTTGTGGTCAAAATCCATTACTTCGAGACACGCCAACGCCTGATCTGCCATTTCAGGATTGAAAAAGCCCTGCGCATAAAAGTTAAGCGCCAACTCGTTCATTTCCATCTTTTTATAGGGTGATGCTTTCTCCGCTGTTACGTCAACATCAAACTCAGGGAGCCTAAGCCCCATATCAACACCGTTTACTAACTGCGGCTGGCCAACGATGCCGGAATTATCAAAATTAACAAACTGTTCCTCCCCGCTTGCATCGGGTGCAATGCGAAACACTCTCGGCGAATCGTAGAACTGGCGAATAAGCTCGATTACCTGATAAACCACTTCTTTATATGCCCGGTAAAATTCACGGTTCGAGCTCCTTGCGTTCTTGCCCGCTGCCTCCTGCAAAGCAGCAATAGCGGAAGCCGCCGTTACGCCTGATGAGGTGGAGCCGTTGTGAACGTCCTGATTGCTTGTAGCGGTCTTCAGTTCGTCAGTCTTGATGTTTAAAAAGTTGATGTAATTTGAATCGATGGGCTTTGTATCAATCGGCCGCAGGTTCTGTTCGTCTAAGTTACCCTGAACATGAACTATTTTCTTTTCACGGTCGATAAATTCATCCTCATTTACGGCGGCGCCTTCTCTCGCAAAGTAACGGGGCGTGCTTCCGTCTGCGGCGTTTTCTACCATGGCATTATTAAGCGTATCAATGTCTAACTGCGTGCTTCTGCCAATGTCGGTTAAGCCATAGCCGATCAAACTACCTTCAATCGGGTAAAGGTTCATTACAACAAACGGGTATAAGCCGTGATCATAATATCCACGCTCCGCCATGCTCTTGCCTGCGGGAACGGGTAAACCTGTTACGGGGTCCGCTGCCATGGGCGGTGTGGTCTCGTTCTCGGTCGCAAACAATACAACATCGTTTACAAACTTGCAGAACTGCAAAACTCTCTTGCCGCCGTACTCTGTATGATAATACCAGTCAACAACAACCGACTTTTCGTTGGTGTCCACTTTATCATCATAAATGTATTTAGCAACTGTCATATTCTGGCCGCCAAGATGGCCGACTGTTTCCGGGAATCTCTGCTCCAAAATATCATTGTCCACGAGCTCAACGGTGAAGAAATGCTTTGACTGCTGAAGGTCTGTAATGCCCGGCTGCCAAAAGGCGTTCAAAATGTCAATCTTTCTTACGGTTATATCACCAAGTCCGTTATGCTTTGCCGCATCCCAGAAAACACCCTGAATGGATCCGCCCTGCTTAAGCGTATACCATGCAATGTCACTGTAGGTTTCTTCGTATTTGTTCTGTTCCAGCACAACAGGAACGATAGAAGAAAGCATTTTGGCCTGCGCTTTGTCGTCGGACTGTCTCGGCTTTATATTGCAGGTGGGAAAACTGTCCATCGCATCCGAATATCTGCCCTGTATACAGCTCCACAACCAAGTGGTTGATTTTTTGATGCGGGTTTTATTCTCGTTTGACAGTTCGCCCCACTGGCGCAACTTCCAAAACTGTTCATTTTCGGTGATCTTTGCCTCCAGATGTGCTTTCCCCTCTTTATACTTTTTCAAAATCTCGGTAGCCTTTAAAATCTGGTCCCGCCCTATTTTCTTTGCAGGGTCGGCAGCGGGCGCCGTGTTCTGTCCTGCGTCGCCTTTTAAAAGTTCTGCTTCTACCATCGGCCGTGATGCTTCTCTAATCATCCCCGGTCTTACAATACCTTGTGCCATGCGTTTTTCTCCTTTTTATTTTTTGAACATATCGAGCGGGTCGCAATATGGAGCGGCCTTTGTAACTATATTTCTCGGTGCTATGGGTCTATACATGTGCATGTATCGAGTTTCATCTAATGCGTGATCTTCCAAACTGCTGTCCAAGTCCTCGATTTTATGTTTATCAAACATCATTAACGGAAACGTTCTTATTGTGTCCTTGCACGTGTCGAAAATGTAAAACATTGCCCGTCCGTTTTGATCAAATTTCAAACGCTCCCGAACCTGCATCCAGCCGGGAACACGATCATTAACCCCGGGGCTAAAATAGACTCCGTTCTTTTCTGCTGTCTCCGCTGCCGATATTCCGTGTGAACCATCCCATATTGACGGATCGGCGGGCCCGAATATCTTACGCCCCCTTAAAAGCGGGTGTTGTGTCTCTATGCGGTGAATCTCTTTGAACTGTTCGTCATTGCTCCACTTTAACCCTTCGTTTGGCGTCCCCGTGCAGCCGTACAGCTCTAAAATCTTATACATACACCCGTCATAATCTACCGCATACCAGCCGCAGGAAAACGGCTTTCCATATCCCCAGTCATAAGCGTGGTACACGTTCCACGCTTGCGGGATTGAAAACGGCTTTATAACGTGTGTGAAAAGATGCTGTCTTTCGGCTTCTTCCACCGTCAAATGGTGTTCGGCGCACAATTGCGGGTCTGGGGTGATGCGGAACTCTTCAAAATAGGCGCCCTCGAACACGTCCCAGCGACCGTTTAACCATGCCTCTTTTAAAACTCTCGGCAGGCTTTCGAGCGTGTGCACGTAATCGGGATCCATTTCCATTAATATTTTGTTGTCCGTGATCAGCGATTGAATAAAAATATATTCTTCGGGGTGTTCATCTATTTCAAATTTACGATCTATGAACAGCCGCTTTATATATCCGTGCGACGGTCCGCCGGGGTTGGTGGTGTAGTATACCCGCTTTGGGTAGCCATTGACGCCACGGCAGGAGCCCGCAATTTGACGAATCCAAGCTTCCTGTAACAGCGTTGCTTCATCAATGAAAATTACATCATATTCCAAACCCCTATAATTTAAGGCGTCGGAGTCGTTGTCACAATAGCCGCAGATGATCTGTGATCCATTCGGGAAAATGATCCTGTTTTCGCTCTTGTTGTATCGGCAAAACCCCACCAGCAACGCCATTAGCGGTTCGATGTGGTTTGCAACAACCTCTTTGTAAGTGCGGCGAACTATCAAACATTTAATGCCGGGATATTTTGAACATAATATAATAGCCTTCGCCCTGATCATCCAAGATTTACCCCCGCCACGAGCCCCGCCAAAACAAACATGTTTTTGCGTTGCCCTTAAGGCTAAATCCTGTTTCGGGTTGGGTGTGCCCAGATCAATAATCCTATGAGCCATACTCCCCACCTCCATTAATAACAATCTCGGTGTTGTTGGCCGTGTCGATGCTTTCTATCTCTTGTGAAAGCTTATCAACTTCTTTTTGTTTCTTAATCTCATCAACCGTGATTCCGAATATACCCATTTCACGAGCGTCTTTTGTTGCTTTGGTCAATGCCGCCACGGCTGAAAGATGCAATTCATCATCTGCAAGGACCTTTCGCCACTGATCCGCAAGGGCATTTCGTATCTTCCTTTGCAGTTCTTCCCATGTTTCAAACTCGGTTTTCTGCTCTTGTGCCTCTTGTTTGATCGCCTGCTTCGCCTTTTTCTTTATTCTGGCTTTCCGCCGGATCTCCCAGTCTCCTTTTTTGGCGTGGTCGTAAAGTGTGCCAAAAGGAACATTTCGCTCCGCTGCCAGTCGGCGTAAAGAAATGTTTGAAGCTAAATATTCTTTTTCGAGGCTTGCGAAGTCGTAACCGCTGCCCTTTTTATGCCCTTTTAACACGGATTTTCTCCCTTCTGCGCCCATCATAGCACAGAGCGCCGCCGCATTTCTAACCCATTTCCCAAAAACAAACAAACATTTTTATAAAATGGCCAGACAAACAAACAAATTACATTTCCCGCCGCCGCATTTAACCCGTGATCTTTTACCCCTGCCGCCTGCCATTTAAAATTTATTCGTTCTTTTTATGATTTTATACTTGACATATCATATTTTTTATGATATTATAAAGCCAGATAAAGGAAAGGACCTTTATAAACACTCAATAATCAATGGCACCCGCTGCCAAGTGCGGGAGAAAGAAGGCACCATGAATAATTACTACATCGTTAACATGGAGACTAACAAACTGGAGTTGCATTTTGATAAAGAATCTTATCAGGCATTATCAGATGCAGAGAAAAGCGAGATCAAATCGAATTTCCTTTTTAGCCGTTCTGGATCATGTTGGGTTTCCCGTTGCAAGTTCCCTTCCCTTTATAGGGCAGAACAGGTAGCACAGAAGATAGGTTTAGAGAACGCCGGGAAAGTCGGCGAACATTCCTTCCAAGCTGAAATGGAAGCAAGGCAGGCCAGAGCTGAGGCAAGAGCGAAGCGTTATGACAATTACAGCGACAACGCCGCCGCACGTGGGGCCGCATTACAAAAGCCCATCGAGGATATGCACGGCGATATAGCATTTTTTACACAGCCCAATATTAATACATCCGCAGGAAGAGCCTTCACGAATCGCAGAAATAGGATGTGGGCATCATGGGAGCAGGGTTTCGAGGCTTTCAAAAAATCCGAATATTTTCAGGAAAAAGCCGAAGCCGCACGCCGAACCGCTGCCGGTTGTAAGATGCAGGATGTAGCATTTTGTGAACGTCGTATCAAGGAAGCACAGCACGATGTAAACGCAATGAAGAAAAACATTGACCGCATAAATAAGCAGCTGGAGCAGTTTGAAAAAGGCGAGCCCGTTTTGGGTTACTGGGGCGAAGCCGTACAGATCGACCCTGAATCACTCAATAGGAGCCTTGAACACTACGAGACCATAGCAGAACAGGCAGCCGACAAGATCGCATATTATAGCGCAATGATTGAAGCTCAGGGCGGCTATAAGTTTACAAAAGATAACGTAAATGTTGGCGACGTTGTAAAGCTTACAAGCCATAGATGGACAGTTACCGTTATCAGTAAAGGCAAGGTCAATTTTACCGGGCGTGATGATCAAACAGGAATGGCTTTAAATTATCAGTTTGCAGAAATAGCGGAGATCGTTTCCCACGGTGAACCCGAAAAGATCGAGCACCCTTTTAAAGTCGGTGATACATTCACAGTTGGCCGCCACGGCGAAAATATCAAAGTTGATGTTGTAAAGGTTGCCCCCGGTAAAGTTTCCATCAGGGAAAACGGCGGAAAGGCAAAATCTTTAAAGGTCCGTCCCGCATATAAACCCGGTGAATATTATTTTCCCGTCCAGATCGGCTATAGCTGGGAATGGGTTATAAAGCAGGCATAACAAAACAATATAGGGCGGGGCTCGCAAGGGTCCCGCTCGGAAAGGATTTTACATGTTAACAGGAACACTTACAAAAGAGCAGTACAACGAAATTTTAGCGCTGGCATACTGGATCGCAAATACACAATATATACAAGAGCGTTTCGGAGCAGATGAACCCGAGCTGGACCGCTGCCGGAAAACATTAACCGAGTGTGTTTTTCCTTCGCTGGATGAATTGCAGGTTCCCTTCTGGATCCAAAACGCCGTTATATGCTGGGCTGAAAACTGGAGAAATTATGTTGGCGGCTATGTAATGAGTTTTTTAAAAAGTAAAAATATCAATGTTGCATCTTAAGAACAAACAAAGCAGCCTTCGCCGGTGGGATGGTTAAACCGGCATTGGAGTGTATATGTATACAGGCGAAATCAAATTAAACACAGTCTACAATAAAAACGGTGAAGAGTACATCTTAGTTACGGAGTGCACGGAAGACGGCAGGTATTTCGTTTCCGATGTAGTTTTTGAGGAAGACGAAAACGGCGACCTGATCCCGGACCCTGCAAGCCCTAATTTTGATTTCAAGTGGCATCTGGACAATGAACGACTTGTCACAGAAAACCACCTTCGGTACATGATCTATGATTGATTATTTGACAGTTCACATTATTTGTGATATTCTTAATCAAAAATTGGGGGTGCAAATATGGTTTTAAATGATTTCAGGAAGGATTTTAAGAGCCTGTTAAAACTTGACGGTAAAATGATAAAGGATTTATCCGAAGAAACAGGCATCAAGCAAAACACAATCTCAACCGCAATCTCTGGAAAGATCATCAACAAAGCGTTTGTAAATCTCGTTGACGCTGCCGGCTATGATATAAAAGTTACTTACATTAAAAAGCCTATATCTTTTGATTGATTATTGAGTGGAAAAGAAGCCCCGTCTCAGGAGCTTCTTTTCTTTTGAGCAAAACCAACAATATATACAACCCATAGCTATCAACTGAATAAGTCAAGGACCTTCTTTTTAAGTTCGTCACTAATATGCAGTTCCCAAAAATGTAAATAACCGCACCAGTGACAAGCTTCCGTATAGGTCAGATGATCTTCTAACTTTTCTTCGGCCGTCGGAGCCATCTTGTTTATTTTCCCGCAATGCGGGCACTTCCATTTTGCATTGGGAAGCCTATCCTTTAAAACGGTTGTGTTATCATCCATATACCCACCACCTTTAGAAATCTAAAGTTTTAACATTTAAGAATATCATCGGGATCCCCGTCGTATTCGGGTTCGTATTCATACGGCATCCCGATGGGCTCCAGCTTGTTTAATGCTTCTACATATTCTTTAAGCATTGCGCACGTATCGACGCCGTGGTTCTTAAGAATAGATTCCATAGCCCTGCCTGCCTGCATTGCCTGTATGCCCTGATAAACGGCTTCGTCATATGCATCCAGAATCAATCTGTTTGCACGCTCTTTTGAAATGGGTATTCTTTCGCCCGTGTCAATATCCAGCTCGAAACCTTCAAGCGCCGCCTTGATCTTCTTTTTTTCAAAATTGCACTGCTGCTGAAATGTCATTCCGGGTCCGTACTCTCCCATGTTTAATACCTCGCTTTCACTCGTATATTATACCATCTGGCAGCGGAACTATTTACCTTCCGCCGCCTTTTCTTTTGCTTTTTTCAGGCCCATAATTGTTTCGTGTCTAAGGAACCTGTAGAAGTCGATCTGTTCTTCCGGCGTCATGTTTTTAGCTTCATTCTCTATTGCTTTTCTTACTCTGTATCTAACGACGCCCAGTTCTATTTTTCTGTAAACCGTCATTTATTTTCCTCCGCTTTCATCTTCAGACCACGCTGGATCCCTTCGGTCAAAATTGTTTCGTCATGTTTTGCCAGCCATCCGCTTCGCCTAAGAAAATTAATAGCTTTTTCTTCGTCGTTGTACGGGCATGCTTTCCCAGCTTTAAGGCCTTTATTGTATGCAGTCGTTAAGCAAAATTCAATTTGCCTATTAAGGCCTTCTAATTCTTCCGTCATCATATTGTCACCCCTTTATTCCTGTAAATATACTCGGCGGCGTCGGGAGCTTTCCTGCGAACTGTTCTAACGGTCTCCATAAATGCAAGCAATGTTCTGCGATGTTTACATACTCAGACTTCGGCGGATGGAACTCTACTACCCATTCATTATCATCCCAGAACGTTTCTTTCATCTGGCACATTTCGCTCCACGAAGGATCCCTGTCCCATCTGCAATATGAAACATGTTCCCAACCGCCGCCCCATGAACAGATGATAGACTGTCTCTGTTTACGGTTAACAAACATACAGCCGTCTATTTCCTGCTGATAGAGTTCAAACCCCGCCTTCTTTGCTCTCTCGATCATTTCTTCAACTTTTCGCATTTTTTATCCTCCCTTATTTTTTCTTCCAGTACGGCAGCGGCGTGTATTATCGCCCTTGCTTTTCTTTGGCTCATTATTAATTCAAGATACGGAACCATTTCATTTAAGATTTCAAGCGCTTCATCATCCGTCATTTTCTGCCTCCTTTAATAACATTTCCCATTCTTCAGGATGCTCCTTGCAAAAAGCGCTTAAAGCCCTTTCAAGTAATTTCTTGGGAATTTTGTTCTGGCACAAAGAATCTACGTAAGGACCGATTGCCTCATATATAAATTTATCACGTTCTTCACACATAGTATAAGTTACCTGCTCTATTAAGGAAAGTATGGAGGTTTCGCCCTCCATAACGTCGTGTTGAATTGTAAATTTCTTTTCTTTCACGTTCTTTGTCGCCCTTGCCTGTTTCAAAATCTCTATAAGCTGTTGGCACTCGGCGGCGCTTTCCTCGCACTCGGCTGCTCGTTTATTCCATTCTGCTACTTGACGTTCCTTTTCAACCTTTTGGCAATAATAGCAATGATCCATACTCTTAAAGATTTGTAATGCATTTGCTGTATATTCTTCCGCATCCTCAATTTTGGTTTTTGCTATGCGCTCATACTTGGTAATAAATTCGTCGATTGTTTTCATTCGTTCTCCTGCTTTAGAAACTTAAAAAAGTTTAAAATTCTATCTGCTGTATCATGCGGGCGGATCACGATTTCTATATTTCCCTCGAAAACATGATCTATACAGCCCCCGTTTGAATCATATTTATCATGGCCGATTGAAATATCTATATGCGGTATAAGTTTCTTGGCCAGTTCCTCAGCCATACAATGTACTACATAATCTGCTGCATCTTCTGCCGGTAACGCAAGGCAAATTGATGTAGGCTCCGATACTTCAACCCTTATTTTTGCTGTCGGAACAGGAAGGGACTGATCATTTTTTATCTCCGTCTGGAGTGAAGAAATTGCCATTTTTAACGCTTTAGCTAAAACCGTTTTACCTGATCGGATCCCCGGCGTAAATGTTTTTAAAACGTCTATTGCCTCTTCATTCGTCATACTTTCCGCTCCTTATATATCTCTTCAAACGTCCGCTTTGTCATATATAAAGCCCCGTCCTCCGTTGTAATCACCATCCCGTGTGGCATCATGTTTGTTTCGACAATTCCATACCTCTTACGCCATTTCTTGTTTATCCTGCGCTTATGGTGTGTTCTTCGTTGAAACTCGCTTGTAGCAAGTCTTATCGGGCGTGCGGTCATAAGAAAATCAATGTCCATTTTTCAACTTCCTTCCTCGTTTTTCGCCTTGTATGGTTCCGGCAGCGGCATCCACGCAACCGCCTCGATTTCGTCCGATGTAAGCGGGCCTTTTTGCCACTTGTCTCTACCCCAACACGAAGCATAGTAACCGATATATATCGTGCCATGTGACGTGCACAAAAGAACCTCTTTGTTGTATTGTGGGTATGCTTCCTTAGTAGAAACCCATCCTGTACCAAGGGAAGGAACCTCTGCAAATATTTCTGCCATAGATCTGCTATCGCCAAGAAGTCGTGCTTTTGTTAAATGCGCTATTGCTTTCTGTCTGCTTATCGCATCCTCGCAAGGCTCTGTCTGGAGTGCTTTTATAGCGATCTCGGTATAATCGACTGTTTCTCCGATAGCACCCAACTTACCGCTTATCCGTTCAAGTTGTTCTGTTGCTAATTGTCTATCTTCCTTTGTCATTCATTATCCTCGCTTTCCGCTCTGTGCTTTTCGATAATCTGCAATGCTCGTCTTAATCCCTGTCCATAAGGATGCTCTGGTTCATCTTTGTATTCCCGTTTTATTTCGGCTTTTATCTTGTCAAGTATCTCATTGATAACTCTTTTATCCCGTCTATGCAGCCATGCGCCCATCCCATAAGACGTCAGTACTTCTATGACACCCGGGCTATGTTCCCACATATCAAGTACTTTTTCCTCTTTCTTTGTCATCCCTTATCCTCACTTTCCTTATACGGCTCAGGGAGTGGCATCCAAGCTTTTACTTCTGCCTTAAAAGAGCAACCATCAAACCATGATATTATCGCCTTTTTCGTGCCGTCAGAATGTGCTATTGATGTTAAGTAGAAATCAACTGTTTCCGGCAACCTCCTAACGGGGACCCACCCTGTCTTTACCGGCTGAACGGAAGGGCAAGCATTGATTACTGCTTCAACACCGTCCCTTATACAGTCTGCAAAATCATTCTGTCCGCCGATTACTTCGGGGATGATATTAATAGCCACCTGTCTGCTGACACAATCTTCGCAAGGCTCAGTATGGAGTAATTCCAAAATCAGTTTATGTTCTTCATATATCTTGCCACCGGGCTCTTTCCCACTGCGTTTCGCCCACATTTCACATTCCTTGATCTGTCTTTCGCAATGTGCTTTTAATTCTTCCCTTGTCATTCTTTCACCTTCTTCCAGTGGTTTCTGTTCTCAAAATTAAGATATACATAACTGCCGGATTCGATGCTTGTTATGTAATATACTGAACCGTCTACCATGCCATGTGCGCCTTCAAATTCCACATTGTCACAAAGGACAATTTCACTATCCATGTTATAGTCAAGTAAACTTGTTATAAGGTCTCTTACTAACATTGATTTCATGCGCCGCCTTTCTTGTATTCCGATTCCCAAAACGTTTTAAACTTTCCGTCGGGATCAAACGCCAGAACAGACGTTTCGCCAAATACCCGCTTGCACATATCTTCGTTTGTGATTCCTCTTGAAATAACTATTGCGTCTACTGTAGGCTGTGAGTTAATGAACTTTGCAGCATCGTCAAATACGAGCTTTTGTCTCCACGCCCCTTCGTATTCATCTAACGCATTTTGCAGTGTAAATATTTTAACCGTTTTATTCTGGAGCCCTGTCGGAATCATTTTATCGGCGTCAATTAATCTCATTTCTTTTTCTCCTTCCAATGTGCTATGGCCAGCCCGATCAATAACATTACCGCATATGCAAATATCGTTGCGAAAAATTCAACCGCCGTCATACATTCACCAACTTTCACTATGTGTCAAGTCTTCTTTTACCGCTTCTAAATCATCGAACCCGCCCCGGCTAATATCAAGAATTTTCGTTCTAAAATTCATGTGCATCACAGTATGATCTTTATTCCAGCTTGCTCTCCATGAAGAGTTTTTCAGGGCGTACTCGCCAAGTTCTTCTTTTACTCTGTCCAAATGTCTTTCCCATAAGTAAGGATCTCTGCTTAAAAAACATTCCCAATCAGTCCGTTTAATAGCCATGTCATATCCCACGTCCCGCACATCATGCGGCTCCTGAATGACGATGGGTTTCATCAGCTGCTTTTCAAGCCTCGTGTATTTCTGTTTCCATTTCTTTGCCGCTTGCCTTGCGTTCACTTTTCGTCCTCCTCTTTATCCCGGAATAAACATGGAATAATTATCATCACGATAAAAAACAAAATTAATTCGATCATGTTACACCACCAGTCTGATTCCGCAATGTTTGCACTTTCCGCCCCTGATCTGCCACTTAAGCGTTACGGGGTTCTTTTCGTATGTTACTTCCAGTGTTTCTTTGCGGCCGCATCCGTGCGGGATAGTACAATCCCAGTTTTCTGTTCTGGAGCCGTCCCTGTCAGCGAACCACTTAATCATTTTAGGGTCTTCTACCTTAACCCTGTTTCCGCACGATACACAAAGAAATTCATCTTTGCATTTCTTAATAGGCGCCTCACAGTCGGGGCATCCGGGGTGATCATACATTGTATCTTCCCGAATATCATAGTCAATCGTCCAAATAGCTTTCTTCATTCAGTCCTCCATCAAATCGAAAATGTTCATCTGGGCCAGTTCGTTGTCCAGCCTCTTTTTGGCCATTTCGTAATATGTTTTGTCAAGTTCAAAGCCCACGTACTTGTGATGCATATTACGGCAGGCAATAAGCGAAGATGCGCTTCCAACATGGGTATCAAGGATAATATCTCCCGGCGCCGCAAACTTGTTTAATAGCCACTCATACAGCGCCACGGGCTTTTGTGTCGGATGTATCTTTGTTTCCTTGTGTTTCATGTCGCCCTGTAACATCCCGTTCCACATGAAGTGAAAGATTCTCGATGCTTTATCAAACGAGGTCCACGCAAGCTCTACGTCTGCAAAGCCTATGCCTTCGGGCTTTTGTTTATCCCAGACCACCCAGCACTGGCTATCACTTAATAACGATGCGTAGTAATTGCCGCCCCAGATTATTTGATTTTTTGAAACACGCCTAAGCTCGTCAAAGTAACTTTTGTCGGGTGCGGGGCAGTCCCATAACGATAAATGATAATCGTTTTTATGGGGTCCAACGCCTCCGCCCTGTTGGTTTTTCATGTACCCCCCCTTTGTAACTCCACCGTAAGGCGGATCCACAATGGCAAGGTTGAAATAGCCGTCTGGAAATTCTTTCATTCCGTCCATACAATCAGCGTTTAGGAAATATCCGTTTTCCCTTTCAAAATCAATATTTACTCCGCAAATTTCCATTTATAGCCCCCTGTCGTTTTCAGTTCGCCCTTGCAACATTTTGAAATACTTGACGGATACAGCCCCAATTCTCTGCACGCTTCTCTTGCAGATTTCCAAACTCTGATAAACGTTCCATCTTTGCTATACTGAACAACCGCTATTGATCTATTCAAGTTTTCAGCATGGATTTTCGCATGTTCACTCCTTGTCATAATCATCAAGTTAGCAATATCATTATTTCGCTTATTGCCATCTACATGATGGATGATCTCATTCTTTTTAAGCGGTCTACCTATATATTCCTCCATAATGATCTGATGCTTTCTTTTCGTTTTTCCGTTTTTAGACGATTGAATATAATCCATGCTCACCTCTCCATGTTGTAAAAGCCAAAGTCTAACATTGTTTCTCCATATGCCTTTTAATAAAATTAGTCGCCTGCTCAATTGAATCCCACGGTCCCGATGAACCACCTGTTGAACAGGAATAGCCGCTGCTTATGTATGCTTTCCCGCCAAACACGCTCGGCACGTAATGTCCTTTGTAAACCTCATATGTCCAGCTGCCTTTTTTGCATTGCCATATATTGCAGTGGTCGTTGTGTTTAAACGTCAACCCTGTGGCCGCTTCTATTTGTTTAACGATTTCCTCTTCTGTCATGCTTTCTATGTCTTCGCACTGAGACAAGATATAAGCTTCCAGCCGTGCTTTATCCTCAGCATTAAACCACTCGGTAGCGTATCTGCGTTTCAACCACTTAAGGCCGCCATGGTTTTTAATATCTGTCTCGGTATATCCCGTGCAATCCAGCCTTAACACTATAGGTTCATCAGATATTCCACTAACCACCGGCAAATCTTTCGGCGGTCCTGCTTTACTGAATCTTGCCCCGCAGTGTTCGCACTCTGGCTCTTTTGCTATCCACGCATACGGGTTTCCGTAAGTCCCGTCATAGAAAACAGTTTCACCACACGCCGGGCATATTCCAACGATGCTTGCAGGGTATCTTTTCCAGATGGGCTGTTGTTCTTCAACCAAAATATCAAAGATATTCATTTGTCCGGGTATCTGTTCTTTCATTCTTTGTGAATCTCCGTAATTTCCCCGTTCTCAATAACCAAGATATATCCCATGGCTAAAAACTTGTATGCTTCAGTAATGCTCAGATCAATATTTCCATTTTCGGTTCTGTTCATACGTTCCGCCTTCTCTGCATATCTGATAATAGCTTTACGCTCTTTATCATTTTTTTCATGCTTAATCTGTTTCCATGTTTTGCGGTACCATCTTGCCCGCATATCCTGCTTTGTTGACGCTGCCTTTTCTTTGGAAGTCACATAATCCCCATCGTATGTACAATCAGGGTTCGGACAATTCCAGCACCGAAAACGGCAGCTCGGAAGTTCTTCTTTACCCATGTTTACCTCACCCGATGTTTTTAAAAAGCGTCTGATACAAAGGGCAATCTTTGTATTTATCACAACAAAGATCATTAAATACAGCGTCAGTGTCCGTGTCGCTTTTAAATGCCGTTGTGATTTTTGATTTTTTGAAAATCCCTTCGCACCGTAGTTTGTTTGCGTCTGCCGATATATAGAACGGGCATTTAACGTTTATCTCCCTAAACTTCATAACGTCCTCCCATTACGAATAGCCTTCTCTGTGAATAGGTATTGTCTTTTTGTAGCTCTCAGGTTTTGGCATCCAGTCTTCTGTGGATAATGTGGAAAACTCCCGCTCGTCCTTTAAATTATTTACACTACCTGAATTAATGACTGAAGGACTATATATGTCAGTGTTGGATTTATCTTTCTTCTCTACACTATCCTTCTCTATACTATTCTTATCTACTCTACTCTTATCTATACTATTCTCTGCGGCGGTAACTTCGTCTAATGGTTGCGGGTTGGTTGCGGGTTGGTTGCGGGTTGGTTGCGCATCTGCGGCGGGTTGGTTGCGGGTTGGTTGCGCTCCTTTATTTATGCCGCTTTCGGGCTTTTCTTCTCCGAGTTCATAGATCCCGTTTACGACGTGAACCTGTTTTCTTTCCGGGTAAATCGTTTCATGGAATCTGTCTGCTCTGATCTGATTATGTAAAAACCAATGTCTTATACATACGATCCCGCTTTCAAATCTTATTAGAAGCCCTTTGGTAACAAGACTATCAAAGTCTTCTGTGGTCGCCTGACAAGCCTTTCTGATGCTCTGGGCATTGTTTAAAAATCCTTCGTCGTCCGCTCTCATGCATAAATGAAAGTAAAGGGCCTGCGCTCCAACGGTCATATCAAGAAAATCATCACCCGTTATTAAGTTGAGCATAAACATTCTTTTTTCAGCCATTGTGCGCAAATTCGAGGTATTCTTCCTCTCTCTCCCTTCTCAGTTCTCTTACCTTTTTTGAACCCCTTAAGTCGGGGCGATTAGCCTGAAGCTTCTGCCGTGATCTTCTTACCGATTCATAAGGCGGCAGGCCGTATCTTTCACGATGCACAAACACATCATAAGTCGTAAGCCCCGGCTGTAAGCTCGTTATCAAAGAGAAATACAGAACGTCGTCTGAATCTCTTGTTTCGGGTTTTGTCTCTAAGAGGTTTTCTACCTCTTTACATACTTCATACAGTCTCCGCATCCGTTTCTCCTTTCACGCCCAGCAATTCAACGATGTAATTGTAGGTGTTGATCTTGGCCATCTTCTTGGAATAATCGCTATCCCTTCCGAGTTGATAGGATTCGCAATTTACAAGTTCATTAATGATAATATCCGCATTAAGTAACAGCTTCTCTTTGTACGGCATAAGCGCCTCCTTTATGCAAACGGCAGTTCCTCGTCAAGCCCGTCCGGGATATTCATAAAGCCCGTGTCCTGTGTTGTCGAAGGAGCGGGGGACTGGCTCTGAGAATTTTTACTTTCTGCAAATTCCATCTGCTCCACCACAACATCCGTCGTGTAGATTTTCTGTCCCTCTTTGTTGGTATAGCTGCCCGTCTGTATTCTTCCTTCGAGCCCGATCTTCGTTCCCTGTCTCAGATACTTCTCGGCAAATTCGGCGCTCTTTCCAAAAGCAACGCAGCTTATGAAGTCTGCCGACGGCTGGCCCTCATTTTTGATCCTGCGATCAACTGCAAGATTAAATCTCGCTACCGCTGTGTTGTCCTTGTTTGACATATAAGAGACGTTGGGATCCCTTGTAAGCCTTCCGATCAAAATTACTTTGTTCATAAATTCTCCTTTCAAACAAATCTCTTTCCGAATACTTTCAGAAAATTCATGTTGTATGTTTCTTCAAATTTCTTTTGTGCCAGCTCTTTAAGCTGCAAATCAAGTTCCCTAATCCTATGAACCCCATGATCCCCGGTATGATGATCTACACATAACGGAACAACACAATGATATTTTTCGCTAAGCGATCTGTAGGACCCGTAAAAGATATGGTGAATATCTACATCAGGTTTTCCGCATATGAAGCAATGTTTGAGGTCTGTTGTGATGATGCTTTTCTTCCCCATTGCTGGACCATCCTTTCAATTTCATCCGGGGTTTCTGTTTCAATGCCTAAATCTTTTGCTTCAAGCACTGTCCCGTTTATCAGATTAGCCATTTCTTTGCTGTCGTAAGTGTGTGTTCCACGCATGATGCGGTAGAACGTTGCGTTTCCTTCATAACGAACAGGAACGCTGTGAAGGCTTTCGGATTCCCGCATATATTCCCACGGAGCGTTTGTCTTATAGAAAAGATGTGTTCCGTCTTCCATCGTCTCCGGCACACCATATCGAGCAATCATAATGTTCTTGGCATGTGCTATAGAGATTCCGTTTACGGCCGCAATCTTTCCAACTAAGACGTGGAAATAAGCGTTTGCATCTAAACTCCTTCTGTTCCGATGCGTCCCTGCCGTTAGGTCAATCACCTTGCCCGACAAGTTTTTAATATCGTCGGGCTTAGTGTCGATCTCAAAAGTTATGTTCAGTTTTCCGTTTAACACGTTCTGTGTTACACTGACTAACTTTCCTGTTGTTTTCATATTTCCTTCTGTTCCAGAACCTTATGATCAATCTTTCTTTCCTTAAGGAACGCTGAAAATGTTCTCATTTCATCAAAGGTCCCTGTAAGTTCAAGTTTCACATAGTATCTCGACTGGGCTACTTCGGGCTGCTTTACCTCTTTGGGTTCTTCCTTCGGCGCCTCTTTTACTTCTTCCTTGGGGGCGTTCTCTGCCTGATATATCTTGTCTGCCCTTCTGCTGATCTCGGCCAGAATATCGTTAAGGTTTCCGTTGCTCAGAATGAAGCGGAAGTCTTCAAGCGTTAATTTCTGTCTGATCTTTTCGTTTTCACGGTCAATGGCACTCTGGATAACAGCTGTCTTTTCTTCTTCTGCGTCCTGCTGGACCTTAAGTGCAAGGCACTGTGCAACAACATCTTCTTTTACGGCTTTAACAGTGGCCGTCAAATTGAGATATGATTCCTTAATTTGAACCATTGATTTGTATTTATCGTTAAGTCCTGCTGCCTCTGCCTCTTCATTGATGATTGCTTCTGCTGCTCTGCGCTTTTCGTCTCTTCTCAGATCGTCAAAAACCTTAATGCCATCTTTAATGGGCTTTTCAACCTTTTCAATCATTGCTACTAACTCTTTACACTGATCTTCGAAGCGGTTGATGGGCTCGGAAAGAGATTTCTTAATCTCCTTCCGTTTCCCGTCAACCTCATTTCTTAAAGAGGCGAGTTCCTTCTGTGCTGCTTTACATCCGGGAAGAGTTGCTTCTGTAACAACAATGTTCTCATACTCTTCCAGCTTATCTGTTAACATTGCCTTAACCTCGTCAAAGTTGACGTTGATTATCGGCTGTTCTGACTGAATAACATTAAATTCCATATGGCCTCCTACTTATCAAAGCCCAGATCAACGGGCGGTTTATCGGGTGTCTTTTCAAGGATTCTGCAAATACTCATAAACTGCGACATATGCAATTCTTCAAGTTTTGCTACGCCCGCACGGCTTGTTACCTGTTCTACGGTGACGCCCTTCTTTTCCATACTGTTTAATAAAGCCTTTAGCTTAAGAGCGTCTATCACGGGGTCTTCTTCCTTTTTCGTGCTCTGTTCAGGGATATATCCGTCAGGGTCGGCGTTCTTCATTTCTTCTGTCGGTATGCAGAAAATCTGAAAGCAAGCGTACTTGTAAGCAATACTCATTGCTTTGTTTGTGGCCTTGTCGCCGCTGTCCATTGCCTCGCCTATGACGCAAACAGGAACATTTGATCCATCCTCGGCGGTAAAATGGAAAACCATCTTAAGTCTTACGGAAAACATTGTGCCGCCCTTTGCGGTCTGACGTTCTTCCCTGTTCTCTTCCAGAACCTCAGGAATAATCAGTACCTTGTTTTTTACAAGTGCCGGCTGCAATGCGTTCATAACATCGTCAATACCACGGTACATGAAACCCTGCTGCTGATTCTTTTTCCCTTTGCCAATGGCCCCAATATCGCTCATTACTCCAATAAGAGCGGGATAAATTTTTTCAATTTTTTCGCCATCCATTGTTTTTCTCCCTTCTTGTGCTAAAATAAATATGGTTAGTTTGCAAAAACCCTACAACCAAACCCCAATATCCCGAGCTGGTGCCCGCCAGCTCATTTTTTATTGAAAAAGGCTTTTCTGTGCCTTCTCTGCTGTGTAAGGAACCGCCCTTTTCATTTCGGTGTAGATCGTCTGGCGAGATACGCCGACTTTCTTTGCAATCTCTGAAACCCTTACGCCGTTCTTAATCCCCTTTTCGATAATCTGGCGGTCGGAGTACTTCAGATATTTGTGCGTCTTTTTTTCCATCCGTTCTCCTTTCTGAAACAAATAAAAAAATGGTCCTTGCAAGAATTTCTTCTTGTCAAGAACCATTTTACAACCTACAAATGTATTTTGTCAATAGTTTCTTGGCATTTTTTTTAAATTTTTTTATCCCAGCTTTTTCAACTCTTCCGCAAATAAGGCAGCGGAATTATTAAAATCAAAAATGCCTCTGGGGTATTCATTCATCCACTTCTCTATGTGTTCTATTTCATCTTCCTGTACTTTATCTATATCATATCCTTTGGGAATATGCCTGCGGACCATCTTGTTTTGGTTTTCATTTGATCCTCTTTCGGCACTACAGTACGGGTGGCAATAATACACGTGTGTTCTTAATTTGTTTTCGTCGAATACAGAACGTTCCATCCTCTTACAGTCTGCAAACTCAACGCCGTTGTCAACGGTTATGGATTGAAAAACTTTGTAGAATTGATCGCCCCACTTGCGCTCTAATCTATCCAGTATATCAACCACGGATGCGGACCCCTGATCCATCATCTTTTTTAATATTTCGTCTCTGGTTTTCCTTTCAGTCAAAACAAGTAAGCATGACTTTGTAACGCCACGCTTGCCTTTTACAGTGTCCATTTCCCAGTGTCCGAAGGTCTGCCTACTATTAATTTCTTCCGGCCGTTTCTCGATGCTTGTCCCTGCGTTAGCTCGCTTTTGCGCTCGTATCTTTTTGTTGTGGGATTTCCTTGCGCCCTTAATCGGAAGGTCCTTGTTTGTTATGCGGAGAAAAAGTCCCATGTCTATATACCTATATAATGTACGAACACTTATACAGCTGTCAAATTGTCCGCTCGCTTTAGCTGATGCAATCGCCGCCTCGGGGCTGTATTTTTCATCTGCTATTTTTGCTTCAAGATAATTGGCCAGTGCAAGATCATTACCTATTTTAAGGCTCCTTCCGTTTCCTTGCATAGCCCAGTCGTGTTTCTGCTGGCCTTTATCGCTGCTGTATCTTTTTTCCTCGGTCCAGTCCGAATTTCTGTGCATATATTCACCACGTTTCATTTCATCGTATATCGCCTGCCGTGATACACCGATATACTTTGCGACTTCAATAACGCTATGGCCGGCGTTTAATAAAGTCTCAATTTTAATCCTGTCTGTTCGTGTTAGTTTCTTAAATTTCTTACCCATACTATCCCTTTCTGAACATAAAAAGACAACACAAGTCTCCCTGTGTCGTCTCCTCTTTGCAACGAGCGGTGATATTACCACCGTTTTTTTACTTTGTCAACCACCCATTGTCCGCATAAATTTCTGAATCTCTGCTTTGGTCTGGGGGTCGGGTGCCTTGTCGGCCAGCTGCTGAAGGTCGTTCATCAGTTCTTCATTATCCCGGGAATAGCGTCCCATGGAATCACGTCTTCTGTATGATCTTCTGCCGCTGTTTTCATAGCTTCTCCTGCCGTCATAGCTCCTATAACTTCCGCCGTCGTAGCTTCCATCATGGCTTCCGCCTTCCATTTCTTTCAAAATGGTAACGCTTTTGAGGGCATGTGTAAGCTTGTCGATGTATTCAAGATCGCCCGAGTTCATTTTCCCGTTGCGAAGCTTGCTGTTTGCCTCGTGGAGCTCGTCCGTTAAGGTTTCGCAAAGCTCTTCCAAGTCTTCGTACATATTATCTCCCTTCTACGCTATGCGTGAAACTGTCATGTTTGCGTTTTGAACAAGAATTGCCGGCGCAGGTGTCGTCGCAGGCGTTGCGCTTTCGGATGTATTTTCAACGGAAACGTTAAAGCAGCATCCACGGGGAACGCTGATAATCGCTGTAGACGTTACGTTGAAGAAATTACTCTGTGTGGGCGGGTTGTCTGCTGCGGCCGCAGGCGTAACAATGGCTCTGCTGGTGAGAATAGGTTCCCCGTCCAAAGCCAAAGCAACACTTATAGGTCCTACAGTTCCGCCGTCCGGGATTGCAATGTTGCCGTTAAACGTTACCTGATAACGGGCAAAACAGTTATTCGTCACGCCACGGAGAGTTACAATACCACTTTCAGGTCTGTGGTATACATAGCCCTTGTTGCAAGGAATCGTTGTCGATAAAACAACGGGCTGTCCTGCATTGACAGTCTGAACAGGGTTATAGGTAAACTCTGCCATATCACACACCCCCTTTAGTTACCACATCCGCATCCGTTACCTGCACAAGTAAAGATCGGTGTACGACCATATACAGGTGTTGTGGGAACAGGGCAGTTGCTCAGGCGGTTATAAAGAGCGTCAACCTCGTTGTTGAGACCCTGCGCAATAAATGCGTTCTGGTTGGTCTGAGATTCACGGAGCGTAGCCATGTTAAGGGCGTTCTGAAGTTCTGCGATCTTTTCATTCTTTGCATCGATCTTGTCATTGCAAAGCTGGTCAAGAATCCTCTGCGTGTTCGCAGTCTGGTTTGCAATCACATCACGGATCCCATCTGAAAGTGCTGCACGATCTGCGCAGTTTTCAGTTGCAACGGTATACTTCAGGTCTGCCGTTGCCATTCTGTTGTCGCAACAACACTGTGCAAGCTGTGACTGAAGACCAAAGGCGGTCTGCATGTTTGCAATCTGGCGTGCGTTTGCGCTCTGCTCAATGTCGGCAAAACCGTTGCAAAGCTGTGTGGAAATGCCCTGAACCCCATCACGAATTGATGTAATGTTGTCATTAAGCATCTGGTCACGGAATCCTTCATTTACCTGATTTGACTGATTCATCCAAGGATAAAGGCCGCCCTGTCCGTTCTGGCCGCCAAAGCCGCCGTTGCCCCATCCAAGAAGCAAAAGAAGAATGATCCATGCCCATGAATCGCCGCCGCCAAAGCCCATTCCGTTTCCGCCATATGCAGGCGCAACGGGCATATAGAAGCCGTTTCCGTTTTCTTCTGTTAAAGCCATATTTTTTCTCCTTTGTATTTTATTTTCGACTGCTCAAATTTGAGTAGTCAGTCTCAAAAGCCTGTGCACCGACTTTTAATTCATTCCCAACATCCGGGCAATTCCCTGCGCTCTCTGAACGGCGGCATTGTATTGTGCCTGAGTGACTTTCCCGGAATTAAGCATACTCTGGATCACCTGATTAGGATCCTTATACATTGTTTTTAACTGATTGATCTGATTCATAATATTATTCTGCGGCATCATCTGCTGATATAAAGGGTTACTCATTGTCTGTCTCCTTCGTCAATTTATCCAGTCTCTTAAGGATTTTATCTTCAAGGGTATATAAATCATCCTTTGTAACATACGAATCGAATTTTGGCTGTTCCTGTACGTTCTGAGACGTGGTTCCTCTTATGGTATAATCCAGAATTTTAAGTGACGGCATCCCGGAAGCATCGGCAGATTTTAAATAAATCGTCTGGCTTTCAGAATCCCATAACTGAACAGTGCTGTTCGGACCCACTAAAAACGACTTTGCGCCCGCTTCGCCCTGTACCCATATAATGCCATTATTTTGTTGGCTGGGTTGCTGTTGAAACTGCTGCTGATACTGGGGTTGGATCTGGGGCATCTGATAGCCCGCAGGAAAGAAATAGGGATTATTCATTCTCAGACTCCTTCTTGAAATAATAGATAGGCGTTTCGTCGCCTGAATCCCACGAATCGTAATAATCGCCGTCTATTACCGTTACAACATGTGTCCCAGTTGCAAGCACATACATGCCCTTCGGGTGATCATTGCAAAAATCTTTTATTGAATAACAGGCAGGGCACTCGTTGGGAAGCACGTATCTTTTGTAGCCATGCTTCATTAACAATGCACCCCAGACGTTATTTGCTGAAGGCATATCGGATATTTCAAGCCCCATCAAGGCAAGTTTAATATAGGCGTCTGGCCAGTTTACGTTTAACGCCAGCGTTAACGCCCTTATCACGCAATCGCCTACATTATTCCCTTTTGGGTTTGGATTATAATTTCTGTATGCCATAATTAAATTATAAAAATACTCCCGGATTTAAAAAGGAACCGAGAGTGCGTTTATAATGATTATTAAGGGAACAAAAAAGACGGCTTAACCGTCCTTTAAGTGTAGTGATATTGTGATTTTGTTTGCCGCTACAATCTTCTTTACCTGTCTGACTGACAGATCAAATTCTTCTGCTAATGGCTCGTAGCATACACCATCAAGCAACCGTCTCTTTAAAATCTTTCTGTTTCTTTCCGAAAATACCCACTCGTCTATAAGTGATGATAATTCAGTCCGTGAAATATTTGGGAAGTCCATAAATCCGCCTTTTACTTATCGATAAATTTTTTAAAGCAATCTGCCTTTACGGCCCATGCGAAGCTAAATGCCCAAAGCATAATGGCTTCGTTTATGATTGTAACCCATCCTACGCCAAAGACAGATGTAATCACCTGAAGCCCCATAGCCCCAAGGATTATAAAAGCACATGCCGTGTAAATCTTGTCACGTAATTTTTTTCCTTCGGACCGCACGGCTACGTCTGTTTTTGTAAATCGCCATCCGATCATATACGCAAAACTACCAAAGAGAAACATTGCCACAATACAGTGTACTACATGGCTAATGTTTGTGGGAAGGTTCAAAACGCCGGTAGTCTCGCCGCTGGTCAATGTTCGACACGGGAACACAAGAATCCCAAGTGCCATAAGCGCCGAAAACGTACACGTTACGTTGTCGCCTATATCGTAGCCCTTATATGTAAGCAAGAAAAACGCAAACACTGCAAGGGTCCCGATCATAAAGATGTTCGACGATGCGTAAAACGTGGCGGATATAGACCACCAAAATTCGGGGCCGTTCTTCTCATAAGCTATAAAGCCCATAAGCGGCGCCAGAATAGGCAGAAGCAAACCAAACAACGCCAAGATTTTACGCTGGTAGTTCATACTCGCTTTATCGTGTCTCATACTACCTCCTTAAATCTTGCCTATCAGATAATCGTTCATGGCCTTTTCGGCTTCTTTAAGTGGCTGGACGTTTGTTCCGTCAAGTGCGTGTGCGGTTAAAGCCTGAAGCGATTCGATAATCACCTTATTGGATGCTTTCATGGCTTTTTCAAGAGTGTCCATCCTCTGACAGTCTGCTTCAAAGTGTCTGTCGCCTTTCTCCAGCCTTGTGTTGATTTTGGTGATTTCCTTTTCCAACGCTTCGATTCTCTGATTCTGTGTTCTTTCCGGCTGTTTAGCCTTATGCACGATCTTAACGATCACGGCTACTGCTCCTGATATGGTGATGATACCGGCACACATAGCGAGAAGCGATCCCCAAAGTTGAGCGAGAGTAATAGGTTCATTCATTGGCTTTACTCTCCTTCAGGGACAAAAGGCTCGCCGACAATTTCCTCATACTGCTTCGGGGAGAGAAGTCCGGCAAGAACGAAAGATGCAACGTCCTCTTTGGTGTACCAACCCTTCTGATAGTATCTTTTTACGTTTTTGTACAGCATATTTTTATTCTCCTTTCATTTCTTCTATTTCCATGCCCATATCGAGCATAGCTTCAACCATAGAGAGAAGGTTTTCTGCATTTTCCTTCTCCGCTTCTTCAGCTGCAGAAGCGGCATTAACCGCTTCTGCTTTTGCTTCTTCTGCCTTTTGCGCATAACGGCGAGAAGCGAGAGCCGTTAACTGACGTTCCAAGTCGAGGACTTTATTTTCCAACTGTAACTGTGTCATTTTCTCGCTCCTTTCCTATTCAAGCCATGCTCTTTTGATTGTGAGAACCGATGCGCCACTTGAAATTGAAAGTTTAAGTGCCACATAGTAATCACCGCTTGTAACCGAACTTATGTCAAGTGTACGGACTTCAAGTGATATATCATCTGTAGTTCCATATCCGATAACAGGCGAATTTTTAACATTAGGGTCAGCACCTTGTCCTGTCCACGAATCATCGGCAAGTCCAAACACTACGAATACATCGTTCTTGTTACCGCCCTTTTGGACTCCGAACTCAATTTTAAGCAATGTTTTTCCGCTTGTATTGATTTTTTTGGAGAAGTAATCACTAATAGATGCTCCTGCCCCGTAACTTGCGGTTACGGCAATACTATTTGTGTTATCCGTGACACTTCTTGTTGCTCCACTCGGATATACGTTCTTATTCGTATAAGAGTTTCCAACCTTATTGCCTTCCCAATATGCCACTACATCAGGCATAACACTGACTTCCGTTTCACTTCCGTCAAGTGTCACTGTCTTTGCATAACCGCTTACCGACGATGTAAACGTATATGTTCCGCTCGGAAGTAATGACTTGCTAACATATCCCACTGTTGACCCTGAACCAAATACGCAAGTCGCTACTGTCTGATTGTTGGAGTCTGTGATGGTGATGGTATCTTCTTTTGCTCCGTGGATGGTGATGTCGGATTCGTGTCCATCGTCAAGCCATACCGATTTGATTGTTAATGTGCCGTGATAAGCATTAACTCCAAGGAAGCCATCTGCTGAATTAACACCGCTTATGATCGTGTCCGAAAAAGATTGTCCTGCGGTCGTTTCGTGTATTGTCGATTGAGTACTCCACGAACTGTCAGAAGGTGTAGTTTTAAGGCTTGCGCATCCATCTGCGTATGAGGCTGTGAATGATACTAAAGCCTTAACCGTCACGCCTGTAGGAATTTTTTGGTTACTCATCAATCCGACATAATCACCTGTAGAAGTGGCTACAATTGAATTTGTATTTATCGTGATATTGCCACTTGTCACGTTCCTTGTAATGTTACCCTGTGAATCACATTCAAATGTCGTGGAGTCAACAAAGTCTCCGAACCAATCTAATGCTATTTTCGGATATACATTAACTGTCTGTGTTGCAGCATCCGACAAGGTTACTGTCTTTTCGTAGTCGGACGTGCCGTCAGAGAGGGATTTGGAGACGGATGAGATAAATTTATAACTACCGCCGCCATTGGGGACAGTGACCGATACTGTGCCAGATGTTTGACCACTTGTAAATGTACACGTTCCTACTGTCTCATCGTTGCTGTCCTTAATGGTGATAACGTCATTCTTTGCACCATTAAGTGTAAGTGTTACCGATACCCCCGGAGGATACATATATTCAAGATAATCCTGAAGAGTATCAAGTGTGTTCGGCAACGATGTGGTGGAGGGGTCTATCTCGATCTTGGCAGAATTGTAATCACCCTTTAAGGGGATAACAGGACCTGTTCTGTTATTGAATGAATCAACCTTATCGCCAACAATACCATGTGCCTCATTCTTAAAGTATTCCGCATTGTTATGGTAATAAGGACTATCGGGTCCTACATCTACTCCGTTCTGTTTACCCTTTGCCCATCCTTCGGCAACTAAAGCCTGATTGCTTGCCGTGGTAGCACTGCCGCTTGCAGCCAACTCTGAAGCCGCCGCATTGGTTTCGCTCGTTCCGGCATTGGTTGCGCTCTGGGAAGCCTGTTCTTTGAAATACTCTGCGTTATTATGGTAATAGGGACTTGTATTCCCTACATCGGTTCCGTTCTGCTTGCCTACTGCAAAGCCTTCTGCTTTTAAAGCATCCGCTGCCGCCGATGAAGCACTTCCGCTTGCCGCCGTTTCGGAGTTCCCGGCATTGGTTGCCGATGTAGCCGCTTCTTCTTTGTAATACTTTGCGTTGTTGTGGTAATAAGGACTTGTATTGTCAACAGGAACACCACCCTGTTCACCAACGGCAAATCCTTCTGCCTTTAACGCATCTGCGGATGCGGATGATGCAGAACCACTCGCAGCTAACTCTGAAACCGCTGCGTTTGTTTCACTTGTTCCGGCGTTGGTTGCGGATGTATCAGCCTGTTCTGCATAATACTTCGCATTGTTATGGTACTGCGGTTCTGTATTTCCAACAGGAACACCGCCCTTTGTACCGCTTGCCCATGCTTCCGCACGTTCAACCTGTTCTTCTACCTCATATTCCAAGTTCTCGGCATAATACTTTGCGTTGTTGTGATATGCCGGATCATCCTCGTCAACAGGAACACCGCCTCTTGAACCGATGGCAAAAGCCTCTGCGTCAGAATCGAACTGTTCTACCTCTGCAATAAGTGCTTCCAGAATTGAATAATTCGGATCATCGGGAACATGGCTATCATCACATTCAGGGTCTGTTACCTGAATTGTAAAATGTGCTGCGTATAATACAGTGATAAGACCTTCCTCGGTCTGTTCAACTTTGATCGAAAACTTGGTGGGTCCTTCTTCTGAAACATCACTCTGCAACACATTGTAAACGATTGTGTCACCTTCCAGATAACATAATCCGATTGACGGAGACGTATCGGAAGGCTTGGTTACAAACATTGAAATGGTTTCGGAACCGTCAAAATGCACGGGGTTTCTGCCGTTGTTAAGCGTTATTTTCAAAACCCTTGCTCTGGTTTCGCCGATTGAAAAGCCTGTCAAAAATTTCTGGGATTCGGCTTTTGTCACGTCCAGCGCAATTTTATATGCTATCCTTTCCATGTAACTCTCCTTTCGTAAATTGCGGGAACAGGATTCGAACCTGTAATCTTTTGGTCATGAGCCAAACGAGCCGCCTATTACTCCATCCCGCCATTAAAACTATACAATAAAAAAACGGGCTATTTCTAACCCGTTTTGAAAAAAACTTATTTAATTTTCATGCCAAATGCCTCTCCGATTGTTTTGTTCCAGATCGATTTAAAGTCTCTGATCATGTTTGCAACAGGAAGCCCCGTTGCCTGTGAGAACAGTTTGGCAGCGTTGTACACCGTTCTGTAGGTTATCTGCCCGTCCTCTATTGCTTTGATGGTTGCCTCGCCGGCCTGTCTAATGCTCTTGATAATTTCTTCATCAGGTCTCGACGGGTCGTAGCTTCTTAAGTCTGCATCCTTAAATGCCGGGATGTACTTAAGGAAACCTGCCGTTCCTTCGTAGACGTCTCTCATAAACGGAAGTAAGCCCATCACCTCGGCAATAAGGTTCAATCCAAAATTCTGGAAATACTTTTTAAGGAAACCGTCGTCTTCTTCATCATCACGAAGCCAGTCAGGCAATGCCGCAACCGCCGAAACTGCCGTTGCACTCATTATAAACGCTGTGAACGCTCTGAGGATTCTCTTTCCGTATCTCTGCCATGCAATACCCGCATTGTTCCGTGCTTCCATCGTATAAAGGAATACGTTGTTTATAAGCATTGAATAGGAAAGTGTGGGCTCGGAGCCAAACGCTGTAAGGATTCCCAAATACGTGTCAGACGTTTTTCTCATAAGGTTGGACCTTGCATTGATGGAGTCGAACACCTGTGTTCTGTAGCATATATCCCTGAAGCGTTCTGCAACGTATGCATCAAACTCGGGGCTCGGAACCATTGACGTGTTGTTAAGCGTTTCGAGTTCCACTGCCCTATACAGCGTTGCCCATGTGATTTCGTCGGCTTTCATTGCGGCCCACATTGAAAGTGATCTTGCCTTGGAAATAACGCCCTTTACGTCTTTTACATTCTCAGTCTGCATTGCCTGTTCTGCAATGGACCTTGAAACATTAACGTCATAAGCGCCCAGTCCGTTCTTTTTCTGTGCAAGCGCTGAGTTCTCATTCATTCTGGCAATGGTTTCTTTAATCTCTTTGGGGTTTAACCTTATTGCTTTTGCCAGATATTTAATGTTGATCTCGTTTGCCGCTCTGAGATACGATGTAGGCTGCATAAGCGTTACTCTAAGGTTTGCCGCTGTAGCTGCCGTCTTGTAGCTTCTTATGAGTTTTTGCGCAAGGCTTGTTGCCGACGTCGTAATGTTCTTTGTTCCGTTCAGGTCTCTAAGGTGATTCTGAATGAAATTAATTCCATCCGTTCCATATGCCTGTTCAACAACTTCGGTGAACGAAACACGCTTTTCAGGATCGTTGCTCTGAATAGCGTTGAGGTCGGACCATCCTTTGCCCTTGTAACTCATCCATTTATAAGCGTCAAGTATAGGCAGCGCATAAGCGTTATATGCGGCCATTTCGCCCGAGTGCTTTAAGAATACGTCAAATATACCATCGATTATCAGTGCGCCGTCTCCACGCTCGTTAAGGGACTTTGTGAAGCCCATGTTAAGCAAGCGGAAAATATCAACTCGCCAGCCCGTGCCGGAAGGTGCGGGTTCTTTTTCTGCGCCCGCCTGTGAAACGTTCATCGGGAAGTAGTTATCCTCTAAGAATTGCATAATTCCGAAACGCTTCATGGTGACGTAATTGCCCCAGTCGGAACATACCGTTGACATAAACTCCTGAAGAGCATCTGCTACAGCCGTCTGTCTGTCATTAAGCAATGATGTAATTGCGGCAACCTCACCCTTCGTGATCTTTGTTGCAACACTCTTTTCGGCTTTGCTGTTTGTATTAATTACAATACCTTTACCGTTGACTGTCTCGCCGTAAATGTTCTTCTGGTCCTCGTACAAGTGCTGCTGTGCGGCCTGTCTCTTGTTCAGGCAATACAGCGTCATAATTTGCGCTGTGGTCATGGAATATTCTTTGCCGTTAATGGTAACGGGCTTGATCTCTTTATTCCACTGATCCAGCTCTTCGCCTGTGAAAGTCTCTTTGCAAAAATCAATAATCCTCTCGGAATTTCTTGTCAGCTGGTCGTCACCATCCATAATTCCTTTGAATGTATCTCTTCCGCCTTTTCCGAAACGATCATACCCATATACCGGCGTTGTGTTGTCCCATGCAAAGAATGTAATAATATCTTTTGCCCATGTAGGAACCTTGCCACGCTGCATAAAGTGTCCCACGAACCTGAAGGTTTCTTCGTCTCTCTCAGATATTCTCTGATTTGTATCAGACGCAAGCGCTCTATCGTACTTATGAACAGCCATTGTAACCGCTGCCAAGGTCTGATTGAGTTTTCTAAGAGACTGAGTTGACAAGTCAAGTATTGACGTCTGGCCGTTGGTCGTGTCCTCAAACTCGCTAATTTTCTTCTGGAGCTCTGCCGCAATATCTCTAACCTGTTCAATAAAGTACGGTGACGAATCAAAATACAAGAGAAGGTTTTCTTCCGCCTCACTGTTTGACGAAACGTTTTCAAGCGCTTTAGCCAGCGCATTGAACTGCTTTACAAGTTTATCCGGGGCATAAGCGCCAACGTCTACCGCTGTCAAAATTTCCTGCAAAGGCTCCTGCAAAATCTGGGGGATGTGCTCTTTCTGGCCATTTGTGCGAAGCATTTTGGCCAACTTAACCTCACGCTCTATGATCTTATCAATGATCATATGGCGCTGTGCATCTTCCTTAACCTGCTGTTTTGCAAGTTCTACCTTTTTCTGCATTTCTTCGGTCATTTTTATCTTTCTCCGCAACTCCCCTATTGCCTCTGTATATTTCTCGGCCATTGTAAGGTCTTCCACAACATCCCACTTTGCAGCACGAACCTGCTCGATAAACGTTTTCTTCATATCCTTTGTTACATCGAAGCCTTCATTCGTGTAAAGCTTGCCGCTGTAAACAAGATCAAGTGCTTCTGCAAGTTCAATTCCTTCGTCGGCGTCAATCTCGGTAGGATTCGGGAACAGATCAGGATAGTTTTGCGTGATCTCGTTCCATCTGCTATCCAGTGATGTGCCGCTCTTTTTAAGCGTTACCCTTCCAAGGAAATGATCTTTAAGCCACGATGATCCGTAAGCCCGTCTCAACTCGTTCTTCTGGTTCTCGCTAAGAGATATTACCTCTTTGTGCAAGGACTTTTTAAAGTTCTCCGCCTCACGCTTCAAGTCATAGTTGATATAGTTCGGCTTTACATCCTTGAAAAGTTTCACCATCAAGTCATTTAAAGCGCTGTCAAAACTTGTTTCCGTGGTCTTAAGATATACATCTTTAAGTCCTTCGGATATTTCTTTAAGTGTCTGCGGCAGTTCGTAAGTTGATTTGATTTCCCTTGCCAGATCATCAATTTTGGTTTGACTGAGTTTCATTTCTCTGTCAACCTGACGTAACTTAGCAATGCGGTTTTTCTCTCTGCGTTCTACCTTTTTCTGAATAGCTTCGTTCAACTGCTTATTGAAATTCTTGTCGTTGACAAGTTTCTCAATATCAGAAGGCGAAAGCTCGTCGTCAAAGTCAAGATGCAGGTAACCTTCGTCGTCTTTCCATGAAAGATTTATATCAGGATTGATCGTGGGTGCCTTATTCTCTCTGTCTTTAAACTGTTCCTGACTAAAAGTAACAAACGAGTTACCACGCATAACGGTTCCATTCTCTGTAAAATCGCCGCCTTCGTTTAAAATGATGCCGTCATAATCATATCCCTTTTCATCGAAAAACTCTTTCAGATTGTCCGCTTCGGTCCAGTCGATGCCGTTTTCTGCGTACTTGTTAATTTCTACATCGGATGCGTTGGGATCCATGCCCTGCGCATAACCGCCCTTGATGTACTCGTTAATATAAATATCTTTTGCGGCACTGTCCGTAAGAGTAAAAGGTTTTACAATGTTGATATACCCGGAATAAACCTGCGGCGTTGTGCCTGTTTTCCCGCTGCTTGACGTCCTTGTATATCTCTCTGCGTATTCTTTATTTGCAGTAAAGTATGTAAGGCCGTTACGGAAAACAGTGAAACCGCCTGTAGGCGTTCCATGGTAAACCACAAGAAGCCGTCCTTCATTATCCCTTATTGCAGACCTTGCAAAATATACCCGCTGGCCGCTGGTTAACTCTCTACCTGCGGAATCTTCTTTTGTGAAATAATCCGGCTCTGCGTTTACCTTCTCGGAATATGAACGTTCTTCTTGATTTCTACCACCGAAAGATATATCCCCCGCTTCTTCGCTCTCTGCCTCAAACGTTCCTTCTTCAATCTCTGCGTTTCTGTATGCCGAGTTTTCAGAAGCTTCTTTAGCCATATTATCCCAGCGCTCCTGCATCTCGTCAAGTAAATCTTTATTCCTTGCAAGAAGCTTGTACATGTTTGACTGGGAATCAGTACGGCCCATGATCTTCTGAATAAGTTCTTTGATCTTATTGAACAGTTCCGTAACTTTTTCTTTAAGTGTTGTTCTCTGTTCGGCAGTCATTTCGCCCAGTGCTTTCTGTGCAAAGCTGGAGTTCTGAAGCATGTTTTCACACGCACGGCAAATAAGTTCCTCTTCTACTTTTTCGGTAGACAGGTTTCTGTATTCCGGCGTTTCATTCTGCATAAACTTTACGAAAGACGCTATATCAAGATCGCTACCCTGTGTCTTGTTAAACTCTTCTGCAAGAGCCCCGAGCATTATCTTTCTGAATACTCCCCACTGTTCGGGAGACAGTTCCTTTGCCCAGTGTGTCAACTCATGGGACATAGCTGTAATAATGGCATTAGTTGTGTCGTTGCTGCCGGTGTTTGTAGCGTTAACATCCAAGTAAATTGTGTTCGTCTCGGGCTCGTACTGGCCGTTTGTGTGTTTGCGAATATTCTCGTCAGTTGTTTTTGAGTTGAAAAACGACAAATTAACATTGAACGCCTGCGCAATGTAGCCTGAAAGTTTCATCTGATCCTTTTGGCTGTCGGAAAGTTCATCGTAATTTATCGTACTGTCGTCAATACGAGCACGTGCCTTTCTATCCGGGAACAGTTTCTTTCTTTCTTCGATGCGCTCCTGCGCTCTTTCGAGCCTGCTTGTGACAGAAGTCTTATCGGCAACTGCTGCTCTGTAGATGGAATAAACCTGTTCTTTGGAAAGAATATGGTTGTCAATCACACTCTGAAGTTTATCGGTAAATCCTTTCTTTCCGTATTCATAAACCAAGTTGAACGCCGAGATATAGTCTCCAAGATTGCCGCCGCTGTAGCTCTCAATGAACGCCTGACGTGTCATTTCGGGAAGGTCCTCAGTAAGAGAAACAAGTCTGCTGGTGGAATCGGAAATGTTCACATCCTTAAATTTGTATGTTCCTTCTTTTGCAACAAAAGTCGGGGTATCACCATCCCACTTGACGTCTACCAAGTGAAGCGCATTACCCTTTTTGTCTACTATGCCTGTTTTCGGAACCTCGTTTTCTGCAATCTCTGACAGTAATTTGGCGTTCTTCTCTCTTTCTTCTCTGGAAAGGTCTTCGTTATTTACTTTCTCGTAAACATCCTTTACCAAAGTGTTCTGAGCGTAACCTATATCTGCCTTCGAAGGATTGTTTTCAAGCGTGTTGGCAAGGTTTTCTTTTCCGGCTTCCTTAAGCTGTCCCTTAAGGTTCTCCAGCTTTTCACCGCCCTGAATCGCCTGTCCACTTTTTCTGTAATTGGAATATCCGGGAACAGCTTCCATTCCGCCGCCAAACAAACCGCCCATTGCACCGCCCAGCATATCAAGACCCGTGTTCTTAATGAACGCCCAGACGGTTTCGCTTTTTGCTGTGCTTTCGCTCTTGCCTTCTTCGATAAGCTTTTTGAAATAACGCATCCACTCGGAATCGGCGCCTTTCTTCTGGTTCACATCCAAAAGAAGGTAGTCCGAAACAAGATTTGCTACATCTTCTATCCCTTCTTCTAACCCCTCTGCCCCTGCTGATGCGACTAAGGATTTGAGAATAAACTTCTTTGCGGTTTCTGCACTGAGCCTTCCTGTCAGTATATCAAACATCGTATCGGTTCCGATGGATTCGGTTATATATGAAATAGCGCCGGAAGCAAGAGACGCAAGTGCTGCTTCTTCCTGTGTTCCGCCGTTCTGCAAAACATCAATTGCCTTCTGTCTTACAACGTTTCCACTCATGGGGAGTTTTGTCAGAACCTTAATAGCACCTTCTGAAAGTCCCATTCCAGAAAAAAGTCCCATTGTAAGAGCACTGTCGCCAACCTGCATAAGCGTCTGGTATGCCATCGGAAGAACAGTATCAGACCCTGTTGCCTTTGCAATTACATTTGATCCCGCCTCTCTTTGTGCGTCAACGTTTGAGCCCATGAAGTTAACCTGTGCAACATCGTTCCACGCCTTGTACGGGTCGCCGCCTGTAAGTGCTTCATATGCCGCATACGAGCCGCCCAAAGCAAGCTGATTTAATCCTGCCGCTATGTTCGGAATCGTAGTCTTCGGCCACATGAGCGCCACATCAAGTCCGTTTGTCACCTCTTCGTTAGCCTTCTCCTGCTGAGCGGTTCTAACCCTGCCTGTAAGATCACTCATTATATCATTGTAAAGGCTCTGTGCTTTTTCTTTATCCCCGGTATTATAAAAGTAATTGAAAAGCGCTTTTTCTTCATCTGTCATAACGTCCCAAGGATTGTTTTCATATCCAAGGAACGATTTAACAGCATCTGCCACTTTTGCATAAGGATGGTCGCTCTGGCTTTTAACATTAATATCATTATACAGATTTTCAATACTGTTACCCGTCACGGAGTTTTTAATCCATTCCGCTGTGTCTCCGATCTGATTAAACGCCTTTGTGTTAACCCACTTTGAATCACTTACATAATCCCCGTCTTTTGTACCCTTATACTGAGACATTTCCTCAAAATCAGGATTCCATTTTGCTGAAATGTATTTGGATAAGGCATCGGGCTTTTCTGCCTGTATTTCCTGTTCCTCAGTGGATGCAGACGCCTCTTCCATCCTTTTTTTGTATTTCTCGTAAAGCGTAGAAGACCCGGATTTTTCCGAGCCTTCTTTGCGTTTTTTGTACTTATCGTATAATCCTGACATAAGCATTTCTCCTTATTTTTTGGTTCTTGTGCTCTGGCCAACCTGAGTAAGTTTCTTGATTGCGTCCCAAGTTTCTTTGCTTATCTCGCCCTTTTCGTACATTTCTTCAAGTTCTGCATATGTATGCGTTTCGCCCCATGAATCTTTGTATTCATTACTTGCGACAAAGTTCGGCCATTCCCCGTCGCTGGTCATTTCGTAATGAACTTCGCCATTGTCTAAAATCCATTCATCAATGGCGTCTTTTTCTGCTTCCGGCAAATCTTTAATCAATGCAGCCTCTGCCTCATACTTTTCAAGACCGCCCTCATTGAACGCTTTGGTCAGGTCTTCACGGATGTTGTTAAACTGTGTGTTAGTGTAAGGCGACTTTTCCGAAGACGTGCCGCTGCTTGTGCCGCTAAGTTCATTCTTCAACGCTGTTACATAACGGTTGTATTCATCGTTGTCCTGATTCTGAAGGAGCTTGATCTGTGAAAGAAGATCATCACCTTCTCTTTCATAAGCGTTTGCCGCTATGTTGTAATAATCGGGAAGTGCATCATTTGCCTTCTGCAAATAGTTGTTGTATGCACCGTTTGCCGCTGCCGTTGCATAAGATGATCCATAGCCACCTGTCAACATTGACGCCTGCCCCATTGTATCTTTCATTGCCATCTTGCCGGCGTTCTGCATTGCGGCAAGATAGTTTTGGTAAAGCATATCTGCGTTGGGGTCATAACTAAAGCGTTCCCTGTTCATGTAGTCATTGATCAGATTATCAAGCCTGTCGGAATATGATGTGCGGCCAGACCTTATCTTTTCGATTAATTCTTCAATATAGTCTCCTGCATATGAAACGATTTTTCCGCTGTCGCCATCGTCTTTTTCGCCGTCACCATCACCTTCGCCACTGGGCGGAATTACGGGCTCTGTCTCATCATCCTTTTCCCCTTTGGTATTTTCCGGGATTGCCGCACCGCTGCCGCCGTGAGAACGTTTTGGCGTTGTGTAAGTTTCCGAGCCTAAAGTTGCAACTCTAACAGGTGATGCTTTTCCCATATCAAAGCCAAGCCAGCTATCAAATGCAGGGTTGCTTTCAACGGTATCTTTTTCTTTCGTCTTGTTTGCGTTTCCTTCGGCAATAGCCTTCTGGAGATCCTCAAAGGTTATGCTCTTTAAAGGATTTGACGTTGATTGCATTTCGCTGTCTGAACGTCCACCGCCGCCGTGTGAACGGCCACCCGACAAAGGCGCTGTATAGGTTTCGGGTTCCAGAAGCGCTTTTCTTAAAGGGGATGCCGTGGCCATATTAAAGCCCAGCCAGTTATTTACGTTCTGGTTGGTCTGGAAACCTGCATTTTTCTGTGCGTTACCTTCGGCTATGATGTTCTGAAGAGCGGAAAAAGCGTTGTTGTTATTTGTTTCTTCTTCCGCCGCCTGTTCCGCAAGCCGTCTTTTAAGTTCCTCTTCGTCAATAAACTTACTTGCCATCCTCTTTCTCCTTTTCCTTAAGTGCCTTTTCTGCCTCAGCGACTTCTTTTAAAACCGCCCTGTCTGCCTCGTCTTTAATATCATCATATACATCTTTGACAAGAAGCCTTTTAACTTCTATGTCATAAGGAAGCCCGGTAATAAAGTTTACCATCTGCTGTTTTGCCTGTCTTAATCCAAAGTTTTTCATATGATCTCCTTTATGGTGTGCCAACAAGAACGTAGGCTCCTGTTCCAACTACTGTGTCAATGTCCTTCCATTCATATGAATACCGATTATGCCCAGAATAATCTGATATTGATCCGCAGGACAGATCCCCATTAATCATAACCAATGGGATTCCAAGCGACTGTCCATCCACAGTAATAACGGGAGCATAGCCATACATTGGGCTTTGGTTTCCTATCCAAACTGTTCGCCCATACAAGTGAGAATTGAACCATTTGCTTGCCAATTCAACATCATCACTGTTTCCTTTAAGGACCGTTCTTGTGTCTCCATTATACGTCCATGTAAGACCGTTTGGATCTATTCCCAATCCACCAATATAACCCTCTGAAGCTTCTACTCGCCCCTTAACTGTGACGTTTCCGCTTGAATCGATAATAAAGTTCTGCGAATCTACTGTGAAAGTGCCTGTTGATTTTATCGCAAAACTTGTCGGAGTCATTTGGAAGCCTGTGTAATCCACCCCAAACTTGACCGCTGCCGCTATGCTGTCACCCAAAATAGACAATTCTGCAAGGATTCCAGTGTCAGGATTATTTATCTGATTGTATATGCCGGTTGTCGTGACGGAGAGCGTTGCCACGTTGCCGCCCAGTTCTTCAACCTCTAACTTGATTGCTCCGGCGCTCTGGATGATCTGGGACATTTCCTTGCTACCCATGATCTTGCTTCCGACAACTTTTGAAAAATCATCCTCGAACTTTTCTGAAAGATTGTCAGTGTCTATGTTAGACAGCAAAAGTTCTACCTCTTCCTTAAATCGGAACAGGTAGGACTTCATCTTGCGAAGCTGTTCTTCGATGGGTTCATCTGATGCAATTTGCGGGCTAATAAGAATAGGATTCAATATACATCACTCCCGGTTTCAAAAACTTTGTTTATCTGGTAAATTACTACATCCCCGTAACCATCTATCTTAAGACTGAAGTGGTCGCACCGTCTCGGGATGATTGTAAGCGGGTAAACCTTTGTCCCTTCTGCCCGCATTTCGAAAAGCATTTTATGGGGGTTATCGTCGTAAGAGATCCATACTCTTGCTTTTGACTTTGCGTGCATGTTCGCTTTAATTACAATTTTATGGATGTATTTAGCGTTGGCTGTGAAATAATCCATCTTGTCACTTTCAAAACTCCAGTAGAAGTTTCCTTCTTCCGTGGTAGTGATAGCGTTTCCCTTATCGAACAAATGAACGACGTCGTTTACGATGCCAACACAAACGTTATTCCACGTGGCCATATAGTTATACTGAGTGCTGTCGTCTTCTACCCATACACCCTTAATGGCGTTGTAAACGTACATGTGGTATTCATACGCCCCATTTACGTAATATGCACCGACAATGTAATAACTGTCCTTGTTTCGGCCGCCTATGCACTTTTCAAATGCGCTTAAATCGCCAAGCTTTTTTGAAATGGTCTGCGGCAGGGAACCATCATAAGCCACGATTTCCGTCTGCGACTTATAGAAAAGAATCTCGTTCACGATGCACAAAGACCTTCCGCATCCATCCTGAACGCCTCTGCACATCGTTTCTTTTGTCTGATGGGCACCACTTGACGAAATAGCAATTTTGATCAATGAGTGCTCTTTGAAAAAGGTGGGATAGCCTAAATATGTAATTGCCCCGGTAAACTTTCCTTCTGAGCCGATTGTAACAGCCCATGAATCGGTAGAAATTCCTTCAAAGCAATTCCAGTTTGTCGGATCCCCGAGCTTTGATGCGTAAATCTCTGTTCCTGCGGCGTTACATCCCCAAAGCCTGTTCATGGCCTCAGTAACAAATGCCATATCGGGGACTAATCTTTCTACTTTGAAAGTAACGCTTGTAAGTGCTTTTGTTGCAGACAGTAACCCGCCGATTGTGATTGCGTTTGTTGTTGCATCCTTTACGGGGTATGTAGCATAATGAACGCCGTTTTCCTCATTCGGCAGAACGTTGTCAACCTCAGACCATGTATTGCTCCCGAGGTCCAAAGAGATTCTAACGCCGTCATTCTTTCCGATGTAATTACCGATGTTTGTTGCGGTGATCATAATATACGCTGTGGTTATTATGGTCCATGTTCCGCTTGTCGATGAATACTGCTGGAGCTCTGATTTGCCGTCAACCTCAGTAAGCAAATAGTCTCCGTTCTGTGGGTCGTGTTCTTCGTAATATGCGGCGTTATGGTACGTTATCGCCTGCCCTTTATTATCTGCCAAAGAGAACGTAACGGCGTTGGAAGTGTACTTGCTTTCCATTTCCCAAAGCGCTGTATCTCCCGATGCCGTAAAGAAAACTTTATCCGGGAATATACATATATAGTCGCCCATCTTCACGAGCGTTTTGTTTTTGTTGTTTAACGTGCCTGAAATGGTGGAAGTCTGGCCGTTCTTTCTTATGATCGTTACGCCTGTTTTGGTGGCAATATACAAATCTTCGCCGCCCAGAACGCCCCGCACGTCCGTTAAACTAAGGCTGGATATTTGCCTTCTCTGGCGTGTTGACAGGTGCGGAAAATCCTTAAGTGACATGTTGTGCATTTCCCGCATTTCTGCGTTTGTGCACTCGTTTGTACGATTAAGCCCCGCAAACTGAATTACGCTGTCCGTCTTTTCTCTCTTTTCTTTTTTGGACCTTAAATCGGCGAGTTTTGGCAATAACATTCTTTTCTCCTTAATACGGGCTGTAAAGGCATATGGCAGCGGTTATACCATCTTGCGTAGTCCTGATACTGGCTGTTATACATGGCAGCGGAATTTTGGTATCTGCCCATTTCTTCGTTTGCTTCGTCTATCCTTGCTTTAAGATATGACGGGTACAAAATATCGTAAGGCGGCTCCGCAAGCAATGTTTTGGCGTCGTCGGTATAAGGGAATATAAGCCGCTGGTCCTCTTCGCCTTCTTCCGGCGGTTCAATATCCAAATAGGGGTTGTCCTCATGCGTCAAAAACAGGTCATTATAGATCCTGTTATCCAGCTCCGAAAGCCACTGTATTTTCATTTCATCGGGGTACTGGTTCGGCTTTATTGTGTCTGCCCTATCTATTGCTTCACGAATCGTCATTGTGTTCTCCTTTAAAGAAAAAGAACGGCTTTGCAGCCGTTCAATTCAAATTTAATGCATCTGAGTCGGGTTTGCTGCCTTCTCATAGTAAGCATCTTCCTTCGCCTGTGCGAAAGCGTTTGCGGTTTCCTCTGCACGTTCAGCGTTCATAACCACTTCGTAAACCTCAATGGGAACTCTGACATACTCGCCACGCTTCAAGATCCAGTTCTTGAAATTAACGCCGACAAACATTGTCTGCTCTTTACCCTTAAGCGGGACCCTAAACTCAACAAACTTTTTCTTGGGCTTCTCCTCAGCTACCGCCTTCTTGGGTGCGGGCTCGATTGTCTCGTTTTCACGTACAGTATTTTTTGTTTTGTCTGCCATAATTTTTCTCCTTAATGCCCGTGGAAGTGGCGAACTCCCACGGGCTTGAAATTCACTTTAGTTTTCCTCGTCGTCGTCACCGAAGGAAGAGCCGGTTTCAACTCTAAGCACTCTCTCCTGATAAAGGATGATTGCGCCGTGACAGAACTTGTAACCAACGGTTGAGAACTGCTCCAAAGGTCCGCCGATTTCGGAACGATCCTTGATGATCATTTCCATGCCTTCGCCTTCGGGATCCAGTACGCCGTAGCCGTCCTTACCGAGTGCAAGAGAAGCGTAAACTGCTGTTCCTGCTGCGCCGCCCTCACCGGGATAAACGGGAGCATCGTCTGCAACTGCTTCAAGCACTGTGGATGCGAAGGAAATTGTGGTTGCATTGTTTGCGGTAACTGTTACCTTGTTGTTACCAAACAAGATCACTCTTCCCTTCAGGGAGTCGGTTGTAAGTGTTCCGCCGTCAACTGTGATGGATGTTGCAGCGCCTGCTGTAACTGCACCGTTGAGTGCAAGGTTTCTTGCGTCGCTGGCAAGGTCAGCGCCCTTGTAAACCTTTACATTGGTGTTTTCAACGAAGCGGAAGCCGTGAAGTGTTCCGATCTCACCGTTGAAAATGGGTGCTACATCATCATACTTGTGGAACTCTTTCCACTCGCTTGATTCTCTCAGATCATAAGACTGTGAGGGATGAATAAGCCATACCCAGTAGCCGTTGTCCTTCGGAACGTGGTTCTTCTTCATCCATGTGGCAACCTTGTTAATGAGTGTGGGTGTGAGCTTGTGGTTCGTTGTAATGCCGGTTCTGCTGGTAGCGGGTGTGCCGCTGTACTCGGCGTATACAACGTTGGTTCCTGCAATGATCTTGTTTCTTGTCAAGATGTCGTAGGTTTCACCTTCTGCTGCGCCCATTTCCTCAGTAGCGCCATAAATGGTGTCGTCGAAAGCTTCGAGCTGGAGACGGTCGGAAAGTGCAACATAATCACCGTGCTGGTTTGTGTCTGCCTCGATATATGTCATACCGAAGTTCTGGCCGGTAGGGATTACGCCTTCTGTCAGGGGCACAAGTGCCTTGGGGAAGGTATTGAACTTTCTGAACTCGATCTTGTTTCCCTTCATGGGAACACGCTTGCCGAACTTTGAAAATACCATTTCTGCCCTTGCGTTCTCGAGAAGTGTTCTCTCGTAGAACGTCTTCATGGTGGGAGCCATCGACTGGGGGCTTGTCTGTGTTGTTACGTTAACGGGGTTAACGTCCGTTGAAAATCTCAACAGATTAAGTTTGAACTTTTCCATGTTTCCTCCTTTAATTTTTAAAGGTTAGCGGCCGTCACGTTTGGCGGTCGGTTCAATGTTTACCTTTTTCTTCTCTGGGAATCAGCCCATGCTTCAAGCTGTTCCTTTTTCATTTTTGTAAAGTCAGGAAAAGCGCTTATTGATGCGGCGGGAGCCGTTGCAACCATTCCGTTTTCAGGCACTCTTTGTGTACCTGAAGCGATTGTATTTGCCGTTGCTATCTTCGCCTGCTGGGCGGCGCTTGCTGCAACCCCCTGCATAATCTCGCTATGATGAACGGCAACATATGCGGCGGTAGTGTCGCCGTTTGTTGACTGCAAAATACGCATGAAGGCGGGATTGTTAATCTCCGTGGCAAGGTCGAAACCCGGATATAACTGCTGTGTCTTTGATGCGTTCTGCCGCACAACCTCAAATTGTGCTCTCTGCTGCTCTTCTTCGAGAAACCTTGCTTTCTCTGCTTCGTTTTCCTTAACACGTCTTTCCAGTGAAACGATCTTGCGTGCCTCTGCGGGCGTCATATCGT
>Ga0265300_10000461_pt1 | contig 42353 bp, 31 predicted proteins | sample AusTroGonzalo_MG_FD_193482 | JGI IMG/M metagenome (GOLD analysis project Ga0265300, IMG submission 193482) | Bovine rumen microbial communities from tropical cattle in Woodstock, Queensland, Australia - Gonzalo_03 | ecosystem: Host-associated > Mammals > Digestive system > Stomach > Rumen ... | reverse complement strand
GTTCCAGCATTATAGTCATCGAAGGGATCCACCCAGCAAGCAGTCTTTTTTTGGCGTGGCGTCTTATACCACACCTTGTCATAATAGTCGTAATCGGCTTCACGGACGGTGACCACAGAGTCCTTTCCTGGTTTTGAATTTTCAAGGCGAACGGAATAGGCAGAGAAACCATATTCTTCGTCTGGGAAGAAATCGGGTTCCATCGTGATGGAGCAGCCATTTGTGTTGGGATGATTGGCCACGATTCGATGGGTGTACTTCAGCAGGGAGTCCTTCTCATTGTGAAGGTTGACGAGCCAAATGATGTTGCGTGTGGCAGTTTCCAACTCTACCATATATCCCTTGACACGCAGGGCTGTATTGTCGAGCACGTGTGATGCCTCGTCGATAGACTCTTCACGGATGATGTTGCGTGACTGCCAATAAAGGAATCCGAGTGACAGCGAGAACACCAACACCACGATAAACAGGATGTCGAGACAAAGTCTGGTGGAGAGTGACTGGCGAATATTTTTCCTCATCTCTATCATAGGCGCCTCCCTCTCTTTTTGTCAGCGATGTCGAGCAGATTGTCCAACAAAGCTGTGGTCATTTCGGTATGTTCCTGTATCTTGTCAGCCATCTGGCGGAATTCGTCGGCTTTCATATCCGTCGCATGCTGTCGGAAATCGGCAATGGTGGTGTGGATGACCTTGACTGATTGCTCCATACGGTCACTCATGTTCAGAATGACGGCATCTTTCATGCGATCTGCCTCACGTGCCTGTTCATAGGCTATTTTGAGGTCTTCATTACGCTGGCTGAGCACTTCGGTCAGGTGGGTGATATGAGCGATGTGCTGACTGATATTCTGCTGCATCTGGCGGAATGTATTTTGCACGTAACCTACCTCGTCAGGGCGCTTACTTGGCTTCACCAGCTCATCCATTTGACCATCGGCCATACGATGGGCTTCATCTACCAGTTGCTGCAACGGCTTCAACTGGCGATGGGTGATGAAGAAACAGAACAGCGCCAGCAGCAACAGACCACTGAGACTGATGATAATCGTATAGCGCAAAAGTGAGTTGTAAGAACTGAAGATGTCGCTCTCAGGGCATACGATAGCCACGCTCCATCCTGCATTCTCAAAGGGATGATAGAAGATGAAGTCCTGCTTGCCGTCCATGTGAATCTCGCTATGTCCGACGTGTCCTGTCTTCATGGAGATGGCTGCCAGATGTCCCTCGTTGGTGGGTTCGTTGAAGGCCTCAGTAAAGAAGGCCTCATGCTCTTCGAGCGTACTGTCAGGGTGGATAATCAGGTGCCCGTCAGTACCCATCACTAAGGCATGTGAGTTGGGGAATGGCCGCAGCGAGAGCACCAAGTCGGCAAACCACTTCATGGAGATGTGTGTCGACAACACGCCCACCAGTTCACCTTCTTTGTTGTGCAACGGCATACCATAGGATGTGATGATGGATGTCTCTCCATGTTCAACATCGACATAGGGGTCTATCCAGATGGGCTTCTCGTGGTGCAGGGGGATAAAGTACCATTTCTCACGTGTATAGAGTTGTTTTCCACCATTCACCATTACTTCTATTTGTGTCGAATCCATGGGGCTATGGTGGGCATACACCTCATAGTAGATGCCGTATTGCGGATAGACACCTGGCTCGAAAGCAATGGTACAGCTCTGGATGTGAGGGTTCTCTCTCAACAACTGCTGACAAAGACTGTCCATGATTTCAGGCCTGTTCAAACGCTTCTCAATGGTCCAGTGCCAACTGCGTGTGGCCGTTTCCACCTCGTTCAGGGTATTGTCAATGCGCAACTCTGTCGTGCGCAACGTCTGACGGGCTTTCTCCATGGCCTCCTGATAGATAGAATTACGGGCATGGTGGAACATGATGAAGAGGGCTGCGACGAAGAGTACCGACACGAATCCGACCACCCACAACACAACTTGTGTGGTTAACGAATGACGGGATTGTTTTTCTGTTACTCTCTTCATCAGACTCAAATTTGTTCTTCATCGGTTGCAAATTTAGATATTAATTTAGATATCACAAACAAATCAAGGTAAAAAAATGAACAATTTGGCACTCATATTTCCTATCTCATAACTTTTTGCTACCTTTGCCCTTGATATTTTTTACTAATCCCCAACTTATCAACCAATGAAAAAGATTCTTACCCTTATCGCAGGAGTTGCCCTGATTGCAGGACTCCTCACCAGCTGTCGTGGAAATGTGAACGGCAATGGCGAAAATGGATCCGACAGCATCGAATCCAACACTGACATGAACAGCAATGCACAAACCAACGTAAACTCGCAGAATGAAGTATCTGATGAGGAAGCCATCGCTTTCATCGAAGAATTCTACACGCCCGATGCGGATGGAAACATCGGTTGGGATGAGAAAGAGTTGCAAAAGTATCTTAGTGCAGAGGTCGTGAAAGAACTGCACGAAAATTTCCCCTTTGAGGATGATGACTCTTGGGCCGAGAATGAGCAATATGCCACTTGGGACTTGCTTGTCACCGATCCCGTTGGCGACTTAGATTTGCTCAATGTCTCGAAAGCAGAAGCAACTGGAGATGGACGCTATGAGAAGCGTTTCACCACTGCTCATTGGGCGAATCACTCTGCATCAAGCACCTCCTCGCTCTTCTACACAGTGGAGCGGATTGACGGAGACCTAAAAATCACAAAGGTGGAAAACAATATTTAAATAAGATAAGCAACGTTGGCTCCAACATAGTTACTCGTAACGTTGAGCTACGCTCGAAGATACTCACGCTCGACAGAAAAAGTAAAAACTTTCGTTTTTCCTTTGTTTTGTGCTCGCTTAATCGTACCTTTGCACATCAATTACGTGTAAAAAGATGATTTTCAACTACGATGTGGTAGTGGTGGGAGCAGGTCACGCTGGATGTGAGGCTGCTGCTGCTGCTGCTAATTTGGGTGCCAAGACGTGTCTGATCACGATGGATATGAACAAGATTGCACAGATGTCGTGCAATCCTGCTATTGGTGGCATCGCAAAAGGACAGATTGTGAGGGAGATAGATGCACTGGGCGGTTATACGGGCATCGTGACGGATCGTTGTAGTTTGCAGTTCAGAATGTTGAATCTCTCGAAAGGTCCTGCGGTTTGGAGTCCTCGTTCACAATGTGACCGAGCCAAGTTCATCTGGACGTGGAGAGAGGTATTGGAGAATATTCCTAATCTACAAATCTGGCAAGACCAAGTAAGAGAGTTAGTTGTTGAAAATCAAATCGTTAAAGGAGTAAAAACATACTACGGGGCAGAATTTCATGCCCAATGTGTCATCATTACAGCGGGCACGTTCCTGAATGGGTTGATGCACATCGGCAGGGTGAAGATACAGGGTGGAAGATGTGCTGAAGCAGCATCGCTGGAACTGACGGAGTCTATCACGAAACATGGCATCCGTGCTGGGAGGATGAAGACGGGAACACCTGTGCGCATCGACAAAAGGAGCGTGGATTTCTCGTTGATGGAGAAGCAAGACGGCGACCACGATTTCCACAAGTTTTCCTATCTGCCCACAGAACATACAGCCGTATCGGAAAGAAATAATCTGCCCTGTTGGATATGCTACACGAATACGGAAGTGCATGAGGTGTTGCGCTCAGGACTTCCTGATTCCCCCCTCTACAATGGGCAGATTCAGAGCATCGGACCTCGTTATTGCCCCAGCATCGAGACAAAACTCCATACCTTCCCTGACAGGGATGAGCACATGCTCTTCCTCGAACCAGAGGGAGAAACGACGAATGAGATGTACCTGAACGGCTTCTCTTCTTCCTTGCCGATGGACATCCAGTTAAACGCCCTCCGAAAGATTCCAGCCTTCAAGCATTTGGAGATATACCGTCCTGGCTATGCGATTGAATACGACTTCTTCGACCCTACCCAATTGAAGCATTCGTTGGAATCGAAGGTGGTGAAGAACCTCTTCTTTGCAGGGCAGGTGAACGGTACGACAGGCTACGAGGAAGCCGCTGGACAAGGGGTGATCGCAGGCATCAACGCCGCCATCAATTGTAACCCCTCCCTGCATGATGGAGCACCTTTCACATTAGGTCGGAATGAGGCTTACATCGGTGTACTCATTGATGATTTGGTCACCAAAGGCGTGGATGAGCCTTACCGTATGTTTACCTCTCGTGCCGAGTATCGCATTTTATTGCGTCAGGACGATGCAGATATGCGCCTCACAGAACGCAGTCACCAACTGGGTTTGGCATCGGAAGAACGCAACCAACTGATGCTTTCAAAGAGGGAGAAAATCAACGCCATCACTGAGTTTGTCGCCAATTTCTCCTTAAAACCCTCACTCATCAACCCCTCGTTGGAGGAACTGGGCACTACCCCACTCCGTCAAGGCTGCAAGCTGGAAGAACTCTTGGGAAGACCTCAAATCAACATCAACAACATCGCTCCCCATATCGTTCCTTTCCAAAAGGAATTGGAGCGCATCTTGGCTGATGACCCACGCAGAGAGGAAATCATCGAGGCAGCAGAGATACAAATCAAATACAAAGGCTACATCTACCGTGAACAGCAAATGGCGGACAAAATGATTCGTTTGGAGAACATCAAAATCTCGGGCAAGTTCGACTACCCTAACATGACACAAATATCCATCGAAGCCCGTCAGAAACTGCAAGCCATCCAACCTGTCACACTGGCACAGGCTTCACGCATACCAGGCGTGTCTCCCTCTGACATCAACATCATGCTGGTGCTGATGGGACGTTAAAGCATTCCTTTTGTTCCACGTGGAACAATTTAAAGGTATAAGATGCAAAATCAGCCATTTACAAGAAAGAACTCAAACATTCATATAATAATAAAGAAACAATGGAACTTAACAATCAGTATCTATTAGACCACTTGCGCAGCATCCCAGACTTTCCACAGAAGGGCATCAACTTCCGCGATGTCACGACTCTCTTCAAGGATGCCAAAGCACTTGAAATCATGGAAGAGGAACTCTACGAGCTCTACAAGGACAAGGGCATCACGAAGGTGGTGGGATTGGAAACACGTGGCTATGTGATGGGGGCAATCCTTGCCCGCCGCCTGAATGCTGGTTTCGTAATGGCACGCAAACCTGGTAAACTTCCTTACAAGACCATCAAGGAGTCATACACAAAAGAGTACGGCACAGACAGCATCGAGATCCATGTGGATGCCATCAACGAGAACGATGTGGTGCTGCTGCATGATGACCTACTTGCCACAGGAGGCACCATCAAGGCCGCTTGGAACCTCGTCAAGAAATTCAATCCCAAGAAGTGCTACATGAACTTTGTTATAGAGATTCACGATGAGGGATTGCACGGCAGAGACTTTATTGGCGAGGGCATAGAAATCACCACCCTGCTGAGTGTGTAAAGGGAAAACAAGACACCTTGTCCCTCCATCGGATATTGAACAGTTTTTGGTTTTATGCTGATTTTGCATAAGTTAGCAACGAATTGTTTCACGTGGAACATTTATCGAGGATAAAGTAACACTTGAAGTGCATGACAAAGGAAGAAGAGCGTTTACGCAGGTTGAAGGTTATCGTGAACAGCCTCACAGAAGAACCTGGATGCTATCAATACCTGGATAAGGATGGCAAGGTGATTTATGTGGGTAAGGCTAAGAACTTGAAGCGTCGCGTCAGTTCTTACTTCAACAATTCCTATAAGAATCGGAAGACGCAGATACTTGTCAGCAAGATTGAGGACATCAAATATGTGGTGGTGCCAACAGATGAAGATGCATTGATACAGGAAAACAACCTCATCAAGGCACACCAACCTTTCTACAACATCCTGCTGAAAGATGGCAAGACCTACCCTTCTGTCTGCATCACAAATGAGTATTTCCCACGTGTTATCAAGACACGAAACATCGATAAAAAGACTGGCACTTACTACGGACCTTTTAGTCATGGCGGTACGTTGAGCGCTATGATGGAACTGATTGGGAAAATCTATCAAGTGCGACTTTGCCATACAGCAGTCACACCAGAGAAGTTGGAACAAGGGAAATTGAAGAAATGCCTTTACTACGATATTGGCAAATGCAAAGCACCTTGTATCGGACTTCAAACAAGAGAAGAATACCTACAACAGATTGACGAAATCAAGGAAATTTTGAGTGGAAACACCAGAAATCTCTGCCAAAAACTATTGGAGGAGATGCAGGCATTAGCAGAAAAAGAGCAATTTCTGAAGGCAGAAGCCGTGAAACAGAAGTACCTTCTCGCCAAAGAGTTTGACAGCAAGAGTCGTGTCATCACCAGTACGAACCAAAATATCGATGTATTCAGTATTGAGGACGATGAAAACAAGGCTTACGTCAACTATATGCATGTCGTGAACGGCTGCATCACTCGGGTGTTCACCAATGAATACAAAAAACGATTGGATGAGACAGCTGAAGAAATCCTTTCGTTGGCAATCGTCAGCATGAGGGAACAGTACGGCAACGAATCAAAAGAGGTAGTTGTTCCCTTTGAACTCGATTTCACACTGAAAGACGCAGAATTCATCGTGCCCAAAGCGGGTGATAAGAAGAAATTGCTCTTCCTTTCCGAGGCAAATGTACGCCAATATCGCATTGACGCCCTCAAACAGGCAGAACGACTGAATCCTGACCAACGAAATGTGAATGTCCTCAAAGAACTACAACGCAAGCTCAAATTGTCCAAGATTCCTATGCGCATCGAATGTTTCGACAACTCGAACATTATGGGACAAGATGCTGTGGCTGGATGCGTCGTTTTCATCGGAGGAAGAAAGTCAAAGAACGACTATCGCAAATACAATATCAAAACGGTGATTGGACCTGATGATTATGCTTCGATGAGTGAGGTGGTATATCGCAAATACAGCCGAGCCATCGAGGAAGAGACTCCCCTACCCGACCTGATCATCACAGATGGCGGCAAAGGACAAATGGAAGTAGTGAGAAAGGTGGTAGAAGACCAACTGCATTTGGACATTCCCATCGCAGGATTGGCCAAAGACAGTCATCATCGCACAAACGAGCTGCTTTTCGGTTTCCCTGCCCAAGTGGTGGGTATCGAGATGGACAGTCCTCTCTTTAAACTCCTTACACAAATCCAGGATGAGGTGCATCGCTTTGCTATCACGTTCCATAAACAAAAAAGGGCAAAGCATAACACGGAGTCAGAATTGGATCAGATCAAAGGCATCGGAACGGCCACCAAGACGCTGTTGCTCAAACATTTTAAGAGCCTAAAACGTATTAAAGAAGCTGATTACGAGGAACTTAAAGATGTAATAGGAGCATCGAAGGCACAATTATTAAAAGAAGCATTCAACGAATAAAAGACATGAGAACAGTTATACAACGAGTAGCACACGCATCTGTCACTATCAATGGAGAGAGAACTGTAGGAATCGGTAAGGGCTATTTAGTTCTTGTTGGTTGCGAAAATGCTGATACAGAGGAAGATATAGATTGGTTGTCAAAGAAAATCTGTAACTTGCGTGTATTTGATGACGAGAACGGCGTGATGAACAAATCCATTATGGATGTGGGAGGCGAGATTTTAGTGGTCAGCCAGTTCACTTTGTGGGCAAGTTACAAGAAGGGAAATCGCCCCTCCTATCTAAGGGCAGGCAGTCATGAGGTTACTATCCCCCTCTATGAACGCTTTTGCGCGGTTTTATCGGAAAATTTAGGCAAACAGGTGGCTACAGGGGAGTTTGGAGCCGATATGAAGGTGGAACTTCTGAACGACGGTCCTGTTACTATCTGTATGGACACGAAGAATAAAGAATAAAAAACAATAGAACAAAATGGAAGAAAACAAGTATTTTGAGGCACTAAAACAGTATGATTTAGACCTCGACGACGAGAAAGTGGCACGTCAGGTGGAACTGCTTTTGAAGGAGCATTTGGCAGAGAACAACACCAAAGAAGTGAAGCAATTCCTGCTGAACAGTGTGGAACTCACCACCTTGAAGACTACTGACAGCGAGGATAGTGTATTGAAATTTGTGGAAAAGGTAAACAAATTTGAAGATGTCTATCCAGAATTGGGACACGTAGCAACAGTGTGTGTCTATCCAAACTTCGCCAAGATTTGTCACGACACATTGGAGAACGAAGAGGTGGAAATCGCTTGTGTATCAGGATGTTTCCCTTCTGCACAATCATTCATTGAGGTAAAAATCGCAGAAACAGCATTAGCACTCAAAGATGGTGCCACAGAAATTGATATGGTCATTCCTGTGGGTAAGTTCTTGACTGGCGACTATGAGGGAATGTGCGATGAAATCGAGGAGATGAAAGCAGTATGTGGGGAGAAGAAGTTGAAGACCATCCTCGAAACAGGTTGCTTGAAAACAGCCAAGAACATCAAAACAGCCAGCATCTTGGCGATGTACGCTGGAGCCGACTACATCAAAACCTCAACAGGCAAACTGGAACCTGCCGCCACACCAGAAGCAGCGTTTGTGATGTGCCAAGCCATCAAGGAATACTACGATAAAACCGGCATACAGATTGGTTTTAAGCCTGCTGGTGGCATGAAAACGGTGGAAGATGCCCTCACCTATTATACAATTGTAAAGGAAGTGTTGGGCGAGAAATGGCTGACCAATCAATGGCTACGTCTTGGTACCAGTTCATTGGCCAACAAACTGTTGTCAGAAATTGAAGGAAAGGACGTGAAGTTCTTCTAAATAGGTCGATTAGATCGAACGACCTACTACATAATCAACATAAGTGAAAAGGGCTTGCTTGACATCCGAAGAAGGGAAGGATGCAAGCAGGTCTTTTGCTTTCTGTGCATAGTCATTCATCTTCTGCACAGCATATTCAATGCCACCATTTTTCTTGGTGAAATCGACCAAAACATCAATTTCTTCCTGTGACACTTGACGGGTCTTCACCTTCCGTGCAAGGGCAAACATTTCCTCATTACCAGTGGAAAGGAGTGCATGAATGACAGGAAGGGTCAATTTACCCTCCTTCATATCGTTACCTGTTGGCTTCCCGATTGAAGGGTCATGATGATAATCAAAAATGTCGTCACGGATCTGGAAGCAAGTGCCGATGTTATCGCCGAATTCCTTAAAAAGAGTACGCAGACTTTTATCCGAAGAAACGGACAAAACACCTGCCTCAGCACAAGCCGAGAAGAGGGCAGCAGTCTTATTACGAATAATGCGGAAATATACCTCCTCCGTGATGTCCTCATTCTCCACATTATCAAGTTGTAGGAGTTCTCCATCCGCCAAATTCTGTGCAGCATGAGAAACCACCTCGATCAACTCTATTTTCCTTGTCTTGGCTGCACAAAGCAAGGCATTGGCAAGGATAAAATCACCCACCAATACAGCAATCTGGTTACCATAGGCATTGTTAACCGACTCTTGTCCACGTCGTTCCTCGCTCTCATCTACAATGTCATCATGCACAAGGCTTGCTGTATGGAAGAATTCAAAGGTAGCTGCTGTATAGATAGCGTTTTCGCTGGATTCGCCCTCTCCTACCAATTTGGCAATGAGGAGCGTGAGCATAGGACGCATCATCTTTCCCCTGCGATTGCCGATGGTGTTAAGCACACGGCTGAGCAACGGATTAGTATGCACAAGATAGGAGTCAAACACCTGTTTGTATTTGTCCATCTCGACTTCAATTGGCTTTCTTATTTGTTGTAATGCGTCCATATTTTTGAAAAACATCTGCAAAGTTAGTGCTTTTTTCAAATATAATTCGTAAGTTTACACACAAAATCCAAAAAGATATGGCAAAATTGTTCCTTCTCGATGCTTATGCATTGATTTATAGAGCCTACTATGGTTTTATCAAGAACCCACGCATCAACAGCAAAGGCGAAAACACATCGGCAGTCTTGGGCTTCGTCAACACCCTCGAAGAGATTCTCACCAAGGAGAATCCTGACTATATTGGCGTGGCGTTCGATCCTCATGGACCCACATTTCGCCATGAGGCATTCCCTGAGTATAAGGCACAGCGTGAGGAAACCCCAGAAGGCATCCGTTTTGCTGTCCCCATTATTAAAGATGTGTTGAAGGCATACAGGATTCCTGTGCTGGAAGTAACGGGCTTTGAGGCTGACGATGTCATCGGAACTTTGGCAAAACAGAGCGAATCCATCGAAGGAATCGACACTTATATGATGACACCCGACAAAGACTACGGGCAGTTGGTGGCAAAGAATGTAAAGATGTATAAACCGCGATTTGATGGGGGTTTTGACATTTTAGGAGAGGCAGAAGTAAAGGCGAAATATGGCATCACCGATGTGAAACAAGTGATTGACTTGTTGGGATTGATGGGTGACTCGTCCGATAATTATCCTGGCTGCCCAGGTGTGGGGGAAAAGACTGCCGTAAAACTCATCAATGAGTTTGGCAACATTGAGGGTCTCCTTGCCCATATTGACCAACTGAAAGGTGCTATGAAGAAAAAGGTGGAGGAACATGTGGAGGACATCAAGATGTCGAAGTTCTTGGCAGCCATCAAGACTGATGTGCCCATTACGCTCGACCTCAACAGCCTCAAACGCGAACCCATCGATGAAGTTGCCTTGAAGGAGATTTTCGAACGACTGGAGTTTCGTACATTGAGCAAAAGAAAGTTTGGTGGCGAAAATGGAATCGCCTCCCCCACCCCTTCGACAACAACAAGTAGCAAGAAAGGGAAACCACAGATGAATGACCTCTTCAGTGGTGATTTGTTCGGAGGAGGGTCTCAAAGTCCCCAAACACCCTTTTCTGACCTTCAAAAAGAGACGATAAATTCGACCGAGGGGCAAGGTGATTTGTTTTTTTCGAATCTCAGCGACTTGACAACGACCCCTCATCAGTACCAACTTGTTGATTCGGAGGAGGAAATGGAAAAATTAGCTGCAAAAATCTTGACTTTTGATTTTGTCAGTTTAGACACAGAAACCACTTCCGTTGATGCAATGTCGGCAAAATTGGTCGGATTGAGCTTCGCAGTCAACGAAGGAGAGGCTTTTTATGTACCGGTACCCTCTCATGAAGATTGGTCGGGTGAAGACTTCGAGAAATCGTTAAAGGTTGTTAACAAGTTCAAGGAGGTGTATGAGTCGGAGAAAATTCTGAAAATCGGACAGAACATCAAATACGACATGATGGTGTTGGCGAATTATGGCATCCATCTCGAAGGGAAGATGTTCGACACAATGATTGCACATTATATTATTGCCCCTGAGTTGCGTCACAACATGGATTATTTGGCAGAAGTCTATCTGAAATACCAAACCATCCATATTGATAGCTTAATCGGTTCTGGCAAGAAACAGCGATCCATGAGGGAGCTTGACCCCAAGGAGGTGTATGAGTATGCGGCTGAGGATGCGGACGTGACCCTCAAACTGAAAAAAATCTTGGAGAAGGAATTGCACGAAAAAGGACTCTACTCCCTCTTTGATGAGGTGGAGATGCCTCTCGTACCCGTGTTGGCAAGAATAGAGATGAATGGAGCGAGAATCGATGAGAATTCGTTGGCTGAGACCTCAAAAGTATTCACCCAGCGCATGGAAGCCATCGAACGAGAAATCCGTGAAGTGGCAGGACAGGAATTGAACATCAGTTCGCCCAAACAGATAGGCGAACTCCTCTTCGACCGCCTCAAAATTGACTCAAAGCCCAAGAAAACAAAGACAGGGCAGTATGTGACTGACGAGGCTACCCTACTCGCCTTGAAAAGCAAGCATCCCATCGTGGAGAAGATACTCGATTATCGGGGTTATAAGAAACTCCTCAGCACCTATATTGATGCCCTACCCCAACTCGTCAATCCACGTACAGGGCACATCCACACGTCTTACAATCAAGCAGTTACAGCAACAGGGCGTCTTTCTTCCAGCAACCCCAACTTGCAGAACATCCCTATCCGTGATGAGAATGGCAAAGAGGTGCGCAAAGCCTTTATCCCTGACGAAGGAGAACTCTTTTTCTCTGCCGATTACAGCCAGATAGAACTGCGTCTGATGGCACATTTGAGCCAAGACAAAAATATGGTCGAAGATTTCAACAGCGGACACGACATTCATCAAGCTACAGCAGCTAAAATCTTCAAAGTGCCGATGGATGAGGTCACTTCAACGATGCGGCGCAAAGCCAAGACCGCTAACTTCGGCATCATCTACGGCATTTCCGCCTTTGGATTGGCTGAGCGCATGGAGGTGAGCCGTAGTGAGGCACGACAACTCATCGACGATTACTTTGCCACTTATCCTGGGGTAAAGGAATATATGGACAAAAGCATTGAAAAAGCCCGTCAATTAAGCTATACGGAGACGTTGTTAGGGCGCCGTTGTCAATTGCCCGACATCAACTCACGGAACGCTGTGGTGCGAGGCTATGCAGAACGTAACGCCATCAATGCACCCATTCAGGGAACGGCTGCCGATATCATCAAGGTAGCAATGATACGCATTGACAAACGGATGCGTGAAGAAGGGTTTCGTTCCAAGATGATTTTACAAGTGCATGACGAACTCAACTTCTCCGTTGTTCCAGAAGAGAAAGAACAGTTGCAAGCACTGGTTATCAATGAGATGCAAAACGCCATCAAACTCTCTGTTCCCCTCTTTGCAGATTGTGGATGGGGTGAAAACTGGCTCGAAGCGCACTAAAATGGTTATTGTCGTTTTTCTATTATTAATGTTGTACGCATGTGAAGTGAAGGCACAAAAAACCTTCACAGTCATGTCTTATAACATTGAGAATGCTTTCGACACTCAACACGATGAAGGAAAGGATGACCTTGAGTACTGCGAAGGAGGAGAACGCAGATGGAGCTACTCGCGACTCATGAGCAAATTGAAGGGTGTAACCAAGGTGATTGCCGCAGCCGACGAAAAACGCCCCGTTGACTTGATAGGCCTTTGTGAGGTGGAAAATGATACCGTGATGCAGTACCTCACCCGTCGCACTCCCCTCTCCCAACTTGGCTACCGTTATATCATCACAAACTCGAAGGATGACCGAGGGATTGACGTTGCCCTACTCTACTCTCCTTTTACTTTCCATCCAGTTGAAATACAGACAATTCGTCCACAAATCAAGAAACAAAAGACACGTGATATTCTGCATGTGGCAGGTACGATTTCAGGTGGCGATACGATTGATGTTTATGTCCTTCATCTACCCTCCAAACGAGGTGGTGGAGAAGCACAAAAACTGAGCATGCTCATCTGTCAGCAGCTCCAAGAACATACAGATTCCGTACGAGCTATCAGGCAACACCCCAACCTTATCATTATGGGTGATTTCAATGCTGAAACCAACTCCCCACAACTCAAACTCCTCACCCGTAGCCATCACCTCATCGACCGTACAGCCAAACTTCAACCTGGCACTTACAAATACCAAGGCGAGTGGTCCACCATCGACCATCTCCTCACCCACATCACCACCCTTTCCCATCAGCAAACACGCATCCTCACCCTCCCTGTACTACTTGAACCAGATCCCACACATGGAGATACAAAACCTCATCGCACCTACCTTGGTCCTGTCTATCAGGGTGGCATCAGCGACCATCTGCCCATAGTCTCTATTTTTCAAGTGAAAAAATAGAAAATGGAACTTCAAAGCAATCTAATCCCGTAGAAATAGCCTAAATTCAACCCCCAAAAGAAAAAAAATCATTCTTTTCTTGTTCCTTTTCTTAAAAAGAATTAAATTTGCGGCGTTCAAGACCTTATTTCTATCATTATGCTGAAAAGGATATTCAATATAAGCCATGTATTTGTAGCCTTATTGACGCTAATCATCGTATGGATATGTTCATTGATTGCCATGAACATCTCTTTCTTCGACCCCATTAAACGAGCAATGAGGGATTTCTCATTGTCTGATGTATATTATCAAGTCATGCAAGAATCTGGGGACGTAAAAGAAAGCAAACTCATTACAATTGTTGATATGACGACCCTCTACGATCGAGGAAGAATAGCACAAGTCATTGAAGAAGTCAATCAATGTAATCCCTGTGTTGTCGGCATAGATGTCATGTTCGAGGGTCTGAAAGGAGACACAATTGGTAGCGAAAAACTGGTTGAGGCCATCTGTCAAACCGAAACTCCGATTGTCGCTTTCAAACTGAAAGAAGCAAACCCTGAAACAGGCGAATTCATCACAGCCCGTCACTCCTTTTTTGCTCCAATAGAAGGACTTCAAGAAGGTTATACAAATGTGCAACACGTTGATTTAGGAGGTATTATCCGTCACATGAGCACTTGGCATCTACTCAACACAGATACCGTTCATTCTCTATCTTATCATTTGGCGAGCACTTTCTCACCCGACATCCTCAACGAGAAAACCCTCCAACGCCAGCTCATAGACTATACTCCTACTTTATTCCCCGTTGTTCCGTATGATTCAATTCTTGAAAACCATCATCTTATAGAGAATCGCATTGTACTATTAGGAGCCATGAACGATGATGCAGATATGCATTACTCTCCCTTCGGGCGAACTGCTGGTACCTGCATTCAAGCTTATGCTACTCAAACACTACTTGAACATCAAAACACAAAAGAGTTATCGCTCTTTTGGAATATCATTATCTCCTTCATTATCATTGTATTGACAGATATATTCCAGTGTGAGTTAACCCATAGAGGTAAGAAAAGCCATCAAGTAACCGTACGATTCCTTCTCGAATCTACTTTCATCAAAAATGTCATCAATTTTGTCTGGATGGCATTCCTTATCTGGATTAATTTCCTCATCTTTGCAAAGCTGAATGTGTATTTCAACCCAAGCATTATGTTAATGGGTATCGTCATCCAAGTGGAAGGGCGTCTTTTCTACCTTTCGGGTATTGCAACATATCGAGAAAACAAACAAATGAATCAATCTTAATAAAAAAACAAAACTATGAAACGCTATTACATTCTTTTTCTGTTGTTGATGGTGGGAACCATGTTCACCACGCTTCAAGCACAAGACCTGTTAGTCTATTCAGTAACGGGGACGGCCAAGGTGGTCAAAGGTAAACACTCTTTTGCCATCGCGCCTCGCCAAAAACTCACAAAAGAAACTGTTGTCAATCTGACCAAAGGGGCAACAATTGTTTTGATAGACCCCGAAGCAAAAAAACAATATACGCTGTCAGAAGTGGGAACCTATTCTATTGAGAAACTGATTGCAACGTCTCAGAAGTCCATCAAGGATTTGTCTGATATGTATCTTTCATACCTCATGAAACAAATAAACGGGAAGGGTGTCTTAACATCAAAAACCGCGATAGATGACACATTTGCCTCTATCGAGCGCAACTCAAAAGATTCCATCTTGGCGGACAGCGTGAAGTCAAGTACGATTCTTTCAAATGATAACACACAATAAGATGAATCTTTTAGCGCGTATCTTCCTATATATATTCCTGCTCATTCCTTTCTGTACTTTTGCACAGAATAGGGCAGACCTTGTTGCACAGCAAGTACAACAAGCACGTGCTAATGGGAATATAGAAGAAGCTATTAGATTGAACGACATTGAAATAGGCATACGCCGAACCGACCCTCATAATTCTCAACTCTTTTTAGCAAATAGTATTCACTCCCAAGCTATCAATTACTCTGACATCAACGACTATGACAAGGCCATCATGTTGGAGGAAGAGGCTATTGACATCTTTCGCAAAGTAGATAAAAAGAAGAAATATATTGGGGTATGCCTCAATAATATGGCTGCCTATTATTTTTCGCGTGGATTAATCAATGATTATGCGAAAGCTGAATCTTTGGCAGAAGAAGCACTGAAATATGAAGAAAAGGGGAGTGAGGACTATGTAAATACACTCAACCTCTTAGTGATCTATTATACAGCGGCAGGTCATCCCATCAAAGCGAATGATTTAAGTAAGCGCTTATTCAAACAAGGCAAGAAGGTATATGGTCTTCACACCATTAAGTATGCAGAAATTATAAGCAACCAATCCATTAAACTTGCCAACATGGGTAATTTCACGGATGCTATCAATTATGCAGAAGAGAGTACAGCCATTTGGGAAGAAGTAGGTGATACTATGAGCCTTTCTTTTGCTCGATTGCTTCTTAACACTGCTAATTATTATGCTGGCCGAGAGGACTATCTCACTTGCGTCCAGAAACTCGAACGTGCACGAACCATCCTCCGTACAATAGAAGGTGAAAACGGCCTCAACTATATACAATGTACTGGTGATTTAGCATCTGCTTATAACCACATTGGAGACCTCCAAAAAGCTGACGATCTGGCTAATGCAGTACAAAATGGAATCACGATTGATAGCAACGAAACCAATACCATCATTAGAGCGCAATCTCTCAAGAAACAGGCGGAAGTCTTTGCCACTAATGGAAACTACAAGATGGCCATCAGCTTACAAAATGCTGTGCTCTCCATCTACTCTTTGTATGCAGATTCCATCGGTATTGCCAATGCATACAACCGACTTTCAAATTACGATTATCATGACGGTGACATTGACAGGGCCATTCATCATTGCCAAAAATCCATAGATATCTATTCACGTAATAATGCCCCAAAAACTGATATGGCACAAGCATATAACAGCATGTCCATCTATCAGTATTATGCCAATAATTACGATGATGCGCTAAAATATGTAACCAATGCCATTCAATTATATAATGAGGAAAATGACAGCACAAGCTCGTTTTATGCAAAAGCCATGACTAATGCCGCTTTGTATTACTATGCTGTCGGGGATATTGACAAGGCCATCGACATGGCACTGCACTCATACGATTTACAGAAAAATGTACTTGGAGAAGGGCATCCTGACAATGTGACGAACCTCTTCAATATCGCTCATTATTATTATACCAAGAAAGACTATGACAATCTGCACATCTATTTCCATAAGGCCATACAACAACAGTCAGACCTTGTCAGAAAGAATTTCTCCCACATGACGACGGCGGGACGTGAGATGTATTGGAACACCAAGAGGTTTGTCTATGCCGTTGCTCCAACCTATGCTTATCTATGCGAGAATCAAGACTCTATTCTTCTTGACGCTTACAACGCACAATTGTTCACCAAAGGCATCTTGCTCAATTCTGAAATAGACTTCAAGGCTCTGCTCATGCAGTCCGGTAATGCTGTCCTACTGGAAAAATATATGAAGCTCAACAATCTCTACGGGCAGATAGCAGACATTTATAACACATTGGCACAGGATGAGAGCATCAAAGCCAACCAACAAAGAGAAATTGAAACGCTACAAAGAAACGCAACGACCCTCGAGCGTGAACTGATACGTGACAGTAAAGAGTATGGTGATTATACGGCTTACATGACCATCTCTGCCAAACAAATTGGTGCTTCGCTCCAAGAGGGTGATGTAGCAGTCGAACTTTTCGAGATTGAAGCGGACGGTGGAAAGGCCTATTATGCATTGTACCTGAAAAAAGATTGGGAGATTCCTCGATTGGTCAAGATGTTTAGTTATCAGGATTTGAGGGCTTTGCAATACAACGGAAAAGATTTTTACAAATTGATTTCTGACCGTGATGGAGTCAACTATCTCTTTACCAAGGGAGAAGTCGGACAAATGGTATGGAATCCTCTGATTCAGAGTTGGGGTGATGATGTGAAGAACATTTATTTCTCTCCATCAGGACTTTTTTATCAGTGGGGCATCGAGTATCTTTTGCTTGGTGACGGCCAACGCATTGGAGAAAAATACAATATTTACCGCCTATCATCAACCAAACTCTTAGCTCAACAGTCGGAAAAACGACCCATTACGAATGCCTCTGTATTTGGTGGCTTCGACTACGACCTTCCAACAGAACTGATGGCTGAATTACATAATGGCATCAATAATTATACCAACGAATTAGTTACGGCTTCCTCAGATGAAGACCTTGCCATGCAACGTTCCATCTTTGACCTTGACAACACGGTAGCAGATAGCCTTTCTTTACGTGGCAGTGTTCACTTCCTGCAAGGAACGCTTGATGAAGTTGAACGTATCGGTGAACAACTCATGCAGAACAATATTTCGACCGACATGTTTATTCGTGAAACAGGCATAGAGGAGAATTTCAAGGCTTTGAGCGGAAAACAAAACTCCATCGTACATATTGCCACCCACGGTTTTAGTTTTAATGAAAAACATGAAGGAAGAAAAATGCTTTCCTCCGTATTGGGTGAATCCTGGACAGTATCCGTCAGCGATGCCAATCTCAACTATTCAGGTTTGCTCTTCTCTGGTGCCAATAATATTCTGAATGGAATAAAACTGCCGCCCAATGTAGAGAATGGCATCCTCACCTCCAGAGAAATCTCGATGTTGGACTTGCGAGGTTTGGATATGGTTGTCCTCTCAGCATGCGAAACAGGATTAGGAGAAATAAAGGACGATGGTGTTTTTGGCTTACAGCGAGGTTTCAAAAAGGCTGGTGCACAAACCATCCTGATGAGTTTGTGGAGTGTGAACGACCGTGCTACACAGTTGATGATGACCAGCTTCTATCAAGCACTGATGCAAGGGAACACACGTCACGAAGCTTTCAAACAAGCGCAAGAGAGGGTACGGGCAGCAGGTTTCACCTCTCCTTTCTATTGGGCTTCATTCATCATGCTTGATGATATGTAATCAATCTCATATAATATTATAGTTATAAAAAAGAGGATGTGCCATTGTGACACACCCTCTTTTCTTTATAATCGTAAACTATTACTTGCCTTCGATGATGACACAGCGGTTTTTGTCATTGTCAGCAAAAGGCTGAACGGTGTCACCATAGGACTTCACAACCATCTGGCTAGCAGGAACACCCTTCTTCTTTAACATGTCAGCCACCTTTTCAGCACGCTGCTGTGCATAGCCTACGTTCAGTTTTGGATTACCTGTACCCTTATCAGCATATCCGCTAACGGTGATGGTCTTGTTGGGATACTTCTTGCACCATTCAACAACCTTGTTACAGATGCTTTCTCTATCGCTATTGAGGTCACTTTCACGCAGAGCGTAGAAGATGGTTTCCTTCACAGGAGTCTCGGTTACGACAGGCTTTGGTGCTGGGGTCGGAACAGTTTCTGTCTGCTGAGTGTTTTGATAAACGGGAGGAGGAGTGACAGCAGGAGTCTTAGGAGTTGGGGGCTCCTTGAAACCAAACTTGTAAGTGAGGGAGAGTTGACCTGTCATCATCCAGTCGTCAGCATTCTTGTACTTGCTGTTGAAACGGTCGTTCATTGAGTTGAAATCAACTTCTGCACCAACGCTCCAATGCTTGGCAATGTTGATGTCAGCCAAAAGACCCAGACGGATGTCGTGGCTCAGAAGGTTTTCCTTCTTTTGGCTAGGACCCCATGCATTGCTGATGTCGCTTCCCACCTCATACTGCGATACGATGCCCTCGAACTGCTTGTTGTGCCAAGCGTAGTTGACGCCGAGACCAGCAATCATATAGATATCGAACGGACGATGAACCTTCTTCGAGAAGATGTTGAATACATTCACCATCACATCAAGATCGGTGTTAATATAACTATATTTGTATTTCAACACAGATGGACTGTTCACAACACGCTGCTCACCCACATACAAATAATCGTCGAATCCACCCTTTGCCTTCCATCCATTCACATGCAGACGGGCACCCAAAATAGGACTGAACATACGACCAATAGCAAAGCTGTAAGTTGGAGTAAGAAGTTTCCAGCAACTGACATCTGTAAACGTCGTTCCGAATCCACCCTGCACTTGAATGAAATTGTAAGAATAAGGCAAATAACCCAGTTCTTGTGCTTCCGCCAGGTACCCACCTTCTATGCAGCTCTCTTCCTGAGCCACAGCACCAACACTGCACAACATCGTTGCACTTGCGATGATAAAAGCTTTTAGATTACACATAAAGATTTAGTTTTTTTATTGGTTTAAAAGGATTTCTGGCGGTAAAATTAGTTAATATTAAGGATACGAGCAAAATAAAAGTGAAAAAAGTTGTATCTTTGCCGAAAATTTATGTGAATAATGGTGACTATTAAGCAAGTTGAGACGAAAAAAGAACTAAAACAGTTTATTCGGTTTAACTACGAACTGTACAAAAACAATCCGTATTCGGTGCCTGATCTTTATGAGGATATGCTGAATACGTTCTCCGAGAAAAATGCGGCAATGGAGTTTTGTGAGGCTGCATATTTCTTGGCTTACAAGGAGAACAAGATTGTGGGTCGCGTGGCGGCCATCATCAACAAGAAGGCGAACAAAACGTGGAATTTGAAGAACGTGCGTTTTGGCTGGATTGACTTTGTCGATGACGAAGAGGTGAGTGAGGCATTGCTGAAAACAGTGGAAGAGTGGGGTAGGGAGCGTGGCATGGATACGATTCAAGGTCCTCTGGGTTTCACCGATATGGATGCCGAGGGTATGCTGATTGAGGGTTTTGAGGAACTCTCGACGATGGCAACCATCTACAACTATCCTTACTATCAGAAGCATATTGAGCGTCTTGGGTTTGAGAAGGATGCCGATTGGATTGAGATGCTGATGACGGTGCCGAAGGAGACAGGTCTTCCAGAAAGGTTGAAGAAGATTGCGGAGATTGTGATGAAGAAGTATGACCTCAGAATCAAGAAATATACTTCTGCCAAGAAGATTGCCAAGGATTATGGACAGGAGATTTTCTCTGTCATCAACGAGGCGTTCAAACCACTCTTCGGATATAGCGAACTGAGTCAGAAGCAAATCAATCAGTATGTGAAGATGTATCTCCCCGTGCTCGATTTGAAGTTGGTAAGTCTGGTGACGGATGCGAATGGAAAACTGGTGGCAGTGGGCATCTCGATGCCGTCCATGTCGGAAGCCTTGCAGAAAGCCAAGGGAAAACTCACCCCCTTCGGATGGTGGCACTTGCTCAAAGCACTGAAAATCAAGAAGCCCAAGGTGCTTGATTTGATGTTGGTGGGTGTATTGCCAGAGTATCAGAGCAAGGGCGTGAACGCGATTCTGTTCTACGACCTCTTGCCCATCTATATCTCCGAAGGCTACGATTATGTGGAGACGAACCCCGAATTGGAATCGAATGACAAGGTGCAGCAACAATGGATTTACTTCGAACGGAGACAGCACAAAAGAAGACGTTGTTACAAGAAAGCAATAGAATGATGGAAGAACTAAACCTAAATAATACCCCAGAGACAAATTATAGTGATGCCAATATCATCACCTTGACGGGCGTGGAGCACATCCGTCTGCGTCCTGGCATGTACATCGGTCGATTGGGCGATGGCAGCCATGCAGAGGATGGCATCTATGTGTTGCTGAAAGAGATCATTGACAACAGTATTGATGAGTTCAAGATGCAGGCAGGCAAGCGCATCGAGGTGGATGTGATAGAGAACAGGGCTGTAACGGTGCGTGACTATGGCCGTGGAATCCCACAGGGCAAGATGATTGAGGCGGTGAGCGTTCTGAACACAGGTGGCAAATACGACTCGAAGGCGTTCCAAAAGTCCATCGGTCTGAATGGTGTGGGCACCAAGGCGGTGAATGCCTTGTCCAATCGCTTCGAGGTGAAGAGTTTCCGCGATGGGGTGGTGCGCTCCGCTGTGTTTGAGAAGGGTAAACTGGTGGATGACCAGACGACCAAGACCAACGAGGAAAATGGCACCTTCATCTATTTCCAACCAGACGACACATTGTTCCTCAATTATAAGTTTCAGGATGAGTTTGTGAGCAACATGCTCCGCAACTACACCTACCTGAACACAGGATTGGAAATCTACTACAACGGCAGTCGCATCGTGAGCCGCAATGGTCTGAAAGACCTCCTGAAAGATACGATGGACACCACGCCGCTCTATGAGATTATCCACTTGAAGGGCGATGACATTGAGATAGCCTTCACCCATACCAATCAGCAGTATGGCGAGGAATACCACTCTTTCGTGAATGGCCAGCACACCATCCAAGGAGGTACCCATCAGAGTGCCTTCAAGGAGCATATTGCCCGCACCATCAAGGAGTTCTATGGTAAGAACTACGAATATAGTGACATCCGTTCGGGCATCATTGCTGCCATTGCCATCAATGTGCAGGAGCCGCAATTCGAATCGCAGACGAAGATTAAACTCGGCTCGCTCACGATGGAGCCAAATGGGGGCATCAGTGTGAACAAGTTTGTAGGCGACTTCATCAAGACGGAGGTCGATAACTACCTGCACAAGAACCTTGACGTGGCGGATATTATCGAAGAGAAGATCAAGGACAACGAACGTGACCGCAAGGCGATTGCTGGTGTGACAAAGTTGGCGCGTGAACGTGCCAAAAAAGCCAATCTTCACAACCGAAAACTGCGTGATTGCAAAATACACCTCAACGACCCCAAGGGCGAATTGAAGGAAGAGAGTTCCATCTTCATCACCGAGGGTGATTCCGCCAGCGGAAGCATCACCAAGAGCCGCGATGTGATGACTCAGGCAGTCTTCTCGCTCAGAGGAAAACCCCTCAACTCCTACGGCATGACAAAGAAGGTGGTGTATGAGAACGAGGAGTTCAACCTCTTGCAGGCAGCCCTCAACATCGAAGACGGCCTCGATGGCTTACGTTACAATAAAGTCATCGTGGCGACCGATGCCGATGTCGATGGCATGCACATCCGTTTGCTGATGATCACGTTCTTCCTGCAATTCTTCCCCGAACTTGTCAGGACAGGACACGTCTATATCCTCCAAACCCCGCTCTTCCGTGTCAGGAACCGCAAGAAGCGCATCAAGAAGGCAACGTTGGAGAAATATATGGAGGAGCATCCCGACAACAAGAGTGATTTCATCACCATCTATTGTTACAGCGATGAAGAGCGTCAGAACGCCATCGAACTGTTAGGGCCAGAACCCGAAATCACACGATTCAAGGGATTGGGAGAGATTTCTCCTGATGAGTTCAAGAACTTCATTGGCTCCGATATGCGACTGGAATCTGTCACCCTCCGCAAGACCGACCAAGTGAAAGAACTGCTCGAATACTACATGGGCAAGAACACCATGCAGCGTCAGAATTTCATCATCAACAACCTCGTCATCGAGGAGGACAAGCCAGAGGAAGAAGAAGAGGCCCTCACCTCACCCTCCCTGGAGGGAGGGAGTGATATCTCCGAAACAGAATAAAGAAATATGAACAAAGTAAATGCTCCCTCCATTCAGGGAGGGCAGGAGAAGGGGCTTAAGATAGCGATATTTGCTGGAAGTTTCGACCCCTTCACCATCGGACACAAGAACATCGTTGACCGCGCCTTGCAGAGTGTGGCTGACGAGGTGATTGTTGCCATTGGCATCAACTACGAGAAGAAGTACATGTTCTCGCTCGAAGAACGCCTGCAAGCCATCCAGAAGGCTTTCCAGGATGAGCCAAGGGTGCGAGTGGAGACCTACGAAGGACTCACTACCGACTTCGCCAAGAGGGTAGGGGGGAGTTTCCTGCTTCGAGGCGTGAGGAGCGTGAAGGACTATGAGTTCGAGCGGGATATGGCAGAGGTTAACCATCGCCTCACGGGCATTGAAACCGTGCTCCTCTTCACCGATGCCAAATATTCGTGTGTCAGTTCCAGCATCGTGCGCGAACTGATTTCCTATCATCAAGACGTAAAAGAGTTTCTACCATAACATGAAATCCATCTTTCACATCACAAAAAGCATCATCACAGCCTGTTTCCTGCTGATGACCCTGCCGCTCTCGGCACAGGTGCAGCAGAAAACGGCCTCTGAACTGGATGCGCAACTCCGCAAACTGATTTATGCACAGGGTGCCATCGTGCAACTCTATGTCGATACTGTCAACATCAATCAATTGACTGAGGATGCCCTTCGGGGGATGCTCAGCGAACTCGACCCACACTCCACCTACACACCAGCCAAGGATGTGCAGGCCATGAACGAGCCGTTGGCTGGCTCTTTCGATGGCATCGGAGTGCAGTTCAACATGAATGAAGATACGCTCGTGGTCATCCAGACCATCACGGGTGGACCCTCCGAAAAGGTGGGCATCATGGCAGGCGACATGATTGTGTCGGTCAACGACACCGCTATCGCCGGCGTGAAGATGTCGCGTGAGCAAATCATGAAACGCCTGCGTGGTCCCAAGGGCACGACCGTCAACCTCGGCGTCATACGTCCTGGTGTCAACGGCATCCAGAAGTTCAAGGTCACCCGCGACAAAATTCCTGTATATACCGTCGATGCTTTCTATATGATTGACGACCACACAGGCTATGTCCGCATCAGCAACTTCGGTTCCACCACCACCAACGAGTTCGTCACCGCCACCCACTACCTCTCTTCCTGTGGCATGACCGACCTCATACTCGACCTCCAAGGCAATCCTGGCGGTTATCTGCAATCAGCCGTCAACCTGTCTGACCAGTTCCTCAACAACGGCGAGATGATTGTCTATACCGAGGGACGCACCACTGGACGGCAGGAGTATCGAGCAGGGAAGGACAAGATAGACCTTAACAAGATTGTCGTGCTCGTCGATGGCTACACCGCCTCGGCTGCCGAAATCGTCTCAGGCGCCCTGCAAGATCACGACCGGGGCATCATCATCGGACGACGCACCTTCGCCAAGGGACTTGTCCAGCGCTCCATTCCTCTGCCCGACGGTTCCGAGATGCGTTTGACCATCGCCCACTATTACAGCCCTGTGGGACGCTGCTTCCAGAAGCCCTACGAGAAAGGAGACCGTAAGAAATACGATATGGACATGCTCGAACGCCTCAACAGCGGAGAACTGATGAGCGCCGACAGCATCCACTTCCCCGACTCGCTCAAATACACCACCAAAGGCGGACGCATCGTCTATGGCGGCGGTGGCATCATGCCCGATGTCTATGTGCCGCTCGACACCACCTACTACACCCGTCTCCACCGCGAACTGGCCGCCAAGGGATGCATCAACAGCTCCATCCTCAAATGGCTGAACACCAACCAGAAGCGACTCCTCAAAGAATACGACACCAGTGCCTTCCGCAAGGAGCGTGCCCGACTTCTCGAAGATAAGAGTGTCAACAACGAACGCTACCGCGGAGGCTTCGAACGCTTCAAAAACGAATTTGAAGTGCCGCAGGAGATGATGGATCTCCTCTGGGCAAAAGCCAAAGACGAGCACATCGAATACACCGACTCCATGCTCCAAGCCACGCTGCCCTTCCTGCGCACCCAGTTGAAAGCCCTGGTGGCACGCGACCTTTTCAGCAGTTCCGAGTACTACGAACTCATCAACCCCATCAGCGAAATCTATCGCAACGGGCTCAAAGGCATCAAGGACGAAGAACTCTTCAAGGACATCAAAACAAATTAAACTCTCAACCCTCCATCATGATTACCTATCAAACAGACGGCGTCAAAATGCCAGCCATCCGTCGGCGCGACATCAGCGCATGGATCAAGGCTGTGGCTGCCACCTATGGCAAAAGGGTAGGGGACATCGGCTACATCTTCTGCAACGACGATAAGATACTCGAAGTGAACCGTCAGTACCTCCAGCACGACTACTACACCGACATCATCACCTTCGACTACTCCGACGACGCCCTCCTCACAGGCAGAAAGGACACCATCGCAGGCGACCTCTTCATCAGCCTCGACACCGTCCGCACCAATGCCGAGCAGCAAGGCACCACCTACGACGAGGAGCTCCACCGTGTCATCATCCACGGTATCCTCCACCTCTGTGGCATCAACGACAAAGGGCCAGGGGAACGCGAAATCATGGAAAGAGAAGAAAATAAGGCACTGAAACTATTGAATAAACTCATAAGACAATGAACATTTTCCAACACGTATCCGACCTCGGCGACCTCCGTGCCGCCCTCGACGAAGCATTCGACATCAAGCAGAATCGCTACAAATACCAAGAGCTGGGCAAGAACAAGACCGCCATGCTCATCTTCTTCAACAACTCCCTGCGCACACGCCTCTCCACCCAGAAGGCGGCGCTCAACCTCGGCATGAACGTCATCGTGCTCGATGTTAATCAGGGAGCCTGGAAACTCGAAACCGAACGTGGTGTCATCATGGAGGGCGACAAGAGCGAACACCTCTTGGAGGCCATCCCAGTCATGGGTTGCTACTGCGACGTCATCGGCGTCCGCTCCTTCGCCCGTTTCGAATCACGCAAGGATGACTACGAAGAGAAGATTCTCCAACAGTTCATTCAATACAGCGGACGTCCCGTCTTCTTCATGGAGAGTGCCACCGTGCACCCCTTGCAGGCCTTTGCCGACCTCATCACCATCGAGGAATACAAGGACAAAACGCTCATCGAGCCCAACCCCCTCTTTGGCGGCGAGGCCATCCAGCGCACACCCAACCGCCGTCCCAAGGTGGTGCTCTCGTGGGCACCTCATCCCAGAGCGCTCCCACAGGCGGTTCCGAACTCCTTCGCCGAATGGATGAATGCTGCCGACGTCGATTTCGTTGTGACGCATCCCGAAGGCTACGAACTTGATCCCCAATTCGTAGGCAATGCCCCTGTGGAATATGACCAAATGCGTGCTTTCGAGGGAGCCGACTTCATCTATGCCAAGAACTGGAGCTGCCCCGGCGTCACCCGTCCTGCCGACTACGGCAAGGTGCTCGGCGACTACCACGACTATGCCGACTGGACCGTCAGCGACCGTCAGATGGCCGTCACCAACCAGGCCTTCTTCATGCACTGTCTGCCTGTGCGCCGCAACATGATCGTCACCGACTCCGTCATCGAGGCACCTACCTCCATCGTCATCCCCGAAGCCGCCAACCGCGAAATCTCCGCCACCGTCGTGCTCAAGCGGATGCTGGAAAGTCTGTAAGGCCAACAACGACCTATTACCCATCATGTCCATTTTTGGACAGTGAGTGTCCAGAAATGGACACTCTTTTTTTGTTGACACACAGAGAACCAGCAAGTTACATCTCAGGCACGTATTTTGTTCTATCAGAGAAGCATCATTTAGCAAAAAACGACATGAAGAAAAGAACATTACTTTTGATGATGCTGTGCCTCCTGACAAAGATAGTACATGCCGAGGGGGACATCCTCCGATTGAGCCTCGACGAGTGCATCATGATGGCACGTCGCCAGAGCGTGGCAGCATCAGTGGCATTGGGCGAACTGAAATCAGCCTATTGGGAATGGCGAAGCTATAAGGCAGAACTATTGCCCGAAGTATCGCTTTCAGCAAACGTGCCAACCTACAACAAGCGATACAGCACCTACCAGCGCGAGGACGGCACCCATTCGTATGTGAGAAACGATTACATGGAACTGGATGGTTCGCTGCATGTGAGTCAGAAAATTGGGCTCACAGGCGCCACCCTGTCGGTCGAGTCCTCGTTGGATTGGCTGCGCCAGATGAGTGGTGTTCCGTCAGGCAGCAAGAATCAGTTTATGAGCATGCCCATCGCCTTGACGCTGAGTCAGCCCCTGTTTGGAATGAACGCAGTGAAGTGGGACAAACGCATTGAACCCCTGCGCTACCGAGAGGCAAAGGCATCGTTCCTTACGGCGACGGAAGAAGTGGCGATGCGAGCCATCAACCTCTTTTTTAACCTCCTATTGGCCAATGAGAACGTACATATCGCTGAACAGAACCTGCAGAATGCAGAGAAACTTTATGAGGTGGCGAAGGCGAAGCGTGAGATGGGCACGATCAGCCAGAATGATGTCTTGCAGATGCGGCTCAACATGCTGAATGCTCAATCGGCTCTGACCTCTACAGAGAGTAGTCGCAAGGCAAGAATGTTTGAACTGAAAGCCTTTCTTGATGTGGAGGAAGACATCCTGCCCATCGTGCCCGAAGAGATACCCGAAGTGACGTTGGTCTATCAAGATGTGCTCAACCACGCTTTGGAAAACAACGCTTTTGCCACTACGATGCGTCGCCGCCAACTCGAAGCCGACTATTCAGTGGCATACGCCAAGGGGAATCAGCGAAGTGTCACCCTCTATGCACAGGTGGGTTATACGGGCACAGCCTCACGGATGAATGAGGCCTATCGTGACCTGCTGAGCAAGGAAGTGGTGCAGGTGGGTGTATCGTTACCCTTACTCGACTGGGGCAAACGTCGAGGACAAGTGAAGGTGGCGGAGAGCAATCGTGAGATTGTACGCAACCAAGTGCGGCAGCAGTCGCAGGAGTTCCGACAGAACCTCTTTGTGCTGACTGAGCAGTTTAACCACCAACGCCAGCAGCTCCGCATTGCTGAGGAAGCCGACACCATTGCCCAGCGGCGTTATCACACCAACGTGGAAACCTTTAAGATAGGCAGTATTTCCACCCTCGAACTTTCCGACGCTCAGACCGCTAAAGACGAGGCCAGACAAGGACGCATTTCGCAACTCTTCAACTATTGGTACTATTATTATCAGATACGTTCCATCACCCTATGGGACTTTGAGAACAACCAGAATATTGATGTTGATTTTGAAAAATTAGTCAAATGAAAACAGATAATCAGACGATGGACAGAGCCATTCCTGTCAGCGTGCAACGCAAAAGAAGAATGGTGAGAATAGGAAAGTATGCCCTCATCGTGGCAGTAGTCTTGGGTGTGGCGATATGGCTGGGCGTACTGATGATGGCCTCAGTCGATAAGAAGAGCCTCATCGTGTCGGAAGTGGATCGGGGCACCATTGATGTGAGCATCACAGCCACAGGCAAGGTAGTGCCCGCCTTCGAGGAAGTCATCATCTCACCCATCAGCGCACAGATTCTCGAGGTCTATGCCCATAGTGGCGACACAGTGGATGTGGGCACTCCCCTCCTGCGGCTTGACCTCCAAGCGGCACAAACCGACTACTCAAAAGCCCTTGATGAACGTGAAATTCGTCAGCAGCAGCTCGTGCAACTCACCACCAACACAGAAACCCAACTCAGCGACCGTCGCATGCAGATAGAAGTGGAGGAGATGAAGCTGGGACAATTGGAGGCACAGCTCCGCAATGAGCAATACTTGGACAGCCTCGGCTCAGGCACTAAAGACCGTGTGCGTCAAGCGGAAATTACCCTGCGCACAGCACAAATGCAACTGAAACAACTGAAACAACAATACCAGAATGAATTACGAGTGCGTCAAGCCGACCTTCGCATGAAGCAATTGCAAGATGGCATCGCTGACAAAGGACTCTCCGAAACCCGTCGAACCCTCGAAGGTGCCAATATCCGTTCCACTCGCAAGGCAACCCTCACCTATATCAGTTCCGAAATCGGCAGCATCGTTGGGGCAGGCAGCAAGGTGGCTGTAGTGAGTGACCTCACCCACTTCAAGGTGAATGGTGAGATAGCCGACACCTATTCCGACCGTGTGGTGGCAGGTGGTCGTGTGCTTGTCAAGATTGGCAAGGAACGCCTGTTCGGTACCATCAGTACTGTCACTCCCCTCAGCCAAAACGGTGTCATCACTTTCACCGTCTCGATGGACAATCCCAGTCATCCCAAACTGCGCTCAGGCTTGAAGGTGGAGGTCTTTGTCATCACCAGCATCAAGGAAGACGTACTGCGCATCCGCAATGGCTCTTACTACACAGGTGCAGGCGACTATACATTATTTATCTTTAAAGACGCCAACACCCTCGTTCCTCGTACCGTCCGTTTGGGCGAATGCAACTACGACTATGTGGAAGTCATCAGCGGATTGGAAGAGGGAGACAGCGTGGTCGTGAGTGATATGCAGAAATTCAAAGGAAAAGAGAAGATTCGCATCAATGAGTGAAAAATCTCCATACGCTAAACGCTCAACTCTAAACTTTTTCCTATCTTTGCAAAAAATTACAACGATATGATTCTGATTGTTGACGATGATAGAGCCATCCGTGTGGCGCTGACCCTGTTGCTGGAACGTAACAACTACGAGGTGATGCGTGCTGAGAATCCTGCAGAAGCAATGAAGGTGGTGCGCAACCATCCCGAACTGGAGTTGGTGCTCATGGACATGAACTATACCCTTGCCACAGATGGCGAAGAAGGACTTACGCTGCTGAAACAGGTGAAGGTGTTTCGACCCGACATTCCCGTCATCCTCATGACTGCCTGGGGCACCATCGACCTCGCTGTGCAGGGAATGCGGAATGGAGCCTTCGACTTCATCACCAAACCCTGGGACAATGGTGTCTTGATGGATCGTATCGAGACAGCGTTGACCTTGTTAGGGGCAAGGGGCGAGGAGCATGGGGCAAGAGCGATGTCAGAACATCAAGTATCCTCAAGTTCCTCTACCATCATAGGTAGTTCTCCCTCCCTGCTTTCCGTCCTTGCTACAGCCCAACGTGTGGCACAAACCAATGCGCCTGTGCTAATTACAGGTGAGTCGGGTACGGGTAAGGAACTTATTGCCCAGTTCATCCACGAACAGAGCCGACGGGCAGGAAAACCATTTGTGAAGGTGAACCTTGGTGGCATCTCCACGTCTCTGTTCGAGAGCGAGATGTTTGGACACAAGAAGGGTTCGTTCACCGATGCCAAGAACGATCGCATTGGACGCTTCGAACTGGCAGAAGGTGGCACCATCTTCCTTGATGAGATAGGTGAGTTGGAACTGGCGAGTCAGGTGAAACTCCTGCGCGTGCTCCAAGACCAGACCTACGAAGTGCTGGGCGACAGCGTGACCCGACGGGCTGATGTGCGTGTGGTGTGTGCCACCAATGCCGACCTCCGTCAGATGGTCAACGAAAAGACCTTCCGCGAAGACCTCTTCTACCGCATCAACCTCATCAACCTGCACCTCATGCCGCTGCGTGAGCGACAGGAAGACATCCCCCTCTTGGTGGATCACTTCATCCGTCAGACTTGTGCCGCCAATGGACTTCCCATTGCCACAACATCGCAGGACGCCATCCAGTTCCTTCAGACCTTACCCTTCCCTGGGAACATCCGCGAGTTGAAGAATCTGGTGGAACGTACTCTCCTCCTCAACCCCGACGCCCAACTCTCTGCTGCAGACTTCGCTGCCTCTGTTGGTGTTGCATCTCAGCCAAGTTCCGTTTCTGGCGTCGGTCTCTCAACGGTCGTCCCGTCGGGTTCTACGCTCGAAGAAATTGAACGTGCCTCCATTGCTGCCTCCATCGAGAAGCATCAAGGCAATCTATCGCTGGTGGCGAAGGAACTGGGCATCAGTCGTGGGGCACTCTACCGCAAGATAGAAAAGCATGGCTTGTAACATTGAAGAATTAAAACATTGAAGAATTGAAATTACGGTATTACTTCCTTCTGCTCTCCCTCCTCATCGTGGGCTTGTTTGCCCTGCTGATGTGGCTGACGTTCAACGTTCACCTCACCATCTTCTACGTGGCGGAGGGCATGCTGGTGGTAGTGCTGATTTTTCTTGTGGTCTTCTACCGCAAGGTCATCCGTCCTATTGATACGCTGACCGGTGGTATGGAACTGCTGCGCGATCAGGACATGAGCACTACGCTTGCTCAGTCGGGACAGAAGGAGACGGACGAGATTGTCAAGACCTTCAATGCCCTCATCACCCGATTGCGCAACGAGCACCTGCGTTTGGACGAACAGAATTCGTTCTTGAACCTGCTCATTGATGCTTCACCGATGGGTGTCATCCTGTGCGATCTCTCAGGCAATGTCAAATCCATGAACCCAGCTGCCCAGAAGATGCTCACGCCTGCCATCTCGGAGGCGATGAAGACCCTGCCGTTGGGCGAAGATACGACCCTTCGACTGAGCAACTCCCAAATCTATCACCTCTCCCACCTCTCTTTCCTCGATCGCGGCTATCAGCACCCCTTCTTCCTCATCGAGTCGCTGACCTCTGAGGTGATGAAGGCAGAAAAAGTGGCTTACGAGAAAGTGATTCGTATGATTGCCCACGAGGTGAACAACAATGTGGCAGGGATTGTGAGCACGCTCGATCTCATTGGGGAAGAACTTCATAGCGACACCTCGAAAGAGGCGCTGGATGCCAGTCGCGAACGTACCCAGAAGATGGCAGATTTCGTCACCCGTTTCGCCAATGTGGTGAAGATTCCAGAACCTCAACTTACGCTCTGCGACCTGAGCGAAGAAGTGGAAGCCTGTCATTCCTTCCTCGAAGGTCTCTGCCAGACGCACCATATCCACCTGACCTTCAACCTGACCGATGAGGCTATCCCTGTGCATCTGGACACGACCCTCTTCCAACAGGCATTGGTGAACATCGTGAAGAACGCCATTGAGAGCATCACCGACAAAGGCGAGATCACCATTACCACCGTTCCCAAGACCCTCACCATCACTGACAATGGTCGGGGCATCTCCCCTGAAGTTGCTCAACACATCTTTACCCCTTTCTATTCCACCAAGCCCCAAGGTCAAGGACTTGGTCTCCTTCTCATCCGCGACATCCTCACCAAACACGGCTGCACCTTCACCCTCCTCACCAGCCCTGATGATGGACTCACTCGCTTCACTATCGTGTTCCCATAATTTGCAAAATTCCGGAAAAGTGACTCTTCCTCCTCGTGGGTCTCAAGGGTGCAAAAAATTCGTTCAAGTCGCCTTCGGCACACTTGAACGCAGTAAGGTCAGTTTCGGGTGTCAGCACTCGAATGGAAATGTCAGGAAGACTCATCGGAACAACGGACAGTCGGGTGAGTTACGCTTGAACATCTCGTATGCCAATCGAGCTCTTTCCTTTTCTTCTGAAGATGCAGGAGACGGATGGCTCATGTGCCAGCGAAAACGCTCCGCATCTTTACCCGTCAGTACGGGGGTTTCTTTAATCGGTCTTGCCATATAAATATACCTTTATTATGTTTTCGGCGGCAAAGGTACGAATAAGTGAGTAAAAAAACAAATATATTTGAGTTTTTTCGAGCGGGAGTACTTAGAGCGATAGCTCAACGTACAAATATATTTCGAGAACAATCAAATACCCCCCCAAATATTTATGAAACTGTCCAAAAGTGGACACGTGACTGTCCGATAATGGACACTTCTCTTTTTAGGTATTACTGATTATCAGATCGTTATGATTCTGGCACGTTCTTTGTACTATTATATAGGCATCAACAACGAAATATATGAAATAGACCAATGAACAAACTATTGATTTACGTGCGTCAAGCTCTCCACATGATGAAGGAGGAGAAGTTGTTCTCGGGCATCTACATCGCGGGCACAGCGTTGGCGATTGCCTTCACGATGGTGATGGCTGTGGTGTATTACGCCAAGTTGGCGGACATCGAACCGGAAGTGAACAGGAGCCGGACAGTGTATGTGACAATGAGAGCCTACCTAAAGGAAGAGTTTATGTACCTTGACAAGGAATTTGGTGGAAATTATCGAGATAAAACTTTCTCGGACACCCTGATTCGTAAGTGGTTTTACGAGATGCCATGTGCAGAAATGGCTGCTTGTCTAACCCGTATAGAGGACTCTGGTGCTCGAAACATTTCTTTACGGATGGAGGACGGCAAGAAGATTCTGCCTGTGGCGATGAGGAACGTGGATGCCAATTTCTTCAAGGTTTATCATCACAAGTTCGTCTATGGTCGTCCCTTCACGGATGCAGAGGGTTTGCTATCAGGAGAGGATGCCGCTCCAGATGTCAGCATTGCCATTATCAGTCTGGATGTGGCAGAAAAGCTCTTCGGCAAGGGCGTAAATCCTGTGGGCAAAATACTGAACTACTATGACAACGCCTGCCTTCGGATTGTGGGCGTGATAGAACCCACCTCGTCCATCGCCTCTGAAAGCTATGGACAGCTATTTCTCCCTTGCGAATATGGTGATTCCGAAAGGATGGTAGTGGTGCTGAAGGATGGTTGCACCATTGATGATGTGCGTAACTTCTTGGAGGGGAAAGTGCATCGGTTGAATATGAGTGATAAGGAATGGGAATACCACCTTCAGGTCTGCTCTCATGCCCAACTCATGATGTCGAGAGGACAGGATCTCTCCTCTTGGAAGGACATCTTCCTCGCGCTCTTGCCCAAGGTGTTTGTCCTCTTGCTGGTGCCCGCCCTCAATCTGAGTGGCTTGGTGGCGGCTCGCATGAAACGGCGTCTACCAGAGATGGGTGTGAGAAAGGCTTTTGGTGCCCATCGTCGCGAACTCTTGGGGCAGATAATCGTTGAGAATATGGTGCTCACCTTGTGTGGTGGTTTGGTTGGACTCATCATCACTTGGCTTTTGCTTTATGTGTTTCGTTCGTGGGTGTTTTTTGCCATCGGCAATCTACCCGGTCAGACGATCGAACCGCTGGTGCAGGGCGAAATGCTCTTCTCGCCTCTTATCTTCCTCATCGCCTTCTTGGTTTGTGCGGTGGTGAACCTGATGGCAACTCTTGTCCCTGCTTGGCTGAGTTTGCGTAACCCGATTGTTAAATCCATGAATCAGAAGAAGTGATATGAAGCAGATATTGAAGAATCTTTGGAGTCAACGGGCTCAGAACGTGTGGCTCTTTGCAGAACTGGTGGTCGTGTGCTTTGTGGCTTGGACGCAGATAGACCCCATTGCCGTGAGGCTCTTCTACCATAATCAGCCCACAGGCTTCGACATCGACCGACTGGTGGTGGCTGAAGCGCGACTTTACAAAACTATATGGCAGGATACCCATGGATCTATAGAGGAAGAAACCTATGACCAGATGAGTGAAAAGTTCACCCAGGAGATGAAGCAACTGAAGCAGCACCTCTTGGGACTGGATGAGGTGGCCTACGTGAGTTTCCTCGATGGCATAGAGGGTTATCCGCGCATGAATAAGCACTATTGGGAAATACCGCTCCCCAACGACACGATTGGTATTGATATACCTTGGTGTTTTTTCGACATCGAAGAGGATTTCTTTGAGACTTTTGGCATTCAGCCCATACCTGGAAGTCCATCGCAGCATGAACTCTCCATGAACTCTGGGGGCGGGCAGAACCTCATCATCACTCGTTCGCTGGCAGAACGGATTTATGGGTCAGCTGAGGCGGCAATAGGCAAGAAGTTAGACTCGGGCTCTACCTATGGAGATGGGGCAGGTAACAAATATCCTATCATTTACACCATTCAGGGGGTGGTGGAAGATGTTGCTGCCCGAACAGACGAATACAGCACTTGGATGGCTTTCTGTCCCAATGGGCGCCTGTACCTCTCTGATTACCAGTCGAAGGCTCGGCTCGTCATCCGACTGAAGCCTGGAGTTAACATGACACGCTTTGTTGAGGAGCAGACCTACCGTACGGGAGAACTGGCATCGGAACATTATGTCATTTGCTCGTTCGTACCCTATGTCGATGCACCCAAGAACATGGACTTCTCTGACACTCCGGATTACAATGCGCAAAGCGACTACGACTTCAACCTCTCTGTTGCCACCGCTATCTTCTTCCTTATCAACCTCTGCTTGGGTGTCATTGGCACTTTCTGGATGCAGACCAAGCGACGTACGGAAGAGTCGGGCATCATGCGAGCCTTTGGAGCCACCAAGCGACGCATCATGGGGATGTTCCTCGCAGAAGGCTTCGTGCTCACAACCCTCAGTATGCTCATCACCTGCGTCCTTTATCTCAACTATGTGAAGACAGGATTAGGTGAACTCTGCATCAATCCGCAATTACCTCAATGTCAGCCCGACCCGACGTGGGTGGCAGACAAACCTCTCCATTTCTGCATCCTCGCAGGTATTGTATATGTTATTATATGTATAGTCGTGTCCATTGGCATTGCCATTCCAGCCTGGAACATAGTCAGGACAAAAGTGGTGGAGGCGTTGAGGGATGAATAAAAAGGAAGTTAAAGAAGTTAGCGAAGTTAACGCTTCGCTAGAAGTTAAAGACAAATGTTATGCTATTAGCAGAGTATCGTCGATATCTTCTTTAACTTCGATAACTTCGAGTGAAACGATAACTTCCGAAAGTTAAGTAAAGATAAAGAAACAAATGAAAACAAAGATTTTGGCAATGTTGTTTGCCCTCGTTGCATTAGCGGGGCAGGCGAAAGAGAAGACAATTGTGTGGGAACAACCCACGATAGAGTACAATAACTATTGCGGAGACGGGACCTCCAGCCTGAACCTTGATGTGACAAAGGTGGAACTGAAGGCTGCCGAGACATTGGTGTATATAACCATGAAACGAAGTTTATATCCGGAATATTGGTTTAAGTTCGTTAGTGACACTTACCTGAAAGTGGGTGACAAACGCTATACCGTCGTGTCTGCTGATGGCATCGAACTCGACAAACAGGAATATGGTGGCAAACGTGACATTGTGTTCCATTTCCCGCCACTGCCCAAGGACACGAAAGCGTTTGACTTCATCGAGGGTGATGGCGAGGGCGCTTTCCACGTCAAGGGAATCAAGCCAGTGGAGGAACGTTGGAAGCAGTTGCTCCCCTCCTGTTGGCGTGATGACCAAACGGGCGACTGGAAGATTGCTTTCTTCGAGAATTATGCCATTTATGACTGCAAGTTCTGGGACTATCAGCAATGTGATGTGAACCCCAAGACGGGCGAGGCAAAGATGGTGATGAGCAATGGTGATGACGAACTGACAGTTATAGTCGGCAAAGACAAGAAGGGCGCTCGCACCCTACAGATTGGCAACCAGACGGTGGCGTGCAGCATGATCACCAGCCGCTTCTTGCCTGACTATCCCACGAAAGACATGAGCACGTCGTTTCGTGACAACGGTTTCCATAAGGGAGATTCAGTCACGTTGGTGGGCGTTGTCCGCAGCGAGGATAAAAAGATAGAGAAAGTGAAGTTCTGGAGCGCTTTCACAGACCTGTATGAGGGAGCATTTTTCGCTACTTCCGAATATGAGGCAGCAGTCGATTCGCTGGGACGTTTCCAAGTGACTATTCCTGTGGTGAATTTGACCAATCTGTATCTGCTCCAATGGCCTGCAGGCGGTTTCATAGTGGAGCCAGGTGAGACTTACTTCATCATGTGGGACGCGAAGAACGGTCAGACTTTGGTGATGGGCGAGCATGCCCGTTTGCAGAATGAGATGATTGCCCACGAAGTACCCCACAGTTTTCATCGTCCAGAAAGTGAGGAAGAGACTACGGCAGAGGAATGGGTCTCTTATATAGATGTGTGCAAGAAGGGAATAGCGGATGAACTTGTCGCGTTGGACAGTGTTCTCACATCTGCTCCCACGTTGTCGGAACGCTATCGGATTCAGGCCGAGACGGATGCGCGGTTAGGTGTATCCACCTGGTTTGTGGGGCGTTTTATGGACTATCCCTTTTGGGAGCAGGAAATGCCAGCCGAAGTGATTAATTACACCAATGAGTCGTTGTTGCCACACCTGAACGAGTCGCTGATTTCCACCGATGCTGCCAACGCCTTTTTCTCCTATTACACCTCCATGATGTGTGAAGCGACTTCTCCCCATGAGATTAATTATTGGGCTTCCTCAGCAGAAGAGGCGCACGAGCAATCCATGCTGATCATGTTGAAGCCTTTCTATGAATACGTGAAGGACATGAAACTGAGTCCCTTCTTCAAGTCGTTGATGCTGACACGTGTGTTGAACAATAATATGAACGAGAGTCTCTATCCGTTGCCAGCAAAGGCGATGGCGTGGGTGGATGAAGTGGTGACAGTACCTGCTCTGCATGATTGTGTGGTGGCGATGCACAAGAAATATACGGAGATAAGGAAACTGGGATTAGTGGCTACAAAGAGCCTCCATTCAGCTGATGAATTGGAGGGTGTCAGCGAGGGTGAGTCATTGCTTGCCAAACTAATCGAGCCCTATCAAGGCAAGTTCGTCTATCTCGACATTTGGGGTTCTTGGTGCGGTCCATGCATGGCTGCGTTGAAAGAGTCGCATGTGCTGAAGGAAGCATTGAAAGACCACGACATCATTTATCTCTATCTGGCAAACAACACTTCCGATGAGGATTGGAAGACCATCATCAATGCTTATGGTCTGACTGGTGACAACATCGTGCATTACAACTTGCCCGAGCAACAACAGCGCGCCATCGAGGAGTTCCTGCAAGTGGATGGCTTCCCCTTCTACAGACTCTTTGACAAGAATGGAAAGCTTTATGACGTCGATGCCGATGCCAGACATGTGGAGAATATGCAACACTTCTTCGAGACTGTGGATGGGAAGTAATAACTGACTTTACAAGCATCAACAACGAAATATATGAAATAGACCAATGAACAAACTATTGATTTATTTTCGCCAAGCTCTCCACATGATGAAGGAGGAGAAGTTGTTCTCGGGCATCTACATCGCGGGCACAGCGTTGGCGATTGCCTTCACGATGGTGATTGCTGTGGTGTATTATGCGAAACTGGCGGACATCGAGCCAGAGGTGAATCGGAGCAGGACGGTGTATGTGTTGGGCATGCGAATGACCTACAAGGACGGGAGCTCGGACGATTGGACGCGTGACTATTACGATCCAACGAAGGTGAAAGAATGGCTCTACCCGCTGAAAAGTGCAGAGTTTGTGAGTGCAATAATCGACCCTGGAACATTTGTAAGAGACAAATTTTATGTGACAAGTGACGATGGGAGGATTGTATCAGGCGTACTGAAACTGGTGGACGCCAATTTCTTCAAGGTCTATCATTACAAGTTTGTATATGGACGTCCCTTCACACAGGAGGAGGTCTTTTGTGAGGGGGGAGATCCTGATGCCTTGAAGGCTGTTGGCATCATCAGCAAGGACATTGCGGAGAAAGTGTTCGGCAAAGGCGTGAATCCTGTGGGCAAGACTGTCAATTTCGGCTACGACATCCGCATCGTGGGGGTGATCGAACCTACTTCGTCCATTATGTCAGAGAGTTTCGGGCAGTTGTTCATACCCAACAACGAAGGTGCCTACAAGGCGATTGTCGTTCTGAAAGAAGGTTGTACCATCGATGACCTGAGGAGGGAACTGGACGAGATTGCGCATAAACGTACCATCAGCAATGATAAGTGGAAATACGATTTCGAAGGTTCTGTACAACCTCATGCCCAGCGCATGATGTCGGAGGGCGAAGAACTTTCTTCGTGGAAAGAAATACTCGTGTCTCTCTTTCCGCAGGTGTTGGTTCTGCTGCTCATCCCTGCCCTTAACCTGAGCGGACTGGTGGCGGCTCGCATGAAACGAAGACTGCCCGAGATGGGTGTGAGGAAAGCATTTGGTGCAAAAAGGCGTGAACTGCTGCATCAGGTCATTAGCGAAAACCTCGTGCTCACTCTTTGTGGTGGAGTCGTAGGGTTGGTGATTACTTGGCTCTTACTCTATGTATTCCGCTCGTGGGTGTTTTTCGCTATTGGCAACAATACCTACACCCTGCCCGAACCGATGGTGGAGGGCGAGATGCTCTTCTCGCCGCTCATCTTCCTCATCGCCTTTGTGGTCTGTGCGGTGGTGAATTTGATGTCAAGCCTCATCCCTGCCTGGATGAGTTTACGTAACCCGATTGTCGAATCGTTAAATCAGAAGAGATGAAACAGCTACTTAAGAATCTTTGGAGCCAACGAGCTCAGAACGTGTGGCTCTTTGCAGAACTGGTGGTCGTGTGCTTTGTGGCCTGCACACAAATCGACCCCATCATGGTGAAACTCTATTATCGGAGTCTCCCCAAGGGCTTTGACAACGACCGATTGGTGGTGGCCAACATCGCTTTCATCAAACTCTACGAAACAATGAACGGCAGGGACGATAACTTTCGAAAAGAATCCAAACACATCAAGCAGAAACTGCTGGCACTCGACGAGGTGGAGCAGGTGAACCGTGCCCATGATAACATGGGGGTCATCGGTCTGAAAGATGTCGAGAAAGGTGTCATTCTCCCCGATTACAAAACGAAATTCAGCTATCAAGGCGACACGCTGCTGCTGAACTCCATCTACTATGCAGCTGGGGAACACTTCTTCGAAACCTACGGCATCCAGCCTGTGTCGGGATGCTCGTCGGCCAAAGAACTTTCCGTCCTCACCGATGGATGTATCATCAGCCGTTCCCTTGCCGAACATCTCTTTGGTTCAGCGGAGGCTGCCATCGGCAAGAATATATATGAGTGGTCATTGTATCTCGATGTACACTACACCATCCGTGCTGTAGTGGAAGATGTACACGTGTCGGATTCCTATGACACCTGGCATATCTATCGTGATTGCGGAGGAATAGACATGAGTGGTGTACAGAACCTCATTGTCATCCGTCTGAAACCAGATGTCAATGTCCAGCGATTTATCGAGGAGCAGAACTACAACGCCCCACGGTATGCATCCGAACACTTCACCATCGGCTCTTTCACCGCCTACAATGACATCGCGACCTCCAAAAATCTATTCTCCATACCTATCCAATCCTACAGCTTCAACCTTTCTGTCGCCACAGCCCTGTTCTTCCTTATCAACCTCTGCTTGGGTGTCATTGGCACTTTCTGGATGCAGACCAAGCGACGCACGGAAGAGTCGGGCATCATGCGAGCCTTTGGAGCCACGAAGCGACGCATCATGGGGATGTTCCTCGCAGAAGGCTTCGTGCTCACAACCCTCAGTATGCTCATCACCAGCATCCTCTATCTCAACTATGTGAAGACAGGATTAGGTGAACTCTGCATCAATCCGCAATTACCCCAATGTCAGCCAGACCCCACGTGGGTGGCAGACAAACCTCTCCATTTCTGCATCCTCGCAGGTATTGTATATGTTATTATATGTATAGTCGTGTCCATCGGCATTGCCATTCCAGCCTGGAACATAGTCAGGACAAAAGTGGTGGAGGCGTTGAGGGATGAATAAAAAGGAAGTTAAAGACAAATGTTATGCTATTAGCAGAGTATCGTCGATAACTTCTTTAACTTCGATAACTTCGAGTGAAACGATAACTTCAAAAAATATATAAACATAAAAAAAATAACAACAATGGAAACAATTATCAAATTGACAGGTATCAACAAAGTGTATCGTACTGAGGAGATTGAAACTCAGGCATTGGAAAACGTGAACATCGACGTGCAGAAGGGAGAGTTCCTCAGCGTGATGGGACCCTCTGGTTGCGGCAAATCGACCTTGCTCAACATCATGGGACTGCTCGACGAACCCACGAGTGGCGAGATTGAGCTGTGTGGCACGAAGATCGACAAGAACCTCTCTGACGAGCGTCTGGCAGAGTTCCGTAACCGCACCCTCGGTTTCGTGTTCCAGTCGTTCCACCTCATCAGTTCGCTCAATGTGATTGACAATGTCCAGCTCCCCCTGATGTATCGTGGTGTGGGCTACAGCGAACGCATCAAGCGGGCAAAGGAGGTCATTGAGAGGGTAGGACTCTCCCACCGCATGAAGCACACGCCCGTCCAGCTCTCAGGTGGTCAATGCCAACGTGTGGCGATTGCCCGTGCCATCATCGGAAACCCAGAAATCATCCTCGCCGACGAACCGACAGGTAACCTCGACTCGAAGATGGGTGCCGACATCCTCGGACTGCTCAAGCAATTGAACGAGGAAGACGGACGCACCATCGTGATGGTAACCCACAACGAGCAGCAGGCATTGCAGACAAAGCGAATCATCAAATTCTTGGACGGAAGACAGATACAATGAGTAAACTATTATTATATATACGCCAAGCCATAGCGCTGATACGTGAGGACAAGCAGTTCTCCGCCATCTACATCGCCGGTACGGCTATCGCCATAGCCTCGGCGATGATTGTGGCGCTGGTGCTGCACATCCGCATGGGCAACATCTACCCCGAGGTGAACAGGGACAGAACCATCTATGTGGGCAGCAACTTCACCCGCTCTGATGGAGGATGGGTAGGCTTTTCAGGATACTCGCCCCAGGCGGTGGAGGAGGTCTTCAGCAAGCTGGAATGTGCCGAGGTGGTGAGTGCCGTGATGAATAACGAGTATGTTTACCGCTTCACCGCCTGCCAGGAAATCGGCAAACAGGAAGTGCCTGTCACTCTCAAATTCACCGATGCGAACTTTTTCCACCTCTACAAGTTCAAGTTTCTGGAGGGCAAGCCCTACAATGAGGAGAACCTGAAGCATGGTGACAGATGCATCGTCATCACCGATGCGTTGGCAAAGAAACTGTTTGAGACAACCAAAGGGGTGGTGGGACAGAGCATGCAGCTCAACTATCTCGCCTATCGGGTAGTGGGTGTGGTGAAAGAGGTGAGTCCCCTGCTGAAGGATTCTTCTGCCGATGTTTATCTGCCCTACACGGTCAACGACTCGCGGGCACATTGGCAAGCCGAAGAATTAAATTATGCTGGAGGTTTGGAAGTGCGTGTGCTGCTGAAGAAAGGCTGCACCCGAGAGATGTTGATGAAGGAGCTGGAACCTTACAAAGCGAAGTACGTTTCGATGCTGAGGAGCACGACGGGAGTTGATTGGGATTGGTACA
>Ga0265300_10000460_pt1 | contig 42359 bp, 40 predicted proteins | sample AusTroGonzalo_MG_FD_193482 | JGI IMG/M metagenome (GOLD analysis project Ga0265300, IMG submission 193482) | Bovine rumen microbial communities from tropical cattle in Woodstock, Queensland, Australia - Gonzalo_03 | ecosystem: Host-associated > Mammals > Digestive system > Stomach > Rumen ... | reverse complement strand
CAACATGATAAAGATACAATAAATATGGCAAACCGCCAAAAATAATTCAATGTTCTGCCATTGTTTTGATTGGCATTCTAAGAAGCCTGAAGGGGTTTTTCAGTGGCCTCACTCTAAAGTTCGACCTTGCCCGTTCTGCGGTGGGACCTTGCCCGAATAGCCGTCAGGGACAGCCGGTTATGGCTGGTAGCATCCAGCGTAAAGCTGGCCGCCGAAATCGCGGGGCTTGCCGGCCAGATCGGTGAAATATGGACCGAGTAGTGACCGGACATACTCGCTGTTCTCACCTACGCCCAGGGCCGGACCTGTGGGACGGTAGTCTCCTGCCGGAGCATTGACGAAGATGGTGCTGTAATCGCTATTGTGAACGAAGGTGCAGGCCTCCTGGGCGGCACTTTGGTTAGCGCCATTGCCCGCCCTGCCGATAAAGTTGCCGCTGTCAGCACCGCCAAAAAGATTATCACGGCACACCCAGTTGGGATCATCCCCCCGGACAATGCCAAATGTGTCTCAGCCGCGCAGAATCATCTTTTGCCGAGGATGGCGGTGATTTGCGTTCGGCTGATGCCTAAGGTTCTTGCTAGTTGGGGGATGGTCGTTTTCGTCGTCCGCCGGAGATAGGGAACCATGCGCGTCTTCTTTTCCAGCGACAGATTTGCCAGGTCTGTCTGGAACCAGCGCTGGCTGATTTCATTGACGTCCTTGTAGAATTCAGCGTCCACGAGCATCGTACGAGGCTTTTCCACCAGTTTGAGGTGCATCTCTGCCGGATTCTGGCTGCCGATGGTCTTCAGAAAGAAGGCCTGGTCGTTTTCAAATGCTTGTTCCAGATATTCGCTGTCACAAAAACTTGACGGTATCAGCCGGCCATCACCATCAAGACGCCAGTCGACATCACCCAGAGGATCACCGGTGTGCATCAGCATCCGCCTTTCATTTTTGGTGAGTGAGGACACGCGACGCCTTGCTAGCGGTTCTGTTCCGTCGCCGCCGAACATGGCTCGATAAGCGGACCATCGGTATTCATTGACGTTACAGCCATTGTCCAGCGCATTGCGGAGAATATAGGCGAGCGCATTGCGGATATACCATTCGCTGTCAAGGAAGATGGCCTTCACATCTATCCTTCTCAGTGTCTTCTGATCTCCATAGCGGCGGCTGAACCACATGGAATACATCCGTTTGACTTCCTGGCCGAAACCGTCTGCCTCTGCTTGGCTTGCAGCCAGTACCGCAAGGTGACAGTGATTGGAAACGACGGCATAGACGACAATGATCACGTTTTTCCTTCTGGCGCAGATGCAGAGGATTTTGACCATGGCATCGAAATCTTCGTCATCCCGGCAGAGAATGACCTTCTCAAGTCCTTCCATGCTGACATGGTAAGGACCGACATTCCGGAAGCTGCCGTCAGGCAGTTTCCGGTGAACGATCCTTCTCATGTCTCAGTTTCTGGCTGAAGAAGGGTTCATGCCAGGGGGAAAGATGGTCATGCGACCACCATTTTTCTCATACTCTCGTTTGGCCTCCAAGAAAGAGCGAGCCAGCGCAGCAGAATCTTCATCGAAATTACGGATCATCTCTTTCCGGTTCACACAGACGGCCAGGTCGGCGATGGCCAGAGCCCGGATCATGGCAAGGACGGCCTGTTCGTTACCACCCCAGAGGCGGGTGAGCATAGCAAAGGCCGTGCGAGAAATAACGTCGGGAATGACGTTTGGGTTTTTGACGGGGTTGAAATCCGTATTGAAACGGATGTCAAGGTCTCCATACTGGAGTACTTCAAGGATCTTTTTCATAACAGCACATATCTAGTTTCACGTTCACAAAGATAATACTTGGCAATCCCCCTTGTCAAGCATTATCTTCTCTTTTTTCATCGCCATCGGGCAAAGTCGAATTTTATGGCCGGGACCTTGCCCACCCGAAGGTGCTCACAGATAGCTCCGGCCAAAAAGCAACGGGCAAGGTCTCCACTCTAAAATTCGACCTTGCCCGTTTTACAGCTGGACCTTGCCCGAATGCGTAAATGTCGGTTCAGGGAAGGATCAGCTCCCGGGCTTTCCAGCCGCGGGAGCGGTAGAGGTCGGCCATGTGGCGGAGGCGGGGCAGATAGGCGTTCAGGTCATGGGCGGCCGGATCGGACCACTGGAGTTCGGACAGCGTCGAGAGTCGGGGAAGGAGTTTCCATTCCAGATTGTTCCTGTCGGCGACGCGTTCGCTCCACATGCAGGCTTCGGCACCGATGATGTGCAGGCTCTCTTCCCGGGTCAGCCCGTCGGGAATGACCGGAACGTCATAGACAGAACGGATGAGGTCGAGGCCTTCCAGTTGGTTGTTTGTGGCATTGCTGAAATAGAAGTGGCCGACCGGGCACAGGATGGCGTCGTAGCCTTCCCGGGCGGCGATGGCAGCTGAAGCCGGACGCATCCAGCCGGCAATGACTGTCCGCTTCGAGGGTTCCCCGATCACCTGGTCACCCCAGTCACAGAGCACGTCGTTCCAGCAGATCATCCGCCGGCCATGTTCAGCCAGGAAGGCTTCCAGCTCGGAAGTAAACCACGACTGCAGCAGTTCTTCCTTGTTTTTGCTGCCGTTATCCCTGAGTCCCAGCTCCCGGATCTTCCGCTGGCAGTCCGGACATTCGGCCCAGCGGACTTTCGGGCATTCGTCCCCGCCCAGGTGGATATACTCCGAAGGGAAGATATCCATCACTTCGGTCAGCACATCCTTGACGAAGGTCATCGTTTCGTCCTTTCCGACACAAAGCACGTCGTCAAGCACGCCATAGCGGGTAGCTACTTCATAGGGGCCGCCGGTGCAACCCAGCGACGGGTATGCGGCCAGCGCCGCCGTCGTATGCCCCGGCATGTCGATCTCCGGAATGACGGTGATACCCCGCTCTGCCGCATAGCGCACGATTTCCCGGGCCTCTTCCTGCGTATAGAAGCCGCTGACCGGAATGCTGTCCAGAACATCCTGCGGATTCCGTGTACCAGGCCTGTAGGAGCCGACCTCCGTCAGGCGCGGATACTTCTTGATCTCCAGCCGCCAGCCCTGGTCTTCACTCAGGTGCCAGTGGAAGTAATTGAGATTGTGCAGGGCCAGGATATCAATCAACTGTTTGATATCTTCGACAGGAAAGAAATGTCGGCCGCAGTCGAGCATGAAAGCCCGGTAGGGGAATTCCGGAAAGTCGAAGACAGTTGCGGGAGGAAGCGCCAGAAGGCAGCGTGCGGCTGTATCCGGTACCGGCAACGCCTTGACAAGTGTCTGAATGCCGTGCAGCACGCCGACTGCGCTGCCACCCATGACGGAAACGCCCGCCGCCTCCACGTTCAGACGATAGCTGTCAGGCCCCTGGAAATCCTTGAGTCCGTCACCTGTGTCAGGGTCGATGCCCAAGAGAATGAAATGTGTGTGTGGTTTGTGTGTAGTGGTCCGAATCCGGCACCCCGTGGCCTGCTCCAGCCCGGCAGCCAGCATTCCGGCGGCCTTGCGGAGGGATTCATCCCCTTCCGGATAGCAGACCCTGGTCCGGGATGTAATGACGAAGGGAGCCTCCCCGCTACCCGAAACAATCATTCGCGGCAGCGGGCTCACCAGGGAGAAGTCGCTGATCAGCACTTCTTTCTGGCCACAGGCGGAAAACAAGGCCAGCGCCACCATCAAGGTAACGCTGGACAAAACATGTCGAAAGTTCATCGCAATCATTTTTTCTCGGCGGGCTTGACGTAACGGTCACCCGTGACGGATTTCACGGCATCGATGAAGGCCGGTGCATAAGCCGGAGAAGTGCGGCGGCCACGGACGATTTCACCGTTCTGGCTCGGCTGCATGGTCTGGTCGTTGTGCTTGACGATCAGGAAGCGGGCGAGTTTGTCCCAGCGTTTCATCATCTTGTCGGTATAGGCTTCCGTCTTGGCCGTCAGGAATGCGGCTCGGTCGGAAGGCGTCATTTTCGAAACCTTCTCTTCAACATCTTTCTGATCTTCAGCATAATAGTCTTCCAATTCTTTCTGGGCGTCGCGCAGGTCGCCGATCATGGCGCTCCAGCGCGGGTATACCATGTTGGCCACGAAGTTGTTCATCCAGAAAGCACTCTCCGTGCTGAATTCCGTAATGTCGTTGTTCTCGCGCCGGAATGGTTCCGGGACGCGGGTAATGCCGCAGTAGACCGGGACATAGGCTACCATCGTGGCATCGTCCATATTGAAATAGGTCACACCGCCCACGGCATCGGGCAGCCAGTCCCGCATCTGGCAGACCATGGTCATGCCGCTTTGCTGGCAACCGATCGGCCGCTCGCGGAACATGGCAGTAGAGTCGCTGCTGAAATAATTCACCGGCTGGTTGCGGTACGGGGAAGCCCAAGGGCCGGCACTCACATCGGCCGCCATGTCAAGGGCTGTACCCTCGTAGTGATCGCGCATGTCGTTCATGAGCTCACGGACGGAAATCGGCGCATCCGGCTTGATCCAGAGCGGCAGATGGTCGATGACGTCGGTATTTCCATTGATGAAGGGAAGGTATTTGTCCATTTCGGCCTTGTCATAGTGATGGCGGAAGAAACTCCAGACACGGGCCTCGCAGTAGCGGATGGCGCTGAAATCCAGCGGTCCGTAAGCTTCGCGGAAGCTAAAATCCGCATCGGGTCCCTCATAAAGGCCCAGTTCACGGGCCAGCGAGACCACGTCGGCGCTGTACATGCACTCGCCGGGAATTTCGCAGAAACCCCGCTGCTTGTCAGTTTTGGAAACCTTCTTCACCTGTGGAAACTGCTGGATGCGGCTGGAATTGGCATACGCGCAGATGCAGTCGTCCGGGACGCGCAGCGCCACCCATACAGCACCCTTGCGGCCGGGGCCCTTGCCCACGAGTTCCATGATCCAGGCTTCATTCTTGTCGCAAACGGCAAATGATTCACCTGAAGCATTATAACCGTATTCCTGCACCAGTTCATGCATCACGGCGATGGCTTCGCGGGCAGTCGTACTGCGCTGCAGAGCCAGGTGCATCAGCGTAAAATAGTCGAGGTAACCTTCGCGGTTCATGAGTTCACGACGCCCGCCCCAGGTCGTCTCGACAATGGCCACCTGGTTTTCGTTCATCAGACCGACCACGCCGTAGGTATAGGGCGCCTGGGCCACGAAGCGCTCCGTGGCCTGCGGGCCCCAGCCGCGGATGGCGATCATTTCGCCCTCGGCATGTTTGCCGGGCGTGAAAAAATCGAGCGGCTGCAGGAAGCCGAAGCTGTCGCAGTTATACGTACACATGACGCTTCCGTCGGCAGAAGCTTTCTTTCCGACAATCAGGTTCGTGCAGGCGAACGAGGCCACCACTGAACACAACAGGATGGCCGAGAGTATCAGCTTTTTCATGGTTTTTTATGTTGATGAATAATTATGCTTGCCGGAAGCAGGAAAGCAGCTCATCCTTGGGCACGCTCCGCTGCTCGCCGCTGGCGAGATTCTTGAGCGTGACGGTGCCTTCGGACACTTCCTGGTCTCCCACGATGGCCAGGAAAGGAATCCCCTTGCGGTCGGCATATTCAAACTGCTTCTTGAGCTTCGTATTGTCGGGATACACTTCGCAGGCGATACCGGCAGCGCGCAGGCTGGCGGCAACGGGCAGCGTGTAGGCGATCTCCCGTTCTCCCATGTTGGTGAAGAGGACTTTCGCTGCAGCCGTGCCGTCTTTCGGGAAGAGATCGAGGCCACCCAGCACGTCATAGATACGGTCGGCGCCGAAGCTGATGCCGACGCCCGACATGCCCGGCAGGCCGAAAATGCCAGTCAGGTCGTCGTAACGTCCGCCGCCGCAGATGCTGCCGATGGCGAAATCGAGTGCCTTGACTTCAAAGATGGCCCCCGTATAATAGTTGAGACCGCGGGCGAGCGACAGGTCGAGTTTCACCGGCTGACGTATACCCGCATCGGCAATCAAGTCAAAGAGTGTCTCCACTTCTTCCAGACCCTTCATGCCAGTCTCAGAGTTCGCGAGCAGTTCGCGCATCCGCACGAGCTTTTCCTGTGTCGTCCCCGACAGGGTCAGCACAGGCTCGATCACGGCGATGGCCTGTTCGTCCAGGCCCTTTTCCCGCAACTCCTCTTTCACCGCATCGATACCGATCTTGTCGATCTTGTCGATGGCTACGGTGATGTCCACCAGTTTGTCGGGCTGTCCCGAAACTTCCGCCAGGCCCGAGAGAATCTTTCGGTTGTTGATTTTGATGCAGACCCGGACACCCATCTGCCCGAACACGTCGTCCACGATCTGGACAAGCTCCAGTTCGTTCAACAGCGACTTGCTGCCGATCACGTCGACATCGCACTGGTAGAATTCACGGTAACGTCCTTTCTGCGGACGGTCGGCCCGCCAGACCGGCTGGATCTGGTAGCGCTTGAAAGGGAAGGAGATCTCGTTCTGGTGCTGGACGACAAAACGCGCGAACGGCACGGTCAGGTCGTAACGAAGACCTTTCTCGGGTGCCAGTGCTGCTTTTTCTCCACTGTTCTGGATGCGGAACAGGAGTTTGTCGCCTTCCTCGCCGTATTTGCCCAGCAGGGTGCTGAGATTCTCCATCGAAGGGGTCTCGATGCACTGATAGCCGTATTTCTGGAAAACGGAGCGGATGACCTGGAAGATATAGTTGCGGCCTGCCATTTCGGCCGGGCCGAAATCGCGGGTTCCTTTAGGAATAGAGGGTTTCTGGGCCATGTTATTCGTAAACTGCAATCGGAATTTCCGTGAGGATGGCTTTCTCTTTGTCCCCGTACGGACGGTGTTTCTCGTAGTAGACGGCAAAACGCTCATAGGTAACGCCTTCGATCATCATGTGGTCCTTGTCCGGGAAAGAGATATCTTTGCCTTCTTCATACTGGCCGGTTCCACGGCCCGCATCATTGGCCTTTTCGAAAAAGATTTTGCCGTCCTTTACGTAAAACAGGAGTTGTTTGCCGGACTTGTATTCGTACGTGGAAATGTCGATATAGTTGAAATGCTTGCGGTCTTTATTGAAAGCGAGGGCCTTGTAGTACCTGGTTTCTTTGTAACTGATACCAGGGTCCGTTTTGTCGAAGAAGGTAATGGTAATCGCTCCACTGCTGTTCAGGTCTCCGTTCCAGCTGGCTTTGAAATATGTGTTTTCTTCTGAGCCCGTCGCATGGATGGGCCACCAGTTATCATAGATGTTCTTGACCGTTTGGGAATCTTCACTGCAGGAACCGGCCAGAATCAGCACGGCAGCCATGAAAATAAACAGAAGGAATCTTTTCCGCATGATCTTGTAGAGTTTTGTAACATTTGCAAATATACAAAAAAATGGCAATCTTTGTATAGTTGAAGCATTACCCTCATGAAAACACTTTGGTCTCTCGCAGCGGGATTCCTGCTGGTTTCCCTCCTATTCGGTTCCTGCGGTTCCTCCGGAAAAACCGCCGAATCACCTGACCAGGACGAACAGGTCAACTTAGGTTATGGATCTACCGACAAAAATAAACTGACCTATTCCGTCTCAACCGTTAAGATGACGGAACAAGACGCCAGTTACAGCGACATGTACGAATACCTGCGTGGTCGTGTGACGGGTGTGTACATCGGCCCCGACAACTCCATCCGGATTCGCGGCAACAATTCCATCAATTCGTCCAACGAACCGCTGATCCTGCTCGATGGCGTGGAAATCACCGATCTGGGTGCAGTCAGTCCCAACGATGTCTATTCCGTTGACGTACTCAAGGATGCCTCTTCCTCCATCTATGGCATGCGCGGTGCCAATGGCGTGATCCTGATCACGACAAAAGGCGCGCACCACACGAAAGAGGCAGCGGCCGAAGCCAAACGGCAGGAAAAAGAAGCCCGCAAAGCAGCCAGCAAAGTTCGGTACGACAAGAAGTAACCCGGACCGAAAGTACAGCGACAGCATTTTTTTGTTACTTTTGCGAGCTACTGTATTAATCATTTCCTATGAAGGAAAGTCTATTGAACAAAATTTGTGCAGAATACACCTTGGCCGACGAGGTCAAGGCGATGGGCATTTATCCTTATTACCGGCCCATCGAATCCGGACAGGACCCGATAGTGAAGATGCAGGGAAGGGACGTCATGATGTTCGGTTCCAACTCCTATCTGGGACTCTCCGATGATCCTCGCCTGAAAGAAGCCGCTATCGAAGCTATCCGGAAATATGGTACGAGTTGCTCCGGTTCCCGTTTCCTGAACGGAACACTCGACATCCATCTCGCTCTGGAAGAAAAACTTGCAAAACTGGTGGGAAAAGAAGAGGCCGTAACCTACAGCACCGGCTTCCAGGTCAACCTGGGTGTCGTCTCCTCCCTGGGCTTCAAAGACGGCTTTGTCTTCCTCGACGCCCTGGACCACGCCTGCATCATCGATGGCAGCCGTCTCTCGTTCAGCCGCGTACTCAAATTCCCCCACAATGACATGGAGGCCCTTGAAAAGAAGATGCAAGTCGCACCGATCGAGGCTCCTAAGCTCATCGTAGTGGACGGCGTCTATTCCATGGAAGGCGACATTGCCCCCGTCCCTGAACTGGTGGCGCTTTGCGAGAAATACAACGCATCGCTGATGATCGACGACGCGCACGGTCTCGGTGTCATGGGCGACCACGGACGAGGAACGGCCAATCATTTCGGCCTGACCGACAAGGTGGACTTGATCATGGGTACCTTCTCCAAGTCATTCGGTTCGCTGGGCGGATTCATCGCCGGCGATCATGAAGTCATCAACTACCTCAAGCATAATTCCCGTTCCCTGATTTTCAGTGCCAGCATGCCGCCGGCCAACGTCGCCGCAGTCAGCCGGGCCATTGACATCATGCTCACGGAGCCTGAGCGTATCGAACACCTGTGGGCGTTGACCAACCACGCCCACGCAGCTTTCAAGGAACGCGGTTTCGATATCGGCCATTCGCAGTCCCCGATCATTCCGCTCTTCGTCCGCGATCTCCAGAAATGCCTGACGGCCGTGAAGATGGCGCTGGAAGAAGGCGTCTTTATCACGCCGGTCATCCCGCCGGCCGTTCCGGAAGACTCGGTCATCGTGCGTTTCGCTCTGATGGCAACCCACAGCTTCGAGCAGCTTGACGAAGCTATCGACAAGTTGACGAAGGTGTTCAGGAAACTGGAGATTATTCCGTAGGGTCCCGGTCACGGGCAAGGTCCGGCAGCAGAACGGGCAAGGTCGACTTGTGGAGACCTTGCCCGTTGCTTTTCGGCTACTTTTCCTTCTCCCAGAGAACTTCGTTCTGGACGCGGACGCTTTCTTCGTGGATGACGCTGAAGAGGGAGCGCAGGAAGTGTTCGTCGAGGCCTTCCCGTTCGCCTTTGCGAATCATGTCGTCGAGGAGGGCGTCCCAGCGGCCCATCTGAAGGATGGCGATGTTGTGGTCTTTCTTGTAGGCACCGATTTTCTCGGAGACCGACATGCGCGAATGGAGGATCGTCAGCAGGTTCTCGTCGATGACGTCGATGCGGGCACGCAGCTGGTCGATGTTGTCGCGGTAGTCAGCCGATTCACTGTCGGCATCACGCACCACGATCTGCTCGCAGAGCATGGCCTTGAGTTCTTCGGGCGTGAGCTGCTGCTTGGCATCGCTCAGCGCTTGCGAAGGATTGCAGTGCGATTCGATCATCAAGCCCTCCAGGCCGAGGTCCATGGCCCGCTGGCTGAGTTCGAGCAGGTATTTCCGGTCGCCGCCCATGTGCGAAGGATCGGCGAAGAAGGGAAGTTCGGGGAAGCGTGTGCGGAGCTCGATGGCGATGCGCCAGCCCGGGTCGTTGCGGTACGGGGCGGATAGAAATGTGCTGAAGCCGCGGTGGATGACGCCCAGTTTCCGGACACCTGCCCGGTTCAGTCGTTCCAGCGCGCCGATCCACAGATCAAGGTCGGGGCTGACAGGATTCTTCACGAGTACCGGGATGTCGGTGCCACGCAGCGCATCGGCGATTTCCTGCATGAGGAAAGGGTTGGCGGTGGTCCTGGCTCCGATCCAAAGCAGGTCAAGGCCATGATCGAGGCACGCTTTTACATGGTCACGGTTGGCGACCTCCGTGCAGACGAACATCCCATAGGTCTCCTTTACCTTCTGGAGCCATTTGAGCCCGGGCATGCCGATCCCTTCAAAACATCCGGGGTGGGTGCGGGGTTTCCAGATGCCGGCCCGGAACATATGGATGCCGAAGCTGGCAAGTCCTTTGGCGGTTTCCATTATCTGCGCTTCGCTTTCTGCGGAGCAGGGGCCCGCGATGACCATCGGGCGGGGGAGTGTGAAGAATCCCCATTCAGTTATCGGAATCAGATCGAGTTTGTCTGCCATGGTTGTCAGTTGGATTAACGGATGATTTTTCTGATGCGGTTGGCCTCTCCGATCAGGGAACGGATCTTGTCCTGGTCGTAATCCGCGATCGCATCGCGGAAGGCCTTCATTTTTTCAATGTATGTATCGATGACCCGGAGTACGTTGTCGTGGTTCTGGGACAGGATCGGAACCCACATGTCGGCGCTGCTCTTGGCCAGGCGGACCGTGGAAGAGAAACCGCCGGAAGCCAGGTCAAAGATATGCTTTTCGTCCTTTTCCTTGTCAAGGACGGTCAGGGCCAGGGCGAACGAAGTCACGTGCGAGATATGGGATACATAAGCCGTGTGAACGTCGTGCGAAGCGGCGCTCATGAAAATGAGGCGCATGTTGAGCACGTCGTAGAGCTGTTCGATGGTCTTGAGTGCCTTGGGAGAGGATTCTTCCTGATTGGCGATGATGCAGGCCCTGCCGTCGAACAGGTTGGGCATGGCCGCCCAGGGACCGGAATACTCAGTACCGGCCATCGGGTGGGTCGACACATATTGCTCGCGGCGCGGATGATATTGGGTCGAAAGGTTGATCTGTTCTTTGGTGGAGCAGACATCGATGACGATCTTGTCGGGCGTCTCCGCTTTCTGGAAATGATCGAGGATGTCGCAGACCATCTTGACCGCCGTGCCGACGGGAACGGCTACGACGACGATGTCGCTGCGGTCGAGGCATTCCTCATAGGAAACGATCTCGTCGCAGAGTTGCATCTTGAGGGCGGCCTCCGCATGGAAAGGATCGGCTTCCACGCCCAGGACGCAGGAAGCAAAACCTCTTCGCTTCAAGTCGATAGCCATCGATCCGCCGATGAGCCCGAGTCCAATGATTCCAATTGTCATATGCTTGCAAATCAGTTGTTGAGGATACCCGCAATCTGTTTCCGGGCCTGTATCAGGACTTCCTCCTTGGCGCAGAGGGAAATCCTTATATAGTTTTCTCCGTTTTTGCCGAAAATGAAACCGGGGGTGATGAATACACCGCTCTGGTAAAGGAGTGTGTCGGAAACACGTTCGCCCAGGCTCTTTTCCCCGGCAGGAGTCAGGGCTGCATAAGGGTTGTCCTCCGACACCCGGCCCCACAGGAAGAGCCCGCTCGAAGCCGGATCGTAACGTACACCCAGCAGGTCGAAGATGGCACCGGCCAGGACTTTCCGGCGGGCATAGACCGCATTCAGTTCGCAGAACCACTCCGGTCCCTGTTTCAGTGCCTCGACGGCAGCCAGTTGCAAAGGCTTGAACATGCCCGAATCCATCTGCGACTTGACCTTCAGAACTTGTGCGACCAGTTCTTTGTCGCCGGCGATCATGCCGATGCGCCAGCCCGACATGTTGTGGGCCTTGCTGAGGGAATTGAGCTCCAGGCAGCATTCCTTTGCGCCCGGCGTGGCGAGGATGGAGAGCGGCCTGTCGTTCAGAATGAAACTGTATGGGTTGTCGTTGACCACCAGGATGTGGTGCCGCAGGGCGAAGTCCACGATTTCCCGGTAGAGTTCAGGAGTAGCAGATGCGCCGGTGGGCATGTGGGGGTAATTGACCCACATGAGTTTGACGCCGGAGAGATCCATCTGCTCCAGCGCGTCGAAGTCCGGTTTCCAGCCCTTGTCTTCCCGCAGGTCGTAGCGGATGATCCGTGCCTGGGTCAGCAGCGAAGCAGAAGTGTATGTAGGATAGCCCGGATCGGGGACCAGCACGCCGTCGCCTTCGTTCAGGAAGGCCAGGGCGGTCAGCAGGATGCCTTCTTTCGAGCCCACCAGCGGCTGGATTTCGCCTACCGGATCGAGTTCCACGCCATAGTAGCGCAAGTACCACGCTGCAAAGGCTTTCCGCAGTTCCTCAATGCCCACATAACTCTGGTAAGCGTGCGTATCTTTGCGCCGGGCGCTTTCCGTCAGGGCGCTGATGGCATCAGCGGGCGGCATGCCGTCCGGGGCACCGATGCCCAGGTTGATGACGGACGCCAGCCCGGCGGCAGCTTTCCGTTTGTTGATTTCTGCGATTTCCTTCAGTTTCCGGGAAAAATAATATTCCTGAACCGATTCAGTCCGTTTTGCAGGGGGGATAATCATAGGGCTGCGGGATATTCGCCCAGGACACGCAGGTCGTCGATGAGCGGCCGCACGGCAGCGAGGGCTTGGTTGTAGCGTTCGTAACTGTCGAACAGGATATCTATATAGAAGAAGTATTGCCAGCGCTTGCCGGGAATGGGCAGCGACTGGATACGTGTCAGGTTCATGTCGTAGAACGACAGGATAGTAAGGATATGGGCCAGGGATCCGGGCTTGTGGGGCAGCGTGAAGCAGAGCGAGGACTTGTTGATGGTCTCCTTGCCCACCCGGATGGCGTCGTCCAGGATGAGGAAGCGGGTGAAATTGTCGTGGTAGGTTTCAATCTGCGATGCTAGGATTTCCAGACCGAATTCCTGGGCGGCGAGGGAAGAGGCGACGGCGCCCACGCCCTCCAGCCTTTCGCGGGCAATGTCCGCGGCGCTTTTGGCCGTATCTTCGCTTTCGACCATCTTGATCCAGGGGCACTCTCTTTCAAAGAAGGCGCGGGTCTGGTTGATGGCCATATAGTGCGTGCGGACTTCCCGGATGTCTTCCATTCTCTGGCCGGGAAGGGCCATCAGGTTCTGGTGAATCTGCAGATAGACTTCTCCTTTGATCTTCTGGGGATTCTTGCGCAGGAGGTCGAAGTTGGGCAGCAATCCGCCGGATATGGTATTTTCGATGGCCATGACGGCAGCATCTGCACGGCCCTGTGCCATGGCGCTGAACAAGTCGCCGAACGTGGCACATTCCACGATCGCAATGTCCTCATTCTTGCCGGAACGGTAGAAATCGCGGGCTGCCTGTTCGTGGAAACACCCGGAAAAACCTTGTATGGCTACCCTTTTCATGCTTGTTTCTGTTGCGCCATTTCCCGGACCTTCCGCCCGAAAATCACATGGGTATCTTCAGCCAGCATCTCCAGCGGTTCCAGCATCTGTGCGGGTTTTTTGAGCAGACGCTCCCAGTATTTCATGGCGCTGACAAAATAGAAACCGTCGCAGAAGCGCTCGTCGGTCACGATCTGGACGGGCATCCGCTTCCCGACGATGATTTCGCCGTTGTCATTGACCACGGGGACTTCGGATTCCTTGCCCATGGCCATGAAGATGCCGGTGGTGCCGAAGTTGTAGAGATGGTGGAAAATCGCAGGGCCCTTGATGGACTTCATGTTGGTCAGGAAGAGGGATGTATGGAAGGGGCTGAGCTTGATGATGGCGTTGGGCAGGATGCTGTGCTTGTCCATGAACTTGATGAGCCCGACCGACCATTTGATCAGGAAATTGGGCGTCAGCGTCAGCAGTCTGGCAATCTTGTCCGTGCCGTTGTTGGCCTCCAGATTGTTGTTGGCCTCGATGGCTTCATCGATCTTTTGCCGGACTTCCTCTACGGTCTCCAGACCGGTGAAGGACAGCTTGACCAGCGCGTCGGGCGCATTGGGGCTCATGCCCTTCTTGACTACGAACGAGACCTGGATCTCGTTGTGCCTGTAGATGCGGCCGTTCATGATGAAACGGTTGAGGCGCGGGAAACGGGCATAGACGCGCACCATCGCGGCAATGATCAGGTGCATGTATGTATATTCCGTTCCTTTGTCAGATTGTTGGATGATGAAGGCATCCAGGGGCTCGCACGGGCAGTCGTACTCCGTCATGTTCTGGGCGTCGTTGCGCGTGGGCATGATATGCGGGATAATCCGCTGGATCGGGTCGATGTCTTTGACTTTCTTTCCGTCTGGTCTGAATCCGAACATGGGATAGGGTTTAGGCATTAAAGCGCGCAAGTTAGCAAAAATACGCTTAACTTGTCAATTTATGCCCGATTTCGATGAAGGAACGGTCAGGGAATGAGCTCCAGAACCTGGTTGACAGAACCGTTTTTCTGGTAGATGATCTGGCGCACAATGCCGACGCCGCGGGCCACCCATGTCTTGACGGGGAAGGGACCTTTGCCGGTGAAATATTCGTCATCTTCGACCAGGTAGCAGTCGAATGTGCCGGCCGGCACTTCGATGGTCTCCTGCGCCGTCACGCGACGGTTGGTGTAACGGTTCGTCGCCGTAAAGACCCGGAGCACCCTGACGCTGATTTCTGTTTCAGACAGGATGTCTCCCACGGCGATGTCGCTGGGGATGCTGCTCAGGTCGCCGACCGGCATGTAGTCTCCCGAGACGATGGCTTGGGAAACATTGTTGACATAGGCCTTGGTCTGGCCGTCTTTCACCCTGACCTGAAATGCGAAGGGTTTGTCGCCCGTCACGGATTTTCCCTCGCTGTCATAAAACAGGTAGGCATAGTGGATCTCGGCGTCGTCCACGTCCCTGTCGATACGGACGAGTTTTTCGTGGCAATAGCCGAAACAGTCGCCGTCACCGTCGTAGATAATCCATTTCAGTGTGGTGCCGGGGCGGTCGTTGTAAAAACCTTCCTGTGCGTCCAGGTTGCAGCAGATCGTCGCGAACAGCAGTATCGCCAGGAATTTGCGCATGGTCATAGTCTGTAGTGTACCCGTTTGTAAAACTTCGCCAGGCCCGGTTTGAAACCCGCCAGGTTGAAGATCGCATAAAGCAGATTCTTGAAGAAGCGGTCCAAGGCAAACAGGCCCGTGAAGAACTCGATGACAACCAAAGCAAAAAGGCTGCCAGGGCAGGGCAACAGATCGGGAAATGCACCCAGGCAGATGGCTGCCAGGAGCAGGAAGATGACGAACGGGTTCTTGAAACTATAGGTGGAAAGGGTCTTCCTGAGATTGCTGCGGAAAATGGGGCCGGCATGCGAGCAGCGGTCCCGGGTGATGAGGGCGCCGGCTTGCGCACGGTAATCGATGTCAGCCTCGATGACCGGCCCCGCCGCGACCGTCTGCAGGTTCTTGAGAATCTGGTTCTCTTCGACACAGAACTCCATTCCCTGCGGGAGATAGATGTCGCACTGGCTGCCGCGGCAGATGAAGTAGTCGACGCCGAGCAGTTCGTGCCGGTCGGAAGCGATCATCTTGGAGACGTACTTGTCCAGCGTATAGACGCAGACCACGCCGTTCTCATATTCCGTCCGGATGAACGAGTTGTTCAGGAAGCGCCCGTCGAGCCGCGTGATCATTTCTCCGGCCTCCACCATCGAGATCAGTTCCCCGTCTTTGCCATACTGCAGTTCCCGGATGATCTTCGATCCGATGTTGGTCACCGCATGGCAGTTGAACTTGTTCAGGAAAATGGTCGCATGGTTGTAAAGCCGTCCTCCGTCCGCTTCAGCTTCCCGGTCGAGTTCGAGCAGGATCTGTGGGTCCAGGTAGTCGCATTTGCGGATATGGGTCATCAGCGGCACGCCGCGCTCGAGGCAGGTGACGACACCGTTGACCGGACAGGCGACGCCGCCGGCATAGCTCTTCCGGTCGATGGACTTGCTGCCCTGGTAAAACACTATGTCGTCCAGGCAGTTGTTGACGAGTAGCAGTACGAAAATGGCCAGTACGGCCCAGACCGGCGGCAGGAAAAAGCAGCCGATGAGCAGGGCCGGGGCAAGGATGTACCGGATGAGATTGAAGTGACTCATTGCTGGATGCGGTTCAGGTTCAAGATGAAATCCTCATACCTGTACCAGACGTTCTCCCGGGCGAAAGAACCGGCGGGAACAGGGGTCCGGACGCCGGCAAATGCGTCGAACGGATTGTATCCGCGGAACAGATTGACGACCGAAGTGCCCGAGATGCGCTTGGAGTATTCCACGAAATAGATTTCTCCGGCAGGATCCTCGATCAGCTGGATATGGAAAATACCCGTGACCATCAGCGGAATCGACGTCCGGATGGCATGGACGAATTCATCCACGGCCCGGGTCACTTTGCTTTCCTGCCCGATGAAGCGCAGGTATTTGTCATAGCCGTTTTTCAGGCGTACCTCACGGGCGTAGATGGCGGCTTCGGCGCCTGCCCAGTTCACGTCGACGACATATTCGTGGGCGATTTCCACGCGTCGGGTGATGCAGATGTCGGCCAGCCTTCCGACACCGTGGCTGCCCGCAGACATCGTATTCGGCCGCATGAAAACATCATCCAGGGAGAAAGTTTCCGGGATGTGGATCGTGCAGCCCTTTGTGACGGCGGCCAAGTGGTTGTTCATGTCGCGTTTGTTGAAGAACCAGCTTTCTACTGCTGACAGGGGGTTGTGTGCGGCCAGCTCGAATACGGCCGGCTTGCCCTGACGGGCCAGTTCGTCGGCCGGAAAAACCATGCAGCCGGAAGCATCCCGGGCGATCATCGCCAGCGCTTCGGCTTCGCTCACGCGGCTGACGCCGGCGGGAGCGGGACAAAGCGGGTAGGTGGTATCCATGTCGGCCAGGATGAGACTGTTACCGTCATCCTTGTTGACGCGGTTGACGAAGAACAGTTCAGCGGAAAGGCCCGCACGGCCACCGGCCTCGAATACCAGATAGTTCATCGGATCATCCTTTGAAGGTAGAACAACTCGGCATATTTCACGCAGCACTCGGTGCCGCGCACCATGGCCAGCTGACGGATTCCCTCCGGATTCAGGGGTGAAGGCTCCTTTTTGATCTGGCTCTGGTAGATACTGAAGATTTCAATCTTTTCGTCCAGACTGTCCGAAATGTCATGGTACCACAGGCCTCCGCCGACATTGATGTTCCGACTCAGGATGAACGGATACTCGTAGAGTGCGACGAAACGGGGCATGAAGCCCTGCCGGAAGCGGAGGGCGGCCATGGCAGAGTCGTACACTTTCTTGTGATCCTGATGCCATGAGGGATAATTGATGAACAATTCGTCAGGCTGGAAACTGTCGAAGAGGGCGTCGTACTGCGAAACGAAAAAGCGGGTCGGCACCATGTCGAGTTCCCCGTCTAAGTTTTCGATCAGAATCTGGTGGGAGGCATGAAGCCGTTTGCAGACTTCCGCCGCTTCCACTTTCCGTCCCGCATCTTTGACGGGATCCCCCTTGATGCCGATGGTGGCGTAAGCGATATGTATTTCGCTTCCCTTGTCGCGCTGGGAAGCAAGATATCCTCCGCAGCCGAGGATTTCATCGTCGGCATGGGGAGAGATAACCAGGATTCGTTTATTCATATATACTTGTTAACGTGCAACGAAATAAGCGCCCGCCATGATGAGAACGACCCCGATCCACCGTGTGGGAGGTATGGTCTCGTTGAAAATCAGGGCGCCTGCGAAAAGACTGAGTATGAAGCTGATAGCTGTCAGGGGATAGGCCAGGGAAAGGTCATAGCGTTTCAGCACTGCCATCCATTCAACGACACCCAGGATGGCTGTCAGTCCCGCTGCGTAGAATTCCCAGGTAGAGAGCGCCTCCTTGAAGAAAGCCCAGGTCCAGGAGAAATCGCCGGTCTTGGAGAGCGCTACCTTCAGGAAGCATTCGGAACCAATCACGAGCAATCCCTGCACCAGTATCAGGATAAACAGTCGTAACATCTTAAAAAATTCAAAATTTTACAAAATTATGATTTTCTATGACAATTTTATAATTTTCATATACTTCATCGACCAGATTGTCCCAGGTGCGGTACAAATCACGAAAGGCACCGGCCCCGACTTCTTCGAGCAGCCGGCGGTCGTGGTACAGTTCACAGATGCGTGCTGCAAAGGCCTCTTCGTCGTTGGCTGCCATGAATCCGTTGACGTCACGGGTGATGCCGTCGGTCGCCATCGTGCCTTCGCAGTACAGGGTCGGCGTTTGCTGGCAGGCCGCTTCGATCTTCACCAGCCCGTAGGTATCCGATACCGAAGGGAAGAGCAGCAGGTCGGTGCGGGCATAGACATTCATCAGCATCTGCGGGTCTGTGATGGCTCCGCAGAAAGTGACCTGGTCCTCCAGCCTGAGTTCGGCGGACAGTTTCTTCAGGAAACCCTGCTTGTTGCCATCCCCGACAAACAGCATCCTGAAAGGCGTCTGCTTGTTTTTCAGCAGGGCCAGGGAGCGCAGGATGAAGTCTTCTCTCTTCTGAAGATCCTGCCTGCCGACATGCGCCAGCACGAAATCGTCGTCCTTCAGCCCGTATGCGGCATTGACCGCCTTCCGGGCCGCCGCTACATCTTGGACGGGCTTGTGGTCCGTCGAATAAGGCATCGTGCGGTACGGGCGTTTGAGCCCGTATTCCTGGCAGAACATCCTGCCCACGGCGTCATTCACCGTCCAGCATTCGTCGCAGGCATTGTAGATGCTCATCATCAGCCGGATGGCTGCTTCCCCCAGCGGTTTTCCCAGATACTGGATTACGTCGGGCCGGAAGTCGGAATGGATGGTGCCGACCATGGGGATGTCCAGTCGCTTTGCGGAACTTTTGGCGCTCAGTCCCAGCGAGAATGCGGAATGGACATGGATGAGGTCCAGCCCGTCCGCACGGATCCGGGCATTGAATTTCGGGTCAAGATGGGGGAATCCCTTGGCATAATCATCGTTTTTTCCCATGTGAGACAGGCAGCGGACGACTTGATAGGGGAAACGCGAATCGTACGCCGGGTCTACGTTGGGGATGGCCGCTGTGAAAACCGTCACGTCGCACTTTTGGACAAGCCGGGAGGCGTAGGCGTCGACAATCCTGGTGACACCGTCTATGATGGGAAAGAATGAATCTACGAAAAGACCTACGTGCATGCCGGCTACTTCTGGGAATAACTACTGTAATAACCGAGGATCTTGTTACGGAGCAGGTACTCGTATTTTGCCCGTACGGTCTCTTCACAGGCTATGGACCACTTCAGGCGGCTCTGGTCCAGGTCGTAAGTGGACGAACGTCCTGCGTCGTACAACTTCTGCTGGCTTTCATACGACGTCAGGGCGGCTGCTTCTGCCTTCGCAGAGGATCTGTAGCGTTCCTTGGCTGTGAGCGCCTGGTACCAGGCTTCGCGCAACAGCTTGTCGATTTCCTTGCGGGAGGCGTCGAGTGAGACTGCGGCGTCATTTACTGCCAGGGCGGCCCGGGAAACTTTTTTTCTGCTGGACATGTTGAGAATCGGGACGGAAAGCTTGAGCCCAACCGCGCCCCATCCATTGTGGGCCAGCTGGTCGCCGAGATGGAAATCCTTATAGCCGAAGGGCATGTAGATATAGTTGTTATAGTTGGCGAACAGGGACAATTGGGGATACTGGATACCCTTGGCCGCCTTTGCCCTGTATTCGGCGCTGGTCAGATTGTATCTGGCCGAAAGCACGGAAGGGTGGTTCTCGATATCGTCGAGCAGCGGAAGCAGCGGGATCATGTCCGTCTCTTCCACAGCCTCCCGGAGATCCTGGATCTCCAGGCCGCTTTCCTCGTCAAGCCCGATCAGGTTGGCCAGTCGTACCCGGGCAAGGAGGGTGTTGCCGGCTGCGGTCGTGTACTGGTATTCGGCCGAACTGAGGGCGGACTTCGCCTCGGCCAGGTCGGCGTTTGTCCGCCGGCCTTGTTCCACCAGTTTGGACACGTTCCGGATCTGGGCGTTGCACAGGTCGATCTGTTCGCGGGTGATCTGCTCCAGGCTCATGCAATGAAGCAGTTGCAGGTAGGCGGCTGCCACCCGGATGCGTAGGTTGATTCCGGCCACTTCGATCTCTTCGGCAGAAGCCTTGAGCGTATACAGTTCGGCGTTCTTGTTGTTGGGGATGCTTCCTCCCGTCAGCAACGGCATCTCGAGCGATGCGGCCACCGACGTCAGCGACAGGGTCATCCGCTCGTCTACGCTGTACATGAGCAGCATGTTGCCGGAGTGCAGGGTTTCCTGAAGCCCGGCCTGGATGACAGGCACCCGACGGGAAGCAGCTTCGGCTGCCACTTCTTTCTGTGTTTCATGCCGGAGCTGGCGGTGCAGGATATCCGGGTTGTGGGCGATGGCGTAATCCACGCAGTCGTCAAGGCTCCAGGCCTGCCCGAAGGAAAGCAGCGGCATCGCCAGCAAGAGCAGCGCCAACCAATATCTTTTCATGGTCTTATCCATTTAGCTTGTTGCCCCGGAGCACCATGTCCTTGGTGACACCTTCCTTGATCTCGACGTAGATGCCGTCGCTCAAGCCGGTCTTGACGGGGATCCTTTCAAATTTCTGGTTCTGTTTGTCGGAGGAAACAAGCCGGTACACATACGTGCCGCCGTCCTCGAAGGAGATGGCCGATTCTTCCACGGAAATCACCTGTTCGGCCTGGTCGGTGATGAATTCGGCATTGGCGCTGTAACCGGCCCGCAGTTCCGTGTTTCCATCATCACTGTCGACCGACGCTTTGAGGCCAAACATGACCGTGCCGTTCTCCTTGACGCCCATGGACGAGATTTCTTCCAGCGTGCCGGTAATGTGGCGGTCGAGACTGGATCCCACCGTGATGCGGGCGGGAAGGCCGACATGCAGCCGGTCGACTTCGGTCTCGTCAATCTTGCCGTCGAAGACCATGTCGGAGACATCGGCGATCGTGGCGATCGTGGTGCCTTCGCTGTAGGGGCTGATGCTTACTACGGCCGCTCCCTGTTTCACGGGAATGTCGATGACCTTGCCGCTCATGGTCGCCTTGACAATGGTGGTGTTTACGGCGCCGCTGCGCTGGGAGCTGCCGTAGAGGATGATGTTGAGGGACGACTGGGCCTTGGCAGCATTTTCTTTGGCCAGCGAAAGCCGGTGGGCAGACAGTTCCAGCGTTTCGCGCGGAATGACGTCTTCCTGGAACAGGGCCTCGTTGCGCTCATGCTCGCGCTGTGCCTGCTCCAGCTGCAGGTTGGCGGCTTCCACAGCGCTCTGGGCCTCGTTGTAGGAATTCATGTCCGGGATGACGCTGACGCGGGCGATGACATCGCCGTATTTGACTTCCTGGCCGACTTTTACGTTGATTTGGGTCAGGATGCCGGTAATCCGGGGCTTGGCGTACACCACACGGCGGGGCTGGATCTGGCCGGTCGCGATCGAACTCTGGTAGATGGTGCGTTCAGCCGGTGTCAGCAGTTCGTATACGGCAGTTACAGGCTGCGACTGGCGCCACAGGAAATAGAAAGTCAGGATGACAAAAGCGGCTGCCAGCGCCCACAATACGGTTTTCAATACTTTTTTCATACTCATTTGTCGTCTCTAAGTGCCTCAATGGCTTTGATTGTAAGTGCTTTTCGGGCAGGCACATAGCCCGAAGCCAAGCCTCCACACACCAGGATGAGCAGAGACCCGAATGCATAGACCGGTGGTATCATTGGCCGGGAGATGAGCGCGTCCGTGCCTCCGCCAAGTACTGGATTCAGCAGGATCAGCACCCAGGTTCCGGCGATGATGCCGGCGATGCCCGCCACCATAGTCAGCGTCAGTGCTTCCAGCATGATCTGGCGGATGATGATGCGGGGCCGGGCCCCGAGCGCCCGCCGGATTCCAATCTCCTTCGTCCGCTCCTTGATGGTCACCAGCATGATGTTGGAAATGCCGATCAGGCCCGCAAGCAAGGTGCCGAGGCCGACGATCAGGATCAGGATCTCGACCCCTTTCATCGTGCTTTCATACACGGAAATGGCATCTACCATGGAGATGACCTCCATCGCCGCCTGGTCGTCGGGATGGATCTGGTGGTTCTTCTTGAGGATGGCGGTGATTTCCTCATTGGCCGTCGAGATGTCGTATTTGTCGTACAGGCCCACGGACATCATGCCGATGCGGTCCTTATGGTCGAAGGCGTCCTGCTCGGTGGTAAAGGGAAGCAGCACGCAGTCCTGGGAGAAGAACCCCACGGAAATATTCTCATTGGTGTGCGTAATGACGCCGACGACGCGGTAGACGTTGCCGTCCACGATCAAGTCCTCACCCACCGGGTTGTCGTGATCGAACAGCTCGGCCACCACCCTTTCACCGGCCAGGCAGACCTTGCGGTGCTCGCGGATGTCCGTATCGTTGATGAAACGTCCGTAGACCACCTTCTGGGGGATGTCGATGTAGTAGGTGGGCGTCACGCCGGCGGTCTGGTAGTAGCCGGAACGCTTTCGCGAGCCGATCTGCTGGAAGCCGTCGAGGTTGCCCAGGGTCATGTATCGCAGCCGGCTGCCCATCTTCTGCCGGATGGCCGTGACGTCTTTTTCCTGGATGTACCAGGTCCTGTCGGCCTCGAAACCGCTGTATGCCATCGAGGTCGTCGTCGGAGTATAGACGATGCTGTTCGACGAGAGATTCATCAGGCTGCCGATCAAGCCTTTCTTCATGCCGAAACCGCAACCGATCAGTACGACCAGCATGAAGATGCCCCAGAAGACGCCGAACATCGTAAGCAGGCTGCGCACTTTCTGCCCCTTGAGCGTCACCAGGATTTCCTCCCACATGTCTTTGTCGAAAAGTTTCATCGTCTATTCGTTTGCTGCCAGGGCTTCTACAAGTTTTATACTGACGGCCTTTTTCGCCGGCATGTAGCCGGCCAGCAGACCTGCAAGAATCATGATCAGGGTTGCTCCGAGCACGATGCTGATGTCCACGCCCGGATTGAGGAAGACGCTGCTTCCTGCTCCGCTGGCGTTCGGGTCCACCGATGCACTGACGATCAGGTCGGCCAGTTTGATGACGCCGATGCCGAGCAGCATGCCGACATAGCCGAAGAAGACGGTCACCATGACGGATTCCGTCAGCACCAGCCGGATGATGGACCGCCGGGGCGCACCCACCGCCTTCCGAACGGCGAGTTCGCGTGTCCGCTCCCGAACGGTGATCAGCATGATGTTCGAGACGCCCACGATGCCGGCGACCAGGGTGGACAGGCCCACGATCCAGAGAAACAGGTTGATCGTCTTGAACAGGCTGCCGATATAAAGCGCCAGGTCGTAGGTATTGGTAATGGTGACGGCTTTCTTGTCGACGGGGGAGAACTGCTTCATCGCGGCCAGGTGAGCGCGGACTTTCTCGACGAAGGCCCGGTTTTCGGCTTCGGTATTGAGGCCAGCCACGGTGATGGACAGCTTGGAGATGTCGTCGTTCTCGAAGTAGAGGGATCTGACGGTCGAGAAGGGGGCGATGAGTGTCCGGGACACGTTGTACGACTTGGCCGGCTTGTACACGCCCACCACCTTGAAAGCAACGTCACCCACCGATATCGTGCGTCCGACGATGTCGCGGGGCTCGTCGGCCGGGAAAATCCGTTTGCACAGGTTGGTGGATACCAGACAGGTCTTGCGCCGGCCGGTGATGTCGGCCTCGTTGATGTTGCGGCCCGCGAGGATCACGTTGTTGCGGACCGCCTCATAGCCAGGATAGAAGCCGGCGATGTCGGTTTCTGCGTATTTGTTCCGGTAGCTGACGATCACGTTCCGGTCGAGTTCGGGCACATAGTCCAGCACGTTGTCCGGGAAGGCTTCCCGGAGCGCACGTCCGTCTGTTTCCGTGATGGGGATGCTGCGTCCTGCCGGCAGCCCTTCGAATGGCAGCATCGTAGTGGAGGGCTCCAGCGTCACGACATTGTCGTCTTCGTTGAGCCAGGCATTCGAGATGCCGTTGAGGATGCCGTTGCCTGTCCCGAGCAGCACGATCAGCAGGAAGATGCCCCAGGCCGTGGAGAGTCCGGTCAGCAGGAATCGGGTCTTGCTGTGGCTGATCGAAGCGATGATTTCTGAGAACAGGTCCCGCATGGCCATTAGCTTTCGTCCCGGTAGATGATACCGTCTTTGATGAAAATCCGCCGGTCTGTCTGGTTGGCGATGTCCTGCTCGTGCGTCACAATGACGATGGTCTGCCCATGCTCGCGGTTCAGTTGCAGGAGCAGTTGCATGACTTCCTGGGTAGTCTTGGAATCCAGGGCGCCGGTGGGTTCGTCGGCGAGAATGATCTTGGGCTGGGCGATCAGCGCCCGGGCGATGGCGACCCGCTGGCATTGGCCGCCCGACAACTGGCTGGGCAGATGGTTCCAGTGGTCTTTCAGGCCTACCTTTTCGAGGTATTGCATAGCAATCTCGTCGCGATCGGCGCGTTTGACGTCCCGGTAATAAAGCGGCAGTGCCACGTTGTCCAGGGCGTTCTTAAAGCCGATCAAGTTGAATGACTGGAAGATGAATCCGATGAGTTCGTTGCGCAACTGGCAGGCCTCGTCTTCCGTCAGGCCCTTGATCAGCCGGCCGGCCAGCCGGTATTCGCCCTCGTCATAATTGTCCAGGATCCCGATGATGTTCAGCAAGGTGCTCTTGCCCGATCCCGATGCGCCCATGATGCTCACAAGCTCGCCCTCCCGCACATGCAGGTTGATTCCCTTGAGGACCTGCAAGGGGGCGGCACCGTAATAGGTCTTGTATATATTGCTGAGCGCAATCATTCCTGGCCGGAAAAAATAATATTAACCTACAAAGGTACAAAATAGTATCGATGTGGCAAGGAAGATTGGGGGGAGAAGGCTGGCTCAGGCGAGCGGGGCGGCCGGTAGCGTGATCGTGAAGCGGGCGCCGCCCAGGTCGGAGCGGCTGTAGCCGATGACGCCCTGGCTTTGATCGATGATGCTGCGGCAGATGGCCAGACCGAGGCCGGTACCGGTCTTCTTGGTGGTGAAATTCGGCGTAAAGAGTTTCGCCATGTCTTCCTCGCTGACGCCGGGACCGTTGTCATCGATATCGATCTGCCATGCAGAGGCCTCTTCCAACTGCGCGGATGTCAGTGAGATGCGGATCTGGCCATCCGATGTGCCGGCGCTGTCGATGGCCTGGATGGCGTTGGTAATCAGATTGACCAGCACACGGGCCAGCTGGCTGCGGCGGCCGTTGACCCAGGCACTGGCGGCTTCTTCCCTGCGTACGAACTCGAAACGAAGATCTTCGCGGTTGTCGAACAGTTCGAGCTGCTCCTCGATCAGCGCAACCAGGTCGATCCGCGTGACTTCTTCGCTGAAGAAACGGGCGAAGGATGAAAACTCGGAAGCGGTCTGCGAGAGCGTGTCGATCTGCTCCAGCAACGACTTGCTCACGCTTTCCAGCTTTGTCTCCCATCCCGGGACATTCTCTTCCTTGAGTTTCATCAGGTACTGGATGCTGAGCTTCATCGGGGTGAGCGGATTCTTGATCTCGTGGGCGATCTGACGGGCCATCTCTTTCCAGGCCTGCTCACGCTCGTTCATGGCCAGCTGCCGCGTACTCTCTTCCAAGTCTTCCACCATCTTGTTGTACGAGGCGATCAGCACACCCAGTTCGTCACCGGTATTGCGATACTTGATCCGCCGGTTGCCGGAGAGCGCCAGCCGCTCGATACGCTCCTTGATCTCCACCAGCGGCCGTGACAGCGAATTGGAGATCAGCGTGCCGATGACGACGGCGGCGATGAGCAGGATCAGGTAGATATTGATGATGACCGACATGGTCGACGCGGTGGCGTCCGTCACGTCCTGGCTGCGGGTGAAAAACGGCACGTTCGCGATGGCCACCATGTCGCCGTTGCCGTTGAAAACCGGCTCGTAGACAGAGTAGAAACGCACGCCGGCAATGTTCTCGAGATCAACGTAACGCAGCTGCCGTTCCTTGACGATCTGGCGGAAAGCTTTGTTGTTCATGCGCTTGCCCACCAGGAACTGGTCGAAGAGTTCTGGCTTCGTGGAGCGGATCAACTCTCCGTGGATGTTGTACAGATGCAGGTCATGGTGCGTGACCTTGTTGTATTCATCCATCGCCTGGAAGAGCTGCGGCGTGTTGATGTCATTGTAGCGCAGCGCATACTTGCAGGGCTCCGCCAACAGCGTCTGCGCCGACTGCATCAAGCCGTCCATCGCTTCCCGGTTGTTCTCGCGGGTGAGGCGCATCACATAGACGACACTGCCGATACCCATGGTACCCAGTGCGAACACGATGGTCAGGGTGATCAGCAAGGTAATCTTGCGCTTGAGCGAATGCTTCGGGAGATTGAGGAGCTTTTCGCGTCGCCAGCGAAGGGTGAACAGCAGCAGGAACAAGCCATAAAAGATCACCAGGTAGGAGAACGACACCAGATGCGGGAAGAAAGGCCGACGGGGACGCGAAATCACCGTCAGGTCTTCGTCGGACAGCCTGTTCACGAAATGGACGTATCCGTTCCGGTTGGACATTGTATAGCCGACCGGATAATCCGCCGGCGGCGTCACGGGATATCCGTAGCTGCCCCCGTGTGACACCATCCGGTCGTCGGAGTAACGGGCATAGGAATAATGGCGCGGCAGGGTCGCCGCCGTACCCGCCCGCGCTGTCAGGGCATCGAAAGGATTGCTGATCACGTCGTTGCGGAACTTCGATTCGAGTTCCATGAACAGCCAGGACAGCTGAAGGGTCGCCGGATCGGGGTAGGAGAAGACACCCAGATAGGAAGCCAGGCCATTGTAGTCGTGCAGATAGTAGAAGTTGGAGCCGGGTGCCAGCGGCACGCCGTACTCATCGATCATGTTCTTGTAGAAAGCCAGGCAGTTGACCGGCTCCATGCCCTGCCCCAGCGTAATCAGGTCGTTGGAAGAGCAGGTCGTCAGCGTGACGTTGTACTTTTGGATCGCATCGGCGTAGAGATAGCGCTCCAGCATGCGGTTCTTGATCATCTCGGTTCCGTGGACCGACGTCAGGACGGAGAAGAAGGGGTCGGTCTGGATGGCGGGTTCCACGTCCCGCAGGAACAATTCCAGCGACAGGTCGCGTTCAACGGCCAGTTTGCCCGTATTGACACGGTTGCTCTCGTATTCCTTGTCAAGACCGTACGAGTTGATGGCCATTACACTGTACAGAGAAATGACCATGGTATAGATCAGCAGGTTGCGCCAGGAGAAAAGATTCACGCGGGCATCCCTGCGGATCAGCATCACGATGAGATACGCCTGGTACAGCAGTGCCAGGAAGAGCATCGCGAAGGTCAGGTAGCTCAGGATCGCATACACGCCGATGTCCGTCAGGCGATACGGCTCCATCACAATGCTGGAGTTCAGGATCAGCGAGCGCATCACGAAATGGATGTACAGCATCAGCGCCAGCGCAGCCAGGACATGCAGGCTGATGGCCAGTTTCTGGCGGGCGGGCGAGAAGCGTTCCATGCGCCTGTGGATACGGTAGCGCATCACGAACAGGGCATAGAAGACGAATGCCACCGTCATATTGTTGAACAGCAGGCTGCCCAGCGAATTGAAGAGCGCAGTGTCGGCATACAGCACGGGCGAGAAGAGTTCGCCGCTTGCATAGCCCTTGTCCACAAAATAGAAGGCCATCAGACGGACCAGGATCAGGATGCTCGTCGCGAACCAGAACGACCGCCAGGTGTGGTGGCGGTAGTGATAGGTAAAGACGGCAATGAGCATCAGGGCGAAGGCAACCCAGCGCATGGGCATGTTGCCATGCTCCGGCGCAGGCGGTACCGTGGGGACAATCGAGAAGAGCGGACCTTCTTCGATGCCGTAGACGATGGCCGTGTCGTCGTTGCTGATGGCGACCGTAGTATAACCGTCCCGCAGGCGCAGATGCTTGTTGACCACGTTTGGGACGGAACTTCCGGGGTATTCCGTCTTGATGAGGATGCCCGTCACGACTTTGATCTTCCGATCCCGGTCAAACTGGGTGGTCACCACATACCAGGCGGAACCCAGGTTTACGTATTTTTCTTCCAGGCCGATATACGCGAGCGGATTGGCATAGAGGTTCCGGTTGCTCATGAACTGCAGCCGGTACGTATAAGGATACACATCCACCTCGTCGTTGTTGATGGGGAACTGGTGGGTCCAGCTCTTCATCGTGTCGGCCTGGTAGCAGTACAATACAATATCCTCAGGAAGATCCTCAAAGTCGATCCATTCATTGTCACCTGCCTGCAAGGCGCGATAAGCATATTGCTCGGCGAGGCGCTCACGCTTGTGCAGCGCCCGTTCCACCCGGTTTACCTGCCGCTGGAGACGGGCCGGATAATCGGTCCGGATGCTGGACAGGGCCAGCAGCACGATGGCCAGCAAGAACAGCACATGGCTGCCGTACCGTACCAGAAAGCGGCTTACCTGCAGTTTCGTCGATGGCTTATGTTCGCTCATTCGTGATGATAGGGCTCTCCCTTGATAATGGTCAGCGCCCGGTACAGTTGTTCGAGGAAGACCACCCGCACCAGTTGATGGGAAAAGGTCATCGGGGAAAGCGAGAGGAGTTCATTGCTCCGGGCTCGTACCGCCGGCGAAAAGCCGTAAGGACCTCCGATGACAAACACACAATCTTTCGGGAGATGCGCGGACTTTTGCTCCAAATTCCGTGCCCAATCGACGGAGCTGAAACGGGCCCCGTGTTCGTCCAGCAGCACCAGATGGTCACTGGGGCGCAATGCCTTGAGAATCAATTCTCCTTCCCGGGTCTTAATCTGATCTTCGCTGAGCGAGGCAGTCTGCTTCAGATCGGGTATTTCCACCAGTTCGAACGCGACATAGTGCCGGATCCGGGCAGCATACTGCTCGATGCCCTGGCGGATCCACGCATCCGCCGTTTTCCCGGTAAACAAAACTCTGACCTTCATGGCGTGATTTTTGAATACATTGCTCGTCGACTTAAAAAATGGAATGATGAAGAAAATTTTCTGGTTTGCTTCGATGTTGCTGTTGTTTCTTACAGCCGGCCCTTCTACGGCACAGGAGAATTCTCAGGATGTTTTCACGCCCATCGGCAAATATCTTCAGGCCGGCGACTACGAAAAGCTCTCCGCCTGGTTCGCCGACAACCTGGAACTCGATATGCTCGGGGCCGTCAATAACTGCACCCGCAACCAGGCCAAGCTCATCATGAAGAACTTTTTTTCCAACTATACCCCCAAGAAGTTCACCATCATCCACAAGAGCGGAAAGGCGCCGATGAAATATGCAGTCGGCTCACTGAGCGCCGGTGGAGAACGTTTCCGGGTGATCCTCTACGTCAAGACCACCGACGCCGGAAGCCATATCGAGCAGCTCAAGGTTGAGCGCGAGTGATTTCCCAGGTACCGACCACGATTCCCTGCCCGCCGCACTGCGAGATGGGTACGGTGCGTCCGTCCAGGTCCTGCACTTCCTTCAGTTCCTTGAGATAGGTGTGGCTGTGACCGCCCACCACCAGATCGAGGTTGCGGGAATTTTCCACCATCAGCACGTCGGAAGGACGCTCCAGTGTCCCGCCGTTGTATCCGAAATGCGACAGCAGGATTACCAGGTCGCAATGCTTCTTGTTCTTCAGATAATCCGCCCACTTGTTTACTTCTTCGATGGCATTGAGGCGTACCATTCCGTCGAGATGCGACTTGAGCACCACGCCTTCCAGGTAGGAGGTCGTGCCGATGATGCCGATCTTCATGCCGCCACGGCGGATGATCACGTAGGGCTTGACCAGTTTCTTGAGCGGGGTATTCGAAAAATCATAGTTGCAGGTGACCGTCTTGTGGCGGCACTTCTTGAGGCGGCGGGCCAGGTCTTCCTGTCCGTTATCGAACTCATGGTTGCCGAGGGTCATCACATCATAGCCCATCAGGTTGACCAGCTCCACTTCCAGGTCGCCGTGTGCCACCGTATAATACGGAGTTCCCTGGTTGAAGTCGCCCGCATCCAGCAGCAGCACTTTCTTTTTGCCATACTTTTCCCGGACCTGGTCGATGTACTGGAGCCGACGTTCCACGCCGCCGAGGCCCTTGTTGTAGCCCACGCGAACCGGTTCGATCTGGCTGTGCGTATCGTTGGTGTGCAGGATAATCAGGTCCTGCGCCTGCAGGGAAGCTGCGCAGCAGAGCGCGAACATCAGTAAAAGTCCCGTTCGTTTCATCGTCTTCTCTCCTCCCAATCCGTATATTGCACGCGTCCGTCAGGGTGCAGGTCAATTTTCTCACCGCGGGCCATCTGGTCCCGCAAGTATTCACAGATGGCATCGCGGATCCAGATGCCGGTATCTTTCCGGTTGAAAGCCACATCGGAGAGCACGACGCCATCGCCACCGTCCATCAAGAAATTGATGGTGGCAAACTTGTAGATCTTGTCTTCATCGATGGAGGCTCCGCCTACAAGGAGTTTGTCGGCCTTATTGCCGGTAATCACCATCTCGACGCCACTAAGGGCCTCGACGCGCCGCCTGGAAATCATCTGGTTGAGGAAACGGTGCAGGTCGGAACCTTTGATGTCGAAAGTTACCAGGTAGTTGTCGAAGGGGAAGATCGAGAAGATATCGTAGACACGCACAGCGCCCTTGGGCAGGCTGGTGCGGATGCCGCCGAAATTCATCAGGCCCACATCCACTTTTTCACCGGTGCTCTTTTCGGCAATGGCGCGGACCACGTCGGCCGCGAAGTTGGAGAGCGGGCTTTCCGGACGATATCTGTCATATTCCGCCTCGGAGTAGCCGACGATTTCCTGGAGCGGCTCGACCTGGGCGCTGTAGCGCGCGATGGTCTGCGTGGCACGGAAATCCTTCATGTCGTCCCAGGTGGAATCCATAGGGACGGGCGTCCATCGGTATGTAAACTGCGCTGCCGCTCCACCCGGGAGGGCGAGCAGCAGTACAGCCAGCAATAAAATTCTTTTCATAGATGTGATCAGTCTTTGAGTTTCATCCATTTGATCAGGTCCTTGAAGCTGGATTTCTTGCCGTAGGTCAGGATACCGATCTTATAGACCTTGGCCGAGAGCCAGGCCGTGGCCAGGAACGTCAGGAACAGCAGGACAATCGACAGAATCAGTTGCCAGGAGGGAACCACGCCGAAGGGCACGCGGGCCAGCATCACCATGGGCGAAGTCCAGGGGATGATGGATGCCCACACCGACAGCGGGCTGTTCGGGTGCTCAAAAGTATGGAGCATGATGAACAGGCCGATGATGAGCGGGATGGTCACAGGCAGCTGCAACTGACTGGTATCGGCTTCGTTGTCGACGGCCGCGCCGATGGCGGCGAACATCGAGGCATAGAGTAGGTAGCCCAGCAGGAAGTAGATGAGGAAGCTGCTGATGATGGTTACCCAGTCGAGGCTGCGGATCTGGTTGACGATCTTGAGCATGCCCAGCGCATTGGAGTCCTGTCCGGCCTGCTCTGCCATGGCCGCCAGGTCTTCCGGACCGATATGATGGTCAGCGCCAGCTTCGGCCACGATCTGTTCCATGCCGCCCATGCTCTGGATGACCTTCGGGCCGGCGATGGTCTGGACGGCCGTCACGATGACGATCGTCAGGGTGATCCAGATGAAGAACTGCGTCAGGGCCACCAGCGCCACGCCGATGATCTTGCCCATCATCAGTTCCACGCTCTTGACCGACGAGACGATGACTTCGACCACCCGGCTGCTCTTCTCATCGATGACGCTGCGCATGACCATCGTGCCGAACATGAAGACGAACATGTAGATCAAGAAGCTCATCAGGTACGAGAGCACCATGTAGACTTCCACACTGTCTTCCTTGGCGTTGCCGTCGTTGGTCAGTGTCATGGAATTGAGTTTGATATCCGTCTTGACGTCTGCCAGGATGCTGTCGAGGTCGATAATGTCATATTGGGCGAGCTTCCTGGTCTCGATGGCCTTGTTGACCGTCCGGTTGACGGCATTCTTGATGTCCATGCTGAGCGGTTCCTTCGAATACGAGATCACCGATACCTCGCCTTTCTCATCGAGCGGGGAGATACCCACGATGGCATAGTAGTCCAGTTCGTCGAAGCGCTCCTTGAGCCCTTCGACGGTCTCGCCGGGCTCTCCCATGACGTAGGTGGTATGTTCGCTGTTCTCGAAATACGGTGCGACGACGCCCGATTCATCGATTACCTTGACTTTCTGGTCTTCATTGCCGGTAAAGACCATGATCAGGGCCGGTACGCAGATGAGCAGGGCCATGAGGATCGGTGTGAGCAAGGTTGTCAGGATGAACGATTTCTTGCGGACACGGGTTGAATATTCGTGGCTGATGACAATGCCTACTTTTTTCCAGTTCATAGCGCTTCCCTCCTATTTTCCGGTTACCAGTTTGATGAAGATGTCGTTCATGCGCGGAATCAGCTCGCGATACGAGCGGACGTCGGCCATCTGGATCAGTTCACCCAGCACGTCGCGCGAGCCGCAGCCTTCGGCTACGTTCAGGACGGCACGGCGGACGTCTTTCTGCTCTTCGTCGGAGAATACTTCATAGGCCTTTCCCTGCGGAAGGGCTTCGCCACCACGGTAGAGAACTTCCACCTGGTTGGTGCCGTACTCGCGGCGGATGGCTTCCGTGCCGCCGGTTACCACGAGGTGCGACTTGTTGATCAGGGCGATGTTGTCGCACAGTTCTTCGACCGACTCCATGTTGTGTGTGGAGAGGATGATAGTAGCGCCTTCATCGCGCAGGCGCAGGATTTCGTCGCGGATCATCTGGGCATTGACCGGGTCGAAGCCGGAGAAGGGCTCGTCGAGGATTAGCAGCTGGGGCTTGTGCAGTACGGTGGTAATGAACTGGACTTTCTGGGCCATGCCTTTGGAAAGTTCCTCGACTTTCTTGTCCCACCAGCTCTGGATGCCGAAGCGGATGAACCATTTTTTGAGTTCGGCGGTGGCGGCAGTGCTCATGCCTTTGAGGCGGGCCAAGTACAGGCACTGTTCACCGACTTTCATTTTCTTGAAGAGGCCACGTTCTTCCGGCAGATAGCCGATGGCGCGGACGTCTTCGTCGTCGACGTGTTTCCCGTTGAGGATCACTTCGCCCGCTGTGGGGATGGTGATCCGGTTGATGATACGGATCAGTGTGGTCTTGCCGGCGCCGTTGGGGCCCAGCAGGCCGAAGATCTTTCCTTCGGGCACGGCGATCGACACGTCGTCGAGCGCCTTGAAGGTGCCGAAGGTCTTCGTGATATTTTTACATTCGAGCATATGTATGTAATGTAATTATTGTCGTTTACCGCTCTCTTTCGTCATGCCGGGTTTGACCCGGCATCTCAAGCATACAAAGGTAATGTTTCTTGAATTTTTCTGCAAATATAAAAATAATTATTGAATTTCGATATATTTTTTCAATTTTTCAATATTTTCTTTGGGGAGCACACGCTCGTGCTCAAGGTCAGCGAGGGTCCAGCGGGTCGTATCGTACAGGCTCTTGTAGCGGGCGATGCTGCGAGCTCCTTTCGTGCCCAGATAGGGATGACGGGCCAATGCGCTTTCTGTAGCATTCCAGAGGTCCAGGTGGATGCAACGGGTCGTATCGATTTCGATGTCATCGGAGAAACCGGCCAGGCGATCTTCATCGAAGCCTTCGATTTCCAGCAGCTGGGCCTTGTACAGGAAGCCGCCAAGGCGTTCGCGGTACTCCAGGATCTTATGGGCATAATAGGGCCCGATGCAACGTAGCGACACAAGGGCGGCGCTGTCGGCGGCATTGAGCTCGACCTTCGGGATCTTGATGAAAGGTTCCAGCCGGGTGAAGAGTGTATCCGACACAACGTACATTTTCCGGAAATCGTCTTTGCTGCGGAAACGCCCGCCTTTGCTGCGATAGTTCTCGATGGATTCGGCCTGGCGGAGCGTCAGCCCCAGCCGCTGCAAGTCTTCCAAAGAAACGGTATTGGGATCGAACGGGAAAGATTCATAAGTCCGCGCAGGCTTGCTGGAGGCGGTCACCGGCCGTTCGTAACCACCATACTTAGATTTGAAACCCCGGGTCGATGCCCGGGATGACGATTTATCAGGATAGATTATGGGCCTCTGTCCTCCATCGCTTTCGCCTGGCTTAGATACAGACCAGGCATCATTTGTCATTCGCTCATGCTGGTCGCGGCTCTCACTTTGGTCGGGTTCGGGCTTGACCTCATTCGTCATTCCGGGCTTGACCCGGAATCCCGGCCCTTCCATGACCTTCACCACAAAAATTGCCAGTTGAAACCCCAGCACCAGAAACACCAGCGCCACCAGCCCCGACGCCGCACCCCTCGTCCCATGCTCATTCGCCCCTTTCATCGCTCTTCGCCATAATGTTCGTATGCAAAGATACGCCGGAAAGCGCCGTTTATCAAATCTTTTTCGGGTTTTTCGGGCAAGGTCGAATTTGAAGCCCGACACCTTGCCCATGTGAATGACCTCAGAATATGCTACAATCAAGATTCGCCGGGCAAGGTCCCCCAGCTGAAATCACACCTTGCCCGCCAGAGGCAACTTATTACTCGAACAAGGTGCCGGACTGGATGTCCTGCTCGCGCAACTGTTTGAAGCAGTGGCGGCAGACGGGTTCATAGATGTCCTTCTCGCCGAGTTCCACCAGCCGGTCGCTCTTCGAGAGGCGGTGGGAGTGGTGGGCGATGTCGCCGCAACGGACGCAGATGGCGTGCACCTTGGTCACGTATTCGGCCGTCGCCATGAGGGCTGGCATCGGCCCGAAAGGCTTGCCGAGATAGTCCATGTCCAGGCCGGCCACGATGACGCGCACGCCCCGTTCGGCCAGCTGCCGGGCCACGTCGACGATGGCGTCGTCGAAGAACTGGGCTTCGTCGATACCCACGACATCGACACCTTCTGCCTTCTCCAGGATGCTCCGGGCGGAATCGACAGGCGTGGAAAGGATGGAGTTGCCCTGGTGCGAAACGACAGATTCTTCAGAGTAGCGGGTATCGATCTTGGGCTTGAAAATCTCGACGCGGAGGTTGGCGAACTTGGCCCGTTTGAGACGGCGGATGAGTTCCTCAGTCTTGCCGGAGAACATGGAACCGCAGATGACTTCGATCCAACCGGGGTTTTTGGCACTTTCTATGAACATTTTTCGTACTTTTGTAGGAAACAAAGGTACGAAAAAATGGCGAAACTCTATATCGTTCCCACACCGATCGGCAACCTTGAAGACATTACCCTGCGGGCGCTGCGTGTCCTGCGGGAAGCAGATCTTATTCTGGCTGAAGACACCCGCACGAGCTCCGTGCTGCTGAAGCATTACGAGATCACGGCCCGGATGGAATCGCACCACAAGTTCAACGAACATGAGCGCGTCGAAAGCGTCAAGCAGCGCATCCTCGCCGGACAGACCGTCGCGCTGATCAGCGATGCAGGAACGCCGGGCATCTCCGACCCGGGCTTCCTGCTGGTCCGCACTTGCGTGGAAGCCGGAATTGAAGTCGAAACATTGCCCGGCGCCACCGCCTTCGTACCCGCACTTGTCAATTCGGGCTTTCCCTGCGACCGCTTCTGTTTCGAGGGCTTTCTGCCTGTGAAGAAAGGCCGCCAGACGAAACTTGCCGAACTCGCGACCGAAAAGCGGACGATGATTATTTATGAATCGCCCTTCCGGCTGGTCAAGACATTGGGCCAGTTCGTGGAAACCTTTGGTGGAGACCGTCCGGCTTCGGTCTCACGCGAAATTTCTAAACTGCACGACACCACGCACCGCGGCACCCTGCAGGAATTGTTCGACTACTTTTCACAGACTCCGCCGAAAGGGGAGATCGTCCTCGTTGTCCGGGGGCTGCCTGCTTAGCGGGCGAGGGCCGGAAGGCTGGGATTGCCGGCGGGTGAGACGGCCCGGACGGCGAAATAATAATTGTCCTTGCTGAGCGGACAGCGGAAAGACTGCGTCATCAGCGACGGATTGGCCGGGACGCTGTCGAGTATCGTCCATACCGGCTGATCCGTTTCCCGCAGGAGAATCTGATAGGAGACTTCCGTATCAAAACTGCCATCCGGTAGCCTGACGGGATCCCAGGCGATCACGGTATGATTTTCCAGTTCATTGGCATTGGCAATCCGTGCGTTGTCAGGCCGCTCAGGTGCCTGAGCCAGATTCATCACGCTGGCCAGGTTGATTCGGACATTGCGCGTCAGCGAAGGAATGTCTACGCCGGTGATCATGTCGCCATAGTCGATGCCGTTTTCCGTGCGGACATCCTGGTGGGTCCTGTCGTAGTTTTCGCAGTATTCACTCATGCGGACGGCCGTAAAACCTTGCCGCAGGAAAGGCGTGTGATCGCCACTGCGGCGATAGCGGTCGTTGCGATAGTTCAGCACCACTTCCTGGTCCGGCACATAAGTCCCGGCCGTTTCCTTGATATAGCGCGCCAGCTGGCGGGGGTCGCTATCCTCACCGCTGCGGCTCTCTGAAAAGACGCGGACTTTGTGGTCTTCTTTCAAACCGGTTCCGCTGGCCACTGCGTTGCCAATCATGTCGTTGTTGATCATCGCCAGGATTGGCCACTGTTCTTCCTTTGCTTTGGCGGCAAAGAAAGTAGATCCGTTTAAGCCCTGCTCTTCCCCGGAGACAAACAGACATTTGACAGTCTGTTCCAGCGGAATTTTCGACAGGATGCGCACCACTTCGAGCAGGCAGGCCAGACCACTGCCATCGTCATTGGCGCCGGGAGCGAAAGCCGTGGAATCCATCACGTCGGCTACCCGAGTGTCGATATGGGCTGAAAGCAGGATTTCGCGCTCGCCCTTGGTTCCGGGAAGCGTGACGAGTATCTCCGGTGCGGAAATGATGCGATCGAAACGGCCGCCTTTCTCGCCTGCGGTATGGTGCAGCACATCGACGGTGGGTGCCGGACGCACGCCCGCAGCCTTCCCGGCCCAGGTTTCACATCTGTTTACCAAATAGCTGACCGCAGCGCCGATTCCTTTTTCAGGATCCGTCTGGGTGCTGAGGGTATGCCGCGTATGAAAGGCGACCAGTTCTTCGATATAGGTCCGGATGCTGTCGGGACTGACCTGGGCGACAGCGTCGGCGATCAGGGGATCGTTTGGGACGGGAGCGGAAAAAGGCCTGGCAGAGCAGGCGGCCAGCAGGCCGACGAGGGCCACGCTGGCTATCCAATGCATCAGTGTTTTCATTATAGTTAAGGAATAGTATCAGTCTGTCAGCAGCAACTCGACCGGGCAGTGGTCGGAACCGAAAATCTCGTTGTGGATGTCGGTTCCGGCGATACGCGGAGCGAAGCCTTCGGAGACCAGAAAATAGTCGATGCGCCACCCGACGTTCCGTTCGCGGGCGGCCATCCGATAGGACCACCAGGAATACTTGGCCTCTTCGGGGTGGGCGTCACGCCAGCTGTCGCGGAAGCCGGCGGCCAGCAGTTCGCTCATCTTGGCCCGCTCCTCGTCAGAGAAGCCGGCGTTGAAATGGTTGGTGGCGGGGTTCTTCAGGTCGATCTCCTCATGGGCTACGTTCATGTCGCCGCAGATCACCACGCCCTTGCGGGCAGCCAGGCCGCAGACAAAAGAGCGGAAGGCATCTTCCCACTGCATCCGGTAGTCCAGGCGCCGCAAGCCGTCCTGAGAATTGGGTGTATAGACATTGACCAGATAAAAATCGGGCATCTCCAGCGTTAGTACGCGGCCTTCGTGGTCGTGTTCTTCTACGCCGATTCCGCGCAGGACGGAAAGCGGGGTCTGGCGGGTGTAGGTAGCCGTCCCGGAATAGCCCTTCTTTTCGGCATAATTCCAGAAAGACTGGTAGCCCAGGAAGTCCAGGTCGATCTGGCCTTCCTGCAGCTTGGTCTCTTGCAGGCAGAAGAAATCGGCGTCAAGCGCCGTAAAAACATCGGCAAAACCCTTCTGGGCGACGGCCCTGAGGCCATTGACATTCCAACTGATCAGTTTCATGCTACGAAGTTACGAAAATAAAATTTTGTCAATTCAAAAAATGTTTCTACTTTTGCAACCCCATACACCGCGGAGTAGAGCAGTTGGTAGCTCGTCGGGCTCATAACCCGGAGGTCGGAGGTTCGAGTCCTCCCTCCGCTACAAAGCAGAAAGCCAGCCCGAAGGCTGGCTTTCTGCTTTGTAGCGGAGGCGGAAGGCTACGCCTTCCTTTCAACCCCCGCCGCTTCGCGGCTGCCCCGGTGGGGCACGGGGGAAAGAATTCCCCCGACACCCCTTTCTGTCGGCGCTCCGCGCCTCCGAAGCCACAGTTTGTGTCCGAATTATTTGTCGACTCAACATTTTGCCCGCTTTTTGCATCTATGGTAAGAACAGACACATCACATCTCTATGAAAACGAAAAAACATAACAAAGCTCGCGCGCTCGGTTTCTTCTCTATGTTGCTTGCCCTCCTCGGAGTAGGCTGCGAAAAAATCGAAGAAATCGGTATCGTCGAAGTAATGTACGGCTCACCCTCGGCCCATTTCTCCGTAAAAGGCAAAGTCACCGATGAGAGCGGGAACCCCATACAAAACATTCAAGTCAATCTGTATGGCGTGACTAGTTTCCAAGGACAGGACTATGCCGTCCCTAAGAATCATCAACCTGTCAAGACCGACACGAAGGGAACCTACTTGGTAGAAATGAACGACATACCATATACCACGATACAGGTCAACGCGAAAGATATCGATGGTGCTGCGAACGGCGGCGAATTCGCCAGCGATAGCCTTCGTAACAGCTCCTTTACGTTCATCAAGGACAAAAACGATAAAAGCGCCTGGTTTGTCGGAAACGCCGACATTCAGATGCCTGACATCAAACTCAAAAAGCAATAACCTTTTTATCTTCTTCAAAGGTCATCACTCCCAGACACATTCGAACATCATTTCCCAGAAGGCAGACACATTCTTGCACGCGTAGATGAATACAGCTGGAAATCACAGACCGCCCTATATCACCATGGTCTATTTTTGAAATAGCACTTTTTCAAATTACAATACGGCTATTTCTTTGTATCTTTGAGAATGATGGAAAAGAATGAAATCGTATTCAAAAATGAGAAGCTCACATGGTATCTGTCATGTCTGCTCACAGTCGGATGCCTGGTAGTTGGTTTTATTTTGAATGATTTTGCAATTCTTATACTCCTTCCATTTCTTCTATATGAGTGTTTCATAAAGTACCGACATTTAAAAAGGAGGATTATCCTGACAGAAAAAGGTCTCACAGATGAAAACGGTTCTTTCTATGCATGGGATAGCATAGACCACTGTTATTTCAGCAAGGCAACCATTGGTCGTCTTTTAGTCATTGTATTCAAGGACAAGGATACACCAAATGTGCAGGTTGCCCTTGGCAACTACAACATCAAGAAAAATGTATTTGAGGAAATCGTCGACCGCCTTTCTGGGAGAAACCTTATACGTTATGCCGATGAAGACATGTTGGAAGATAAGAATAAGGGGAAATCAGAAATCAAAGATGCGCTCATAGGCTTGTTAATTTGCTTGATTGTTTCTGCATTGATAATATTACTCCGTAGATAATGATGTTTATGTCTTTTCTGTATAGAACTCAATCAATGCCTTGAAACCTTTGATGAATTCGTTCGAAATTTCGATTGTCTGTTCTACAAAGAAACAGGTCAGCTAATCGCTGGCCTGTTTTCTTTTTCGCTTCGGGAGGCCTCTGGCCTCAAACCCCATCGCTCCGCTATTCTGCCCGTTCGGCAGCCTGGATCAGGGCGATGTTGAGCTGCTCCAGCAGGGAAAGCTGGATGTTGGCGTTATTTGCGGCCGGATGGTACCACGGCTGCGCTTCAAAGTAAGATTTCAAGTCTTTCGACCGGAACACATAGCCGTGTGCGGCCAGGATGGCATTGCGCATGACGCGCAGCAGCGACTTGTCGTAGCGGTGGAGCATACCGTTGAGCAGGATGTCGCTGGCGAAAGCGAAACGGCTCTGGTTGCCGGCCCATTTCAGGGCAAAAGAAGAAACGGTCCGCTCGAACCAGGGCTCCCCGTCGTTCATCTTGACCTCGGTGAGCAGCAGACCGTCCCGGGTCGGGACAGCTTCCAAGCGTCCTTTGAAAGGCTCCGTGTCGCCGAAATCGAGCACGCCCGTCACCATCCCGTTGAACGTGACCGGCTCCAGGGGATAATCATATCCCTTATACGCGAACCAGGTATCTGCCATTTCAAAATCTGCCCCGCCTTCGGTCTTGTAATTGCCGCAGAGCAGCGCCATCCATTGCTTCACGTTAAGTGCCTGGGCATCCTGGATCTGCGTGGCCTGCATCACGTCTGTCAGGCGGTTCTGATTGTCGTAAAAGCAGATCACATCCAGACCGTCCTGCCGTATCCGGCGGGCGTATGCAGCATACTCATAGGCATTCATCGCCCCGTCCGGGCTGTCCGACACCTCGAACAGGTCGGTCCCGCCCGACGCCGGGGTAATCAGGAACGCATGCTCCTCGCCTTCAGCCATGGCTGTCATCCGGATGGGGCCGTCCTCGCTCGGGGTGGCGTCATACACCAGCGATCCGCTGTACCAGAGACTGCCTGCCGCGATGTTGTCCATCGGCCGGACGAGCGGTAGCACCTTGAGGACAATATCGTTGTCGCCGATGACCTCCAGATACGGGTTGTCAAGCTGGTTGACATAGTTGACGCGACAGCCGAACTCGGCGCCGTATTTCGGTTCTTCGGCATTGCGGCTGGGCCGCAGCCGATAGACACCTGGCTTGTCACCCCATTGCTCCAGCGTCAGTTCTTCGTCTTCGAGGAAATCCGTCATGTAGATGATGTTGCCCGACCGGATCTCCCGGACTATATAGATGGCAAATCCGTCATAGAAACGGTCTCCTACATGGATGGTCTGGGCCTGCATGAGGGACAGGGTTCCCAAAAGCAGGAAAATGCTAAGATAAAGCTTTTTCATCGTCTTATTTCTGTCTCAGGAAAATCTGCAGCACGCAGCCGGTAAAGTCGAAGTGGCTGCGAAGCTTGTTCTCGAGAAAACGCTTGTAGGGGTCGCGGATGTACTGCGGCAGGTTGCAGAAGAACGCGAACGACGGCGAGGCCGTAGGGAGCTGCGTGATGTACTTGATCTTGATGTATTTCCCTTTCCAGGCCGGCGGGGGATAGTTCTCGATCTCGGGGAGCATGACCTCGTTGAGCTGCGAGGTGGGGATGCGGCGCGAATAGTTGGCGTACACCTTGTCGGCGGCGTCCAGCACGTCCATGATGCGCTGCTTGGAGATGGCGGAGGTGAAGATGATGGGGATGTCGCTCAGCGGGGCGATGCGTTTCTGGATGGCTTCCCGAAACTCCTTCATCGTGTTGGCGTTCTTGTCGATGACCAGGTCCCACTTGTTGACCACGATGACACAGCCTTTCTTGTTGCGCACGATCAGGTTGAAGATGGCCATGTCCTGGGCTTCCATGCCGCTGGTGGCGTCGATCATCAGGATGCAGACGTCGGAATTTTCGATGGCGCGGATGGAGCGCAGGACGGAATAGAATTCCAGGTCTTCGGTGACCTTGGCTTTCTTGCGCAGGCCGGCCGTGTCCACAATCATGAACTCGTGGCCGAATTTGTTGTAATGCGAGGAAATGGCGTCGCGGGTAGTGCCGGCCACGGGCGTGACGATATTGCGGTCTTCGCCCAGCAGGGCGTTGGTCAGCGACGATTTGCCCACGTTGGGCTTGCCCACGATGGTGAAGCGGGGGAGCCCTTCGTAGGGGTCTTCCACTTCCCGGGTCTCCTTGGGCAGTTTCTCCACGACCAGGTCGAGCAGGTCGCCCGTGCCGCTGCCGGTAGCGGCGGCGATGGCGACCGGATCGCCGAGGCCGAGGCCGTAGAACTGGTAGCTGTCGTACATCTTGTCGCCGGTATCCACTTTGTTGACGACCAGGATCACAGGTTTCTTGCAACGCCGCAGGATATCGGCGATCTCTTCGTCGAAATCTGTGATGCCGGTAACTGCTTCTACCATGAACAACACGAGGTCGCACTCATCGATGGCGATGAGCACCTGCTTGCGGATTTCACCCTCGAAGACATCGTCGCTGCCCGAGGTGAAACCGCCGGTGTCGACCACGGAAAATTCGTTGCCGCACCATTCGCATTTGCCGTAATGGCGGTCGCGGGTCACGCCCGCCGTTTCATCGACAATGGCCTGGCGGTTGCCTACCAGGCGGTTGAACAGGGTTGATTTGCCCACGTTGGGGCGTCCGACGATTGCTACGAGGTTCATAATCAATTATCTATAGTCGATTTCTTCGATCCAGCCGCTCCACTGGTTGAAGTAGAGGTTGCCGCCGGACCATTCCACTTCGCCGCGCTGGAAGTCAACGGTTTCGCTGCGGATGAATTTCTTGGCCGGGTAGAACTGGCCCGAGTAGTCGCTGTTGCAGATCAGGCGGTAGACGTCGAGTCCCTTCGTGTAGAAGAAATACTCGTCGTCGTTGTC
>Ga0265300_10000459_pt1 | contig 42371 bp, 36 predicted proteins | sample AusTroGonzalo_MG_FD_193482 | JGI IMG/M metagenome (GOLD analysis project Ga0265300, IMG submission 193482) | Bovine rumen microbial communities from tropical cattle in Woodstock, Queensland, Australia - Gonzalo_03 | ecosystem: Host-associated > Mammals > Digestive system > Stomach > Rumen ... | reverse complement strand
AACGACATGGATTATGAGCAGAATCATGAACTAATGAGGGTGCAAAATGAGAAAAATGTGAAATCGTCTCACAATTAGAGAAAATTAACTATTAATATTTGGACAAAAACATAGGAAGCGAGAAACCTATATGAAGTTGCCATGCAGGATATACTTCATTGGAAATAAATCACTACATGGCAACTTCTACTTGTGTGACGAAAAATGCGTGAAACGATGCCTATTCTTCATCTTCCCACAGGAATTCTCGGCTCAATGCATTTCCTGGGGGTTGAGGGTCGTCAGTATAGACAGGTTTACTATCTGTGTCGCCCGATGCGCTGATCATGCGGCACAGGCTTAACTTCACTACGGTTTGAGTGGGTTTAATATAAAACTTTTTCATAAGTATGTGAATTGTTTATTTGATGAACACTTTCTTCTCTTTGCCACCGTTGGCAGAACGGATGATATAGATTCCGCTCTTCAACGAGCTTGCAGGGATTGGACGGCCTTGCAGGTCGAAATACTCATTGGCTGATGACGCTACGTTTTCTATCTCTGTAAGTTCCGTCGATTCATTTTCCTCCTCATCGTCAAATAACATGTTGATGGAACGGCTCATCGCCGCTATGCTCGATGTGGGGAGTTGCAGATAGGCTTTTCCTGCCCCAATCTCGCCTTCTTCTGACAATGTGTAGAAGCCAATTCCGTGACTGCCGTTTGCCAAGATGAAGTTGGTGTTTTCTCCATCTACAGGCGAAACATTTGTGGCAGTAACCACGCCCTTCAGCAAGTTCGAATAAACCATATCCGTTTCAGCACAGGGCACCTCGTAGTCACCAGTCTCGCCCTTCAGCAGCAGACCCTCACCGGCAGGAACATTGTAAACGCGAGTCAAAATCAAATCGCCCGTAGAGGGAGAGAAGCCAGAGGCAATGTAAGCCTTGACGGTTGAGTTGGTGAAATCCAATTCGTATGGGCTGCTAAATGTACGTATTCCCTGTTGACCCAAAGTCAATGATTCGTTCTCTACCGGCCCTTCCATTTCTACAATGCCTCCTTTAAACACATTCTCTGTCCAACCCGCAGCGATGTAGGCATCTTTAGTTCCGTAAGGGACGGTCAAGACACAGGTGCTTGAAATACCACTGAATGTATCCAGACCAACAAAGGAGGGAGGAGTTTCCGTCTCTGCAACAACTGATGTCAATCTACTGCATCCAGCGAAAGCGCTGTAGTATAATTCTGTGACACTATTAGGGATGGTCACAGAAGTTAACTTGATGCAACCACGAAAAGCGTATGCTTTAATTTCTGCGACGCTGTTGGGGATGGCCACGGAGGTCAAGTTAATGCAGCCATCGAAAGTTCTGTTTCCAATGGATATGATGCTGTTGGAAATGGTAACAGAAGTCAACATACTGCAATATAAAAAAGCTCCGTCGCCTATTTCTGTGACGCTGTTGGGGATGGTCACGGAGGTTAATCCACTACAGCCATCGAAAGCACCGTTGCCTATTTTTGTGACGCTGTTGTGAATGGTCACGGAGGTTAAGCCGATGCAGTTATTGAAAGATCCGTCACCTATTTCTGTGACATTGCTGGGGATTATCAAATCATTGATTTCTTCTCCATTAAGATAAAGATGGTAATAACTGTTGATGAACGGTCCCATTCCCACCTCGTATTCAAAATTAATACTACACCAAGCAGCAAGATTATTAATATGTACTGATTTCAATCTACTACAGCCATAAAAAGCCGTGGATCCTATAGATGTGACACTATTGGGAATGGCCACGGAAGTCAAGTTAACGCAATTATTAAAAGCAGCTTTGCCGATGTTGGTCACGCTGTTGGGGATGGTCACGGAAGTAACGTTGCCACAATTAGAGAATGCATAACTGCCGATGGAGGTTACTGAATAAGATTCTCCGTAATAACTGATAGAGGATGGAATAGTTACAGAGCCTGTATATTGATTAGTGCCATAAGTTACACTTGCAGTCTTTGTTGATGTATTAAGAGTGTAATAGATTCCACCAATCTGTTCGTATGCACTTGCGTGAACTGACAGCAGTGCTCCCAGTACTACCATCATGGATTTAAGGATTGTTTTCATAAGATAAAAAGTTTATAAGTCATTGTTGATTAGTTCGTTGATTATGATTTTGGATTTTAAGAGTTCTTTGTCATTTTCATTCCAACTGCCCATCTTATCAATGGATGAAGCTAACAGTATTCTATCTAAGTCATCTTTTACAATCAAATATTTCACATCATGTGCCGTAAATGTACACATGAATGGCTTTGTCGAATCATCCAATCCTCTTTTTTTTAGTACGTCTAATTCTGATTGATTCTCGACAAAACGTAGTAAATCTTTATAGTTCGGCAAATCTGGTATATATCGCCATTCCCTTTCATCATAATATAGATAATTTTTAAGCTGTTTAAGTTTTCCACCTTCATCCTTGTGATAATTGACGGCTTGATACTGTTTCATCAATACCAATTGCCGATAGATGACCTCTTCGTTTTTTTGTGTTTTTGCGTTTTGAAGTAGTTTCCTTAAATTTTTGCTCATTTTCGACTCTTTAAGATGATACATTAAAGGAGAAAGCCCTTTTTGGATTCCCCACTGTTTAGACATCCCAATTCCATAATTTCCATATACTTCCATGTGATGATGAATTGCGGAGAACGGGGTGTCACAGAAACAACATTCTGGCACAGCAAATCGTTTACTCCAGCCGTATTCAAGGCAAAATTTTGGCCAAAAACCTTTGGAACTCAAAATTTTTTCTATTGTTTCCAATTCTCTTACAAATTGGAACAATGTTTGAGCACTAATCGCAGCCATTCCTTCTATCTTTGTCCTCTGTCAGTTCCCAACAAAGGTTATTATGTTCACACAAGAAGCGTGGAACTGTATGTCCACATCTTCAAGCTGAAGGCCCTAGGAATTGCCCAAACAAATAAGATGGTTTCAAATACGCAGTTCCACGCAATAATGCGTGAAGCCGCTATGTCCGTCTTCATTTGTTTTAGAGCACCTCAGTAGCACACGAGCCTCTCAAAACATTTTTTGCAATGATTGAAAATTTCCTAGGTTTTCAGCTTGCAAGAAAGAGCATAACGCTTCTATTTATCCAATAAGGCACGGCACCGAAGCACCGCACGGAGAGCACACAAGGCACTCTCTCGACGGCAAAGTAAGTGAATAAATGTGAAACTACCAAACTTTTTTCGGAAAAAATGAATAAAAGGCTTGATATTCATAGGAAAGACATCTACACAAATCGAAGCAAATATACCCAAGGAGTGCCGTAAGGTAGTGATTTATTTTCAACACCCCAAATATTCCTCCAACCTTTTCATTCCTCCCTACTCACAGGCGAAGCTGCGAGCAAGACGGCTGCGGAGATGAAGACGAGGAAGGCGGAGATGATGGAGATGGATTGGATGCCGATCCCTGCACACACCCAGAAGAGGATGAAGGTGAGCACTAATGCGGCAAAGGCTGCATTGATGATGAATTTTCTGATAGTTTCCATAAGCTGAACTTTAAATGAATTACATTTTTTTTGAATCACGATGCAAAGTTCGGCCTATGTTGTACCATAACTCGGTACAAGTTGGGATTTTTTTGAGTTTTTCTTGAATCTTTTTGAAAAAACGCCCTCGAAAACACCTCCGACGTACCGACCTTGACGATGTGCCGTATCAAGGGTAACGATACGTCGTACAAAGGAAATTGAAACGTCGTTGGATTTTTTGCTACCTCGTGAGGGCGCAAATATGGCAACCCACCGCAGTGTTTTTCATAGTTGTCAACTCTTTCAGGAAAAAAGTCAACCTTTTCAGGAAAAGACACACCCATTTTTTGTATCAATGTCAAAATGTCAAAGTCAAAATCGGTCATTTTCGTTTTGAAAAAAATCGAGTTCGACTCACTATAAAATAATATTATAATATTATTATTATAGTGGCCGATTTTCGATCAGAAATCGATTTTGACCGATTTTGACTTTGACATTTTGACAACGCTAAACCCTAAAATTTGAACCATGAACCAAAAACTGACCGTGCTTTTTTGCGTGCTTATTTTGCCCTTAAATTTGTGACCGCCCCAAAAATGCCGTAACTTTGCATCGTGAAACTAAGGAGAAAATTTGCAGCCCCTAGGGGTAACAAAATTTTCCCTATAGGGGAACAAAAAATAGAGATTCCCTCCCGACCTTCCCCTCTATGGGGAGGATGAAGAAGCATGCGGGGATGGTTGGAGATAAAGTTATTGAGAAAGGGGTTCTTCGAGACACCAGCTGGCTGCGATAGTCAGGTCGAAAGGGGTTGTGATCTTGATGTTTTCGCGGTTGCCGGGGACAAGGGTGACGGGATGTCCAAAGCGTTCGACAACGGAGGCATCGTCGGTAAAGAAATCGGTGTAGGGCTGCTCATAGGCTTGCCGAAGCAGAGAGGCAGAAAAGACTTGAGGGGTTTGGACAAGTCGGTAGTCGGAACGGGGAACAGTGATGCTCTTGCCGTCCACGAGGTGGCGAACGGTCTCCACCACCTCAATCACAGGCACGACGGCTTCGGAACGAGAAGCCTCATCGTAAGTGGCACGAATGGTGTCGAGAGACACGAAAGGACGCACACCGTCATGCACGCCAATCAAAGTGGCATCGGGAGAGACGAGGGCGAGGCCATTCTTGACGGAGTGAAAACGGGTTTCACCGCCATTGGCAAGGGTGTAAGGTTGGGAGAAAGCGTACTGCTCACACAAAGAACGCCAATAGTCCTGCTGACTTTCGGGCAGAACAAGCACCACCTGCATCGAGGCATCGTACCCAAGGAAACGCTCGATGGTGTGCATGAGGATGGGCTTGCCACCTATGGGCAGGAACTGCTTGGGGATGTCACCACCCATGCGAAGTCCCTTGCCACCTGCTACGATGATGACCGCGTTCATAGGTCGTTGTACATCATGCCCTGTCGGAGTTGGTCGGCTTTTGCCTTACCGCAGAAATGCTCGACAATCATATAGCCGAGGGCGAGAGCGGCAGCAGGACCTTTACCCGTGAACATCAATCCGTCACGTTCCACAAGGGCAGCGGTGTAGTCGGCACCCGTGAGGTATTGCTCGAAACCCGGATAGCAGGTCATCTTCTTGCCCTCAGTAAGTCCGAGGGTGCCATACACGAACGGAGCGGCACAGATGGCCGCCAGTGCCTTCCCAGCCTGATGATGTGCGAGGATGACTTGGCGAAGTCCTTCGTGAGCATTGAGATTGGTCGAGCCAGGCATACCACCGGGGAGGAAGAGCATATCGGCATCGCTGTAATCATTATCAGCAAACAGGGTGTCTGCCACGACACCCACACCATGAGCACCCATCACAGTCAGTTCATCGGTAATGGATACAGTTGTCATTTCAAGACCTGCACGACGGCACACGTCGATAGGACCGAGGGCTTCCACTTCTTCGAAGCCTGTTGCGAGAAATACGAATATCTTCATTAAAGTTTAGAGTTTAGAGTTTAGAGTTTAGAGTTGCGGGGTGTGAGGACACAATTTGACGAATTATCTTAGTTTGAATCGGTAGGTGATGGTGCCACTCTCCGTTCGGTCGCCCTCAGAGAAACGAGATTGCTTGGCGGCTGCGATGGCAGCATTTTTGAGGGCAGTAGAGGATGTGGTGCTGCTGGTCACCGTAGCACTGATGACTGCACCTGAGGCGCTGACCTGAATGGAAACAACCACAGTTCCCTCGCTGTTGGGATCAGCATAGCTGGGTTTGGCGAGATAGACAACCAGACGGTTTCCCACCTTGGCGGTTGTGCCTGTACCCAAACCTCCTGTACCTGTCGTAGCACCCGTATTGCTGTTGCCATTGGGCGAACCTTGTGCGCCATTGCCTGTGGTGTTGCCACTACTACCCTTGTTGCCAGCATTGCCAAAGGCGCCAGCCACACGATTGTTGGCGGCTGCGGCAGCCTTGCGGTCGGCTTCTGCTTTCTTGCGCGCCTCTTCTTCTGCCTTGCGACGAGCCTCTTCGGCAGCACGTTTCTTAGCAGCCTCCTCTGCGGCTTTCTTACGGGCAGCTTCTTCAGCAGCACGTTTCTTGGCAGCCTCCTCAGCGGCTTTCTTACGGGCGGCTTCTTCGGCGGCTTTACGTTTTGCCTCTGCTTCTTCGGCAGCCTTCTTGCGAGCAGCCTCCTCGGCGGCACGCTTCTTGGCTTCTTCAGCCGCCTTCTTCTTTGCCTCTTCCGCTGCTATGGACTTCTCTTGATCCTGTGTGATGAGCGGTTTGGCTGGAGCAGGTTTGGATGCAGGAGCGGGCTTTGGCTCTTGCTTGGGTGCTGGCGCCGGAGGGGGAGCCACTGGAACGGGGTCAGGTTCTTCTGGAACCTCCGGCGTTTCTGGATTATCAGGAGAATCTGTGGTATTGGCTGCTTCGGCAGGGAGACCTCCGAGGTCTTCGCCACCAGCATCTTCGACCATACCCAAGAGCACGGGCACACCATCCTCCTTGTCCTTGTCGGGATGCGCTACGGAGAGCGTCAGGATGGCAAGGAGAAGTACGATGGCCACATGCACCAGCAGGGAGATGATGCCAGCCTTTACCTTATCTTTCTTGGGGGTGTTGTCAGTCATTTTGCGATGGGGGTCGTGTGGCAAGAACCATCTTGAAGTGGTTCTCGTTGGCTATACTGAGAATTTCAACGATATTCCGATAAGGCACAGCCTCGTCGGCATAGAGAGAAACGAAGAGTTCGGTGGAGTCGGTCACCTGGGCATTCAGCACCTGAGGCAATTCCTCCAAAGTGACAGGTTCCTCCTTGTCGTTGCCAGCGGCAGCGTAGAGGTTGAGGTCTTTATCAATCACCACCCTCGCAGTCGCCTTCACCGTTGTCTGCTTCTTGCCCTGCGGCAGCAGCACCTTGATGGCATTGGGCGACACCATCGTGCTCGTAATCATGAAGAAGATGAGCAGGAGGAAGATGATGTCGGTCATCGACGCCATATTGAACGTCGGGCTGACCTTGGTGCGTCTCTTGAACATAGGCTACTCCCCTTCGCTAACAATATCCATGAATGTGAGCGACTTGGCCTCAATCTCGTTCACCACGCCGTCAATCTTCGCCACGAGGTAGTTGTAGCCGAAGAGGGCAATGATGCCGACAATCAGACCGCCAACAGTGGTGATCATCGCCTGATAGATGCCACCCGACAGGAGGCTGATGTCGATGTTGCCACCTGCGTTGCTCATCTGCCAGAATGCCTCGACCATACCAATGACGGTGCCGAGGAAGCCAATCATGGGTGCGCCACCTGCAATAGTCGCCAAAACAGGCAGGCGCTTTTCCATCGTGGCAATCTCGAGGTTGCCCGTGTTCTCGATGGCTGTCTGAATTTCAGAAGCAGGCTTGCCGATACGGCTGATGCCACGTTCAATCATGCGGGCAGCAGCGGTGTTGGTGTTGCGGCAATAATTAATCGCCGACTTGACATCGTTGTTTTTCATGTAGTCGCGGATACGATCCATGAAGAGTTTATCGTCCTTGCCAGCACTACGAATGGCGAGGAAACGCTCTACAAAGATATACACTGCGATGACCGAAAGGACAGCGAGGATTATCATAATCCAACCACCTTTCGATGCGAGTTCAAGAATGCTAAGTTCTTCCATAATGTGTTAGGTGTTAGTATAAAATATCAATTAGGAGTTACTTTTCTGTGTCCAAGATACTCTTTATCAAATTAAAAGATGTACCTTTGCAGTGCAAAAGTACGGTTTTTTCGTACACCATACAAAAAAAAACTCTTAAATATGACTAAAAAGCTGAAGTTTGCCCTCTTTGGCAACGTACATCAGGAACGAAAGAGTGCTGCGGTGCAGAAATTCTTTGCCATCGCTCTCGAAAGAAAAGCGGAACTCGCTATGCCCGAACCCTTTTATCTCTTTCTGCGCGACAACCTGAAGATTCATGTGCCTGACTGTGAAATCATCAAGGACAACAACTTCACCGCCGACTATGTGGTGTGCATGGGTGGTGACGGCACCTTCCTGGATGTGGCAAGCCGTGTGGGCGACAAGGAGATTCCCATCATCGGCATCAACACGGGCAGATTAGGTTTCTTGGCCAGTTTCTCACCCGACCACATCGAGGCAACAATGGCTGACATCTATGCGGGAAACTTCGGCATAGAGGCACATAGCGTGCTGAACATCTCGTGCGACGAGCTGGAATTGAAGAACTATCCTTATGCGCTCAACGAGATTGCCATCCTGAAACACGATATTTCCTCCATGATTTCCATCCATACGGACATCAACGATGAATACCTGACGACTTATCAGGCTGATGGACTCATCATCGGCACACCCACAGGCAGCACGGCTTATTCGCTCAGCGTGGGAGGCCCCATCATCGTGCCACAGAGCGACACCATCAGTCTTACCCCTGTGGCGCCCCACAGCCTGAATATGCGTCCGCTGGTGCTGTGCGACAACAGCGAGATTTCCCTCCGCGTGGAGAGCCGAAGCAACAGTTTCCTCATCTCACTCGACGGACGGAGCCAAAGTTATCCGGACAATATCCATCTGCGCATCCGCAAAGCCCCCTACCACGTGAAGGTGGTGACAAGACAAGGACAAAGTTTCTTTTCCACCTTGCGGAAGAAGATGATGTGGGGAACGGATAGTAGAGTTTAGATGTGAGACGTGAGATGTAAGATGTTAAATGTAAAATGTAGGATGTGAGATGTGGAGGTGAGAGGTATGAAGGTTAATAAGACAAAATATCCAACGAAGGTCATCGTGGCTTGGCTGTGGCGGCATCATAAGAAATGTCGTCTGCAAGCCCTGTTGAATGTGCTGATTGGACTTTCGATGGTAGGATTGGGGCTGTTGGGGGTAGATACCATCCGCTCGCTCACCGACATTGCCACGCATGCCAAGGAAGGCAGCATCATCTGGACGGCTGTGGTGCTGGCTGTGGTGTTCCTGCTGGAGATATGCATGCACATCGCCTCCACGTGGATCAGCGCTGTGCTGGGCGTGAAGACACAGAACCTGATGCAGCAGTTCTTCTTCCGCCAACTCATCAAGGGCAAATGGCAAGGCATTGAGAAGTATCATAGCGGCGATGTGCTGAACCGCCTCTTTGGCGATGTGAACGACATCGTTGACCTGATGACCGACATCCTACCCACCACCGTCATTGTCATCACACAATTCGTCGCCTCCTTCATCTACCTCTACGTGATGGACAGCACGCTTGCCCTCATCGTGGTCATCACCTCGCCTTTCTTCGTGCTCCTTTCGCGCATCTACTTCAAACGTATGCGCCGAATCGTACGCACCATCAAGGATAGCAACTCCGCCATCCAATCCATCATTCAGGAGAGCATCCAACACAAGATGGTCATCAAGGTGCTGGGACGTGAAGCGTCGATGGTGGACAGGCTCGAACAGCGACAGAACCTCTTGCGCAAGCAAATCAAGGCACGGGCACGCTTTTCCATCCTCTCAAAGACGTTGGTGAACATCGGCTTTGTCGGCGCTTTCCTCATCGCACTCGTATGGGGCCTCTTCCAATTACAGGCAGGAATCATTACGATGGGCGTGCTCATGGCGTTCACCCAACTCATCAACCGCATCCAGCGACCTATGCTCGATGCCGCCCGACTCTTACCTATCTTTGTGAACAGCCTGACCTCTTGTGAACGTCTGATGGAACTGGAAGAACTACCCTTGGAACCAGACGAAGACCCTATCCTTCTCGATGGCAATGTAGGTATCCGCTTCAACGATGTGTCCTATCAATATACCTCGCATGGACGCACCGTCATCCAGCACTTTTCCCACGATTTCCGTCCGGGTTCCTTCACGGCCATCTTGGGTGAGACGGGCGCAGGCAAGACCACGCTCATCCGTATGATTTTGGCGCTTATCAGCCCCACAGAAGGTACAGCGGAAGTCTATTCCTCACCTCACACCTCTCACCTCACACCTCTCACCTCCAATCTCAAACCCGCCCTTCGTCCCAACTTCTCCTACATTCCGCAGGGCAACACGCTCTTCTCGGGCACCATCCGTGAAAACCTCCTCATGGGTAATCCAGAAGCCACAGATGAAGAGATGCGCAATGCTCTCCAACTTGCGATGGCCAATTTCGTGTTCACCCTGCCCAAGGGGCTCGACACCAAATGTGCCGAACAAGGTGGTGGACTTTCCGAAGGACAAGCCCAACGCATTGCCATCGCCCGCGCCATCCTGCATCCGTGCAAGGTGCTTCTGTTAGACGAAGCCACTTCTGCCTTAGATGTGGAGACAGAAAAAAAACTGCTTGAAAACCTCAAGCAGCATTTTTCAAACAGCACCATCATTTTTGTCACACACCGTCTGGCTGTAGTCGATTTCACCACGGACGTCATCACGATGGTAAGACCACCCCTTCCTTCTTCATCCCATCAATCTTGATAATGACGGGCGCTGAGAAGCGGACGTGACGCACATGCTCCGTCTCTTCGACAGCAGGAAGAGCGTTGAGAACGGTTTGGTTGTAGATGCCGTCGCCCATAAAGTCGTTGATGGTGAAGTAGCCTACCCCCATGCTGGTTAGATTCTGGAAGAAGTGAGTGCCCTGGCTGGGATCAACCCGGAAGTTGCTCAAACCTGCCTCAACAATCACTTTAGCGGCCGAGATGTTAGGCCACTTGACAGGAATGCCCAACCAATAATCGCTGGAACCCCATCGGCCAGGTCCCACCAACACGTAGTTCTCACCCCGCTTGAGGAACCCACGATTGATGCGTTCGATTTCCTCAGCAATAGCAGGGTTATTGGCTGCCGTATAATTTTCGGTCTTGACATACACCACATCATAGACATCATTGACTATACCATGCCCGATGGCATTGTGGCTACGAAGCAGACAAGCCTCGTCGGGAATCAAGGTGATATCCTCATCCAGTTGCATCTGATTATCAACCATCGGACGTATCTGCAAGAGGTAGAACTCGCCCGACTTATCATCGTGGAGGTTGACAGCAAATTCTATTTCAACCGGACGCGCCATTTCTTTCTGCCCATAGTGCAGCACCTTCTGCAAGAGTTCAGGCAACGGGAACACCCCGTTCTGCAACACCCCTGAGAAGGAGATAATCTTGCGGTTCTTCCCTTCGTAGTAGCCATCATAGATACATTGGTCATATGGGTCGAAAGTGGACACAATCCACTTCAAGGAACCATCATGGTCAGCATCACGCACGGTGATTTGTTTCAAGTTAAACGCATCATCCACTTGGAACGCTAACGCGCCCCCATTCTCATCCATTTCGTTCGCATCCACATCCAATGCGTAAAACTTCGTCTGCGTCTCCCTCAGCGCAATCTCCATCTCACTGGTTTGCAGCACCTTGTCAGGATGATGAGGACACACTCGTAAACAAAGTCCACCATCAACGATATACTTACCCAATCCCAATGCCAAATCCACAATACCTTCATCGGCCGTTTCGTCACCAATGGGATAGTAGTTGATGCTGCGTCCCACACCCGATATGGTGGGATAGAAACCACTCTCGTACTTCTGACCAACCACTTCTTGAAGAATGACCGCCATCTTCTCTTGGTCAATCACATTGGAGGTCGCCACCATATAGTCTTTCGACGCCTGATAGAACACGCTGGCATAGACACTCTTGATGGCATTGGAGAGCATTTCGAGTCGCACATACTTGTCGCTGGCACGTGGAATCATATAAGTGGAGTAGATGCCGGCAAAGGGCTGGTAGTGGCTGTCCTCCAACAAAGACGAGGACCGGATGGCTACAGGCCCATTCACCACATCCATGAAAGACATAAGGTCATCCGCCAATTCCTCAGGCAAACGTCCATGCAGGAAATGCTGCAAGATTTCCTCATCGGGGATGTCGGAAAGCGCCACCTCATAGAGCGAGTTGTTCTCCATGAAGCGGTCGAAGATGTCCGTACAAAGCACCACCGTCTTGGGTATCAGCACAGAAGCATTCTCGAACTCATTGAGGTCGGTACGCCGTTTGATGATGTTGTCGAGAAACGCCAAGCCCCTACCCTTTCCGCCCAGCGAGCCCTCACCGATTCGGGCAAACTGGCTGTAACTGTCAAAGCGGTCGCGATGGAAGATGGCCACCACGCCCTGATTCTTCATCTTTCGGTAACTGACGATGGCATCGAAAATGTACTGACGATGCGCATCCACATCATTCTCCACCTTCCAGGTAATCTTCTTCAAGAACTCCGCCACGGGGAAGATGGCACGCGAAGAAAGCCAACGCGACACATTGTTATGACGCAGGTGATAACTGAGCGAACCTGCCGGCAGCGTGAAGATGTTGTCCTGCAACTCTTTCAGATTGTGGACACGCCCCACTTCCTCCATCGTGTCAGGATTGCGGAAGATGAAGTCGCCAAAACCGAAATGTCGGGAAAGCAAATCCTTGATGTCTTGATTGATTTTCTTGGAGTTCTTGTCAATGAAGGCTGCCTTGCACTGGTCAGCGTATGGTTTCTTATCGCTCTCACTGGAATTCAGCACCAACGGCACATACTCATCCACCTCACGGATGGCACGAAGCAGTTTGAAGCCCGCCAGTTCATCCTTCTCCTTGCTGTCAGCCCGCATCGGGAAACGGCAGTCGCTGATAACACCCAACACATTGTCGCTGTATTTCGAATAGAGCGCCCACGCTTCTTCATAGGAACGTGCCAACACTATCTTGGAACGTCCTCGCATACGCAGCATCTCCAACTGCGAGTTCAACGCCTCTGTGGCAAACTCCAAACTTTGCTGCAAGACGAACTGATAGAGATTGGGCAACAAAGATGAATAGAAACGGATGCTGTCCTCCACTACGAGAATCATCTGCACACCTGCGGCAAGGTCATTCTCCAAGTTCATCTTGTCCTCAATCAACTTGATGATGGAAAGCAGCAACTCCGTATTGCCCAACCAGCAGAACACATACTCGAATGCACTGAGGTCTTCGTTTTCCATGCGTCGTGTGATACCATGCGAGAAAGGGGTAAGCACCACAAGAGGCAATGTCGGGAACTCGGTCTTAATGCCTCGGGCAATGTCGAACACATTGTTGTCAGAAGTACCAGGCATACAGATAACGAGGTCAAACTTTGTCCTGCCAATCAGACCTGCCGCATCCTCCTGCGAGGCTGCACGGAAGAAGCGAGGCGGATAGCGCAAACCCAACTTCGCATATTCATCAAAAATCTTTTCATCCACACGCCCATCATCTTCCAACATGAAAGCATCATAAGGATTCGCGATAATCAGCACATTGAACACGCGCTTCTGCATCAAATCCACGAACTTCGTTTCCCTCAACGTGGGGTATTTGTTATCAGTATAAGACATACAATCAAACTATATTATTCCAGCATGCGGCTGTTTCTGTTGCAAAGATATACAAAATTATTGAACAAAAAAAGAAGTTCCAAGCATTTCTGCTCAGAACTCCCTTTCTTCGTATCTTGTCACCTCATTTGAGGTGTAAGATTATCTTGAAGGCAATGTGAGGAACCAAGGCTTACCAACCATCTTGGTAGTTGTACCATACTTCTTCTCAATGCAATCAGGCATCGTGATGGTAGATCCAGGGGTGATTGACACACCATTCTGCATCTGATAACGCATGATGTCATAGAAACGCTGACCTTCGAAGATACCCTCAAGCGCCTCTTCCTCAAGAATGAGTGCAGCTACACGAGCCTGACGCTTTGCAAGAACTTCTGGAGAAGAAATATAATCCGCCTTCTTTTCAACCCATTCATCATAGGCTTCGTCATAGGCATTATAAGCATCACGATATGCTTCGTACCATGCGTCATATTCTTCTTTCGTGAACTCTTCCACAATAGTCTCCTCTTCTGGCGTTCTGAAAGTCATTTTTGCATAAGGCTCTCCATCGACATACTCTTCTTCATTTCTTACCAAATATTCGGCATCAATAGGCCTTCCTGGCTCTGGATACTCCATCTCTGGCATTTCTTCATCAATCTTATTCAATTCTGCCTGAGTTTCCTCATCATCCAAATAATAATTATCATCGTATTCAGTATCACCACAACCAAAAGCGTGGATACCTGCATTACGTTTTGAATTATCACCAGCTCCCCACCATGCTTTCGCTGTCATACCTGTCTGATCCATAGAATAAATATATGGAGTGGTGAAGACATCGGAACTCCAGATAACAGCAGAACCAGCAGTCTTACCAGTCAACTCTTGAGAATTATATCTCGGATCCTGAACAGAGAAGCCATAAGATTTGATTTCACAGAGGCCATCAAACTCACGCTCGGAGATCAGAGTATTCAACGTATAATAAGAAAGACCGTACTTGAGAATGGCGAAAGCCGTCTCAGGGAAGCCTGCGCGATTCAGTGCCTCAGCGAAGTGCAGATACAGAATGTTATTGCGGAAGAATGGTACGAATGGCAAGTAATCCTTTCCATCTGTTGAGTTACCATACTTCTGATTCAGATAATACATATTGTTGTAGCTGCTGTTCTCACGGCTATTGTCAAAGTTACTGCGAATATTATCACCATCAATCAATGCATACAGACGGAGGTCGCCTTCAGCAGTCGGAGCGTCCGCATACAGGTTTGCATCATGTGAACGATAGTTGATCTTCGGAGTACTACCAGCTTCAAGAATCAGTTCACAATAATCTTGTGAGTTTGAAATCTCTCTCGCACGCTGAGATGCAGTCACCGCTGGATAATAATTATTCGAGTCTTGAGAACAGAACACTCTTCTCAGTTGAGAAACGGTTCCATAATATCCAGAAGTCTCCAATGGAAGCACACCTGCACAATTTTCAGGTTTACTAAAATAATTCTGATAATTATAGTCATTCACATTGATTTGAGATACCTGTGTGGCATTCCATGACGGCCAGTACGCACGACCATAACCAGTGCTGATCTCTTCCTCCTTAAAGGTGAAATAATCATGATACATACGAATGGCATTGATGTAATCCTCTTTACCATCTACGTCACCTTTGTAGGAACCGCGCCACAAATAAAGTTCAGCAAGCATTGCACGAACAGGAATCGCCACATCTCGCAAACGAACGCTATTGAAAGAACTGTTTCCATAACTCTGACGCAAAGTGTTGTTCTCGTCACCAGGAAAATCCTTCAGATCGTCGATCATGTCTGACAAAATCGTTGGAAGATCTGCTTTCTCACCTGAGGCGACAATACCTTCTGCAGCATCGGAAGTCAATACAGGCTTGCGCAAATAAGGCACTTCGCCATAAATCTTGAGCAACTCAAGATAGCACCATGCACGATAACACTTTGCTGACAACATTTCTTTCTCATAATACAGATGGGTACCCTGAGATTTACGCAGAGAATCCACTTTCTCCAAATAAATGTTACAACTGTTGATGACTGCATAATAATCAACAGGCTGGTTATAGATGTTGGTTGCAGACACGTTGTTCAGGTCCAACTCCTGAATGTCAGCTGGCGCATGAGTTGGATCCACAGTTACGAGGTCGGCTCTCACCTCACCCAGCAACACCGTGCGATCTGCCAGCTTCTGCATGCGCTTGATGATACCCATCATCTGATAAAGTGTGTCTTGAGGAGCGAGGTTTGTCGTTACCAGCGTGTTCTCAGCCGTGAACATATCCTCGCATGACACTGTGGCTGTTCCGAGTCCAAGCAAAAGCAAGCCACATTTTATAATAGATTTCATTTTCATGATTGATACAAATTAGAGGTTAATCTTAACACCAAGATGGATGCTGCGACCTGATGAAAGGAAGCCTGCATCGATGCCCTGATACAAAACACTATTACCACAAGAGATTTCTGGATCTGGACCCAGATATTTCGTCAGCGTGAAGAGATTGTTAGCAGCAGCCCATACAGTCAAACCCTGAATATACTCATTCTGGATTGGCACCTTGTAGGACAGCGTCACGTTCTTCAGCTTCAGATAAGAACCATCCTCAATCCAACGGTCAGAGAAACGACCATTACCCATTGGATCGGAATAAGTCGCCTTTGGAATATCCGTCACCTGACCTTCAGTCGTCCATCTGCGAGTCACAGCAGTGGTTTGGTTGACGAATTGTGAACAACCCTCCAACACTGAACGCTGATAATTGTAAATATCATTGCCCACAGAATAGCTGAAGTTGGCAGCCAACATCCAGTTCTTTTTATAGTGGAGCTTCAAGCTAATATTACCATAGATGTCTGGGTTGGGGTCACCGATTACGAAACGGTCATCGGCATTGATTTCACCATTACCGTCTTTATCCACAAAGATGACATCACCTGCCTCAAAAGGAACCTTCTGGTTCGCATTATTGAGAATGTATTTGCCATCCCTCTGAGCAGATTCTGTATCCTTATACACACCAGCTGTCTTATAGCCATAGAAGACACCTGCACTCTGACCCACTTCTGACAGAATCGTACCACCATAAAGACTCGTCTCAAATGATTTTTCGCCCTGTGGCAGACGGGTCAACTTGTTCTTGTAGTGACCAACACTTGCACCCAGCTCCATCTTGAAGTTCTTTTCATTGACAAGCTTTGCGTTGAAAGCGAAATCAAAGCCTTCATTCTTCAAGGCACCATCGTTGGTGTAATAAGTAGGAATACCTGCCACATAAGCCAATGTACCCAAAGTGATCAGGTTCTTGGTCTTAGAGAGGTAGTAGTTGGCCCTCAAATTCAAGCGGTTATTCAGGAAGTTACCTTCCATTCCGAAATTGAAACGGTTGGTGGTCTCCCATTGGAGAGAGGAACTACCAATATTCGACAATCCAAGAGAAGAAATCTTGTTTCCAGCCAACATCTCTGCTGCCATGTAAGTTAACGTTGCAGAGTTGTCCATTGCGTCGTTACCAACAGATTCGAAGCCTGCATTCAGTTTCAGCATATTGACACCACGACCTGGATGGAACCAGTCTTCGTTAGAGATGACCCAAGCACCCTGGACAGATGGGAAGAGACCCCATGCTACACCAAACATCTTCAAGCCACCGTCAGCATGCTTACCAAAACGGGAAGAGGTTTCCATAGACAACTGACCTGTCAGGTAATATCTCTCCTTGTAGTTGTAATCCAAATTAGCATAGTAAGCCAAAGTTCTCCAGTTGGTATCAGTTCCGTCAATCTTCCTATTCTTGCTACCAGTATTAGGTGTCTTGTCACTACCTGTACCATCAGCATACAAATAAGAAGCTCTGTATGTATCATTCAAGAAACGAATGCCACCAAACAACTCCAAACGATGTGCGCCATTAGGAAGAATCTTCCAGTCGGCACGCGTGTCAGAAGAAATAGCATTGTGTTTCGAGAACATGGAGTTCTTCGTGTTCTCAGTCGACTCCTGATTGCCTGGAAGAGTGTACTCTGGCATACCAATAATCGGAGTGAAGTAACACTCATCAAGACTCTGAATAGTATAACTGAACTTCTCCGTCAGAGAGAAATCCTTGGTTGGTTCCCAAGTCGGAGCGATGGACACATTAATCATCGTACAATCTGAATGGTTTTTATTCTTTGCATCACCATTCTCAAGGATAGCGACGGGATTGGCAAGATTAGATCGGGTTCTATTGATGTTTCCCCAAACCTCTTGCAAGTAAGTATCAGCATCGGCAATGAAGGACGTAATTTGCTTATTTGTAGCATAGTCATATGGACTCAAGAACGGAGCCTTGATGTTTGCCAATGCACTGGGTGATGCCAATGCTTGCAAGTACTGATTGTTCTCCCAACCATCACTTCTCAAGTTGCGTGTCACATTCGTGTAACTTGCGTCAAACTGGGTATAGAACCACTTGTTCAACACAATGTCAGTATTGAAACGCACATTGAAACGCTGCATGTCATTCTTCTTCAGGGTTGATTTGGAATCGCTATAACCCACAGAGAGGTTGTACTGGGCGATATCATCACCACCTTGAATGGAAATGCCATAATTTTGGGTCAAAGCCGTTCTGGAGATTTCCTTATTCCAATTTGTATTGTTGTGATACCGAGTATAATAGAAGTTATCTGTATCATTTGTCAAGAATTGGAAGTCAGTCAACGTAGTGTTAGTGGATTGCAAGAGGTTTGAAGCAAAAGAACGATACTGTCCTGCATCCATCAATTCCATCCTCTTAGGAGTGAACTCCACACCTGCATTGATATTCACATCAATGCGAGTAGCCATAGAATGGCAACGCTTAGTCTTGATGAGGATAACACCATTAGCGGCTTTTGCACCGTAGATGGCTGTTCCATTCTTCATCACATCCACCGACTCAATATCATCCACATTAATGGCCTGCAAAAGGTTGTTGAAATAACCATTGTGCAACATAGTTGCATCATATAGCATATCATACACTACATTATCCACCACAATCAAAGGCATTGCATTCAAGTTCAGCGAGTTCAAACCATTGACGAACATGGCCATACCTTCCGCAGGATTAGCAGAACGCTGGATACTTCTGACATCAGCCCCCAAACGGTTCTGAATCTCTTGATCGATAGTCAATGCTGGAGTGTTCACAAAATCCTCTTCTGACACACTCTTACGTGCAGATGCATTTGTCGTATAATCTTTCTTCAGAATATTGGACTGCAAATAGATATTCACACCACTGGTGCGACCATTGATGGACACATTATTCATGTTATAGCCTTCCAGTCGAGCAGAAAGTGCGGTGATAAACTTGGGGACACTGATGGTATATTCACCATTCTCGTCCGTCATGGCTGTATAATACTGGTTGTTAAAAGCCTGAAGCTGAACACCTGCAAGCGGTTCACCCGTCACGGCATCCACCACTTTACCTTGAACGTCAATCGTTGGGTAGGTTTTCGCTGGCTTAATCTTTTTGATAGGCGCAGCAACCTCTGTTACCTCCTCCTGTACTTCATCCTGTGCAACGGCTGGGAGTGCTGTTCCAAGGAAGAGCATGAGTGCTGCGATTCCGTATTTATTGAAGTGCTGCATAACTATTTACGAATATTTAAAGTTGTCAACTGATTACCTATTCTCATTTTTGCTTCTTGTCCTTCCTCCTCTTCCACTTCTTCCTCTGGCAAATCTTCCTCATGCGGTTTCAGAATGATAGAACTGATCAGCATTTCATTGGAATATTTGTCTCTATCCTTGTTCAAGACAGAAGGCTCAATTTGGATGATAACACCATAGTCGGGTCTGCCATAATATGCATTTTTGAACGAATATCGTCCCACATAGGTCGTGTCATTCACCAAGATATGACCATTCCCACTCATAGGCTTGCCTTTTGAGAGGTAGATGTTCTTATTTGACTCAGGTGGTTCTGGATTTACAAACACTTGGGCTTTAGATGGGAATTGACCAGCTACAGCATTCTTATCATCTTCTTCTCCGTTATAACGCTCAAACAGATTCACCTTGAAACGATATGGACGGACATCCCACTCGTCTTGAGGCTTGTTAACATAGTCTTTCAACCATATTGGGCAAGTAACGAGATAGATATCATAAGTACCAGAGAGTGTTTCCTCAACATTGAAACCAATTCGAATCGTCGTGCTGGTAGGTATAAAGTCCACATAATTATATGTTTGACGTAATTCTTCTGTACTCATAGTTTGAGTCTCTTCGTCATAAGTGTCTACTGTTGAAGTATAAAACCCTGATTTAGGACTAAAAGTCTTATTAACACCTTTTGTATATGTCCAGGTATCACCTTCTCCCAACTTGTTCACACTATTATCATTTGCGGAAACCTTGATTCTTTGAAAGAACTGCTCGGTAATAGAGAAAGGATATTCGTCAACAATATAAGCGGTACCATTAGAGCATTCAATTGGATCTCCACATTTTGCCAAGATATCATTGATTTCCTTATCCTCTGGCATAACATTAGGTTCCGTGCTGTAATACACATGACGCGTCCAATCGTTGACACGATGCTGACGATCGTAATAATTGGTGGATTTCAAAGAATCCTCCCAATGTTCATTCGCATTCTTATTGTAATACAAGTCTGTCATTGCGAAAGTGCTGGCATAATGACGCGTAAGAGAGTCACAAATGCCAGGAACAGTTTCCTCTGATGGATTGAACTTCAGCAAAGCGGCAGCCTTCTTGTAACGCTCAGCCCAAGCTTTTGCAGTTGGGAGAATCGCAATAAAAAGGGAGTCTTCTTCATAAAGTTTAGCATCGTGGTTAATAAGCACTGTATTATTTTGCTCCAGATACTTGCTCACCCAAATCTTATTACCTTCTTCATCCACACCACGGTCAACAGATTTACTCTCAATCAGCGTATCCTTGTTCACTTTAGGATCATAAAGATAAGCATGAAGGGACATCTTTTCCTTGTCCTCTGCAGGATCCTCCTTATATTGCTTATCAATCATCTCGAATAGATTATAAGCATAAGGAGATGGTTCCTCTATGATGTGAAGAATACCATTCTGACAAGAGATATTGTTCATCTCTCCATCAATTTGAGTTTGACCAAAGAAACCGTCATGAGTCATGGTTCCTCTTTTCTTGTTCAGCAAGTTGAAAGACTGATCTACAGAACTAAGAGAACGCGAATAAAGCGCAACATGGTTCTTGATGAAGTCATTCACCACTTTGGCTGAATCTGCCACTCTCTCCCCATTGTCGTCAACGTAGTCAGACAAGCTGAAGGAACCATCAGCAGGTGCCCACACTGTAAAAGTGTTATCTGACGTCAGTTCACGAGAAAACCCATACGCCTTGACAACCTTGGCGAAATCAGGTGCAGTCTCTTCCAGAGCCTGCATCGTTGTGCCATTGAATTTAAGCGAAGATAGACCTGAATTGTAGTGATCGTCCCATGTATCAGTACATGAGTACATCACAACAAGTCCTGCAGCCATCGCTAATCCGGCACGGAATGTATTTTTAATCTTATTCATATTCTTAAATTATTGTCATTGTCAGCCCTCCCTGCCTACAGGGGCAAGAGGGGATTGTTATTTACCAAACAGGTTCAGCAAAATATTCATTGTTATACACAGAGCTTGGACATAACTCGATAAAGTCAAAGTTCATTTCATTGTTCTCAGACTCCATTTTCTGCTGCACCCTCATATATTGGTCGGTATGACCGTCAGTGTTGAAAGTACCAATGATCTTACGGATGGTGTTTGGAAGGTCGCGCATAGGGGACTCCGATGCATTGAAAGAGCTTCTCCAACCAGGAGTATAGCACTTCGGCCCCTTCATCCAACCGATATTATGGACAGACTTGTCAAATGCAGTGATAGCATCTTCGTCACCCAAAGTGGCATCAGTTGTATTTCCAAACAATGCACCTCCACCGGGACGCATGTCAAATGGAATGCCCTGTGGTTCCATATGATCTGGATCTGAACCCAAGTAGAACTGAACGATACCACGTGTATCAAAACCTGTACAAGTCATCATACGAACCTCATAAGTACCGGCAGGTACAGCAGGCAACTTCAAGGTGAAATCGTAACGTCCCTTAAAAATCACTTCATCTCCTTCATATGACCAGAACCACAGAGAACGACCACGTACATGCATGTGGGTGTTAGCCGTCAGTTTGAAATTACGTGCGTAACCAGGCTTGAAACCAACACTACGGTTGTTATTATCAGATGGATTGTTCGTGTTTTTTGCACCATCATACTTTTTGTTGCCACCCCAAGTATGACCACGTGCTACCTCGCCGTCTGTCAACTTTGTCATAAAGTCGGGAGACAAAGTAGTGCAATCAAGACGAATGCAGTCATTCATCACGACCTCTTGCATAGTTCTATCATAAGCCACGACATCATCAATATAATGGTACATACCATTCAACGCCGTCTTGGTTATTTGATTAAATTGATTGGCCTCTTTCGATGTGAAAATTTTGGTACCAGGGACAAATCCACCTCGCTCATCCGCATGATGACGGACACTACGGCGATTGATATACAAACCAGCCTTAGGGCCTGATGGATAGGAGAATTTCATCAAAGAATAGGGCATCAATGTTCCATACCAGTCACAAATATCATACTTCATGCGATTGAAGTTATTGGGCAAATCATCGTTATCCATAGAGGTCAAACTATAATAGTCGCCATAACGGTCAATAACATGATACGAGATGAAACGGTTCAGTGCATTATTGCGCTTCGTATAATCATCCTCATTCGCATCATTAGGATACACAGGATCATAAAGTTGATGCGCTAGATACTCCAACGAACTGGGATCATTCTTACCCAACAGGGTCGTCACACCATATTTCTCCTTCAGAATCGAGTCAGGACACACAAACGCAGTATAATTGAAATAACGCTTCACAGGATACGCCACATTGTCGTACTCACCACCACCACCATTAAGGTCTTTGGCTGTTGGAATACACAATTTGGTGTTGGTCCAAGTACAAGAGTCTATACGATCTTTATCGTTCGCCCAACCGTAAGTATCATCCACGTAATGATCTTGAATCGTATCCATAATGCCCGTCACCTGAAGTGCAGTAGCATAAAGCACACATTTCTCGTCTTTCAGAATGACAGCACCAATCAAATCATTGGGAGAGCCGACAATTGTGTTTACGGTGTGTACCACGCCATTGGCAACGGAGTCATCAGCATGAGTAACAAACGAAGTCTGATTAATGTACATAGCCAAAACCGAGTCCCCCTTCTGTTCATCCCATTCCTTATCAGAATGAATACTGAGGATGTGCTCCAGCATATTTGACTTCGGATAGGGTCCCTCATTGACATCAGTGGAGAAATATGCCGCCTCAATGATTGAGTTCAAAGCGATCGTATCACAATCAGCCACAGACAACTCATCCACCGAAGATAGCCCGCGTTCGGCCAAATACTTTTCCACCGCCTCATTGGTAGGAGCAAACACTGTATACGAGCCATAAGTACCCAACATATCCACAAGGCGCAGATTGTATTCACCTCTTGCGCGATCAAGAATCTTCAAGTACTCCGAATACTGGTCACGGTTCCTCAAATAGGTGGACGCGTATTCTTTGGATTGCGTATAGTAGTTTTCCACTCCAGGGTCATCAGAACAGCTCACCACCGCAACCTGAATGGACGAAACCACGAAGAGGGCCATTGCCCAAAATTTAATTCCTGATAATTTCATAACTTACTGTTTTTTATTTTCATCTTCATCCAGATAACATTCGTTCTGGACAAGAGCTGGATTAATTTTCATTTCATCCTTAAAGACCGGCATATACATGAAACCCATCTGGATCATCTTAATTGCCACAGCAGGACCCGCCTCACTAAACTTAGTGGCCAGCGCCTGACGTAACTCTTGCGTATTACCTGCACGACGCGATGCTCGAACCAAATCAAAAAAGCGCTTGCCCTCAAAAAGGAATTCACGTCTGCGTTCATCCATCAAAAGTTTGTGGAAAGCTGCATAAGTCTGAGGCATTGATGGCGCCATTTTTTCTTTATTCTGGTTCAAAACCACAGGATTTGAACGACAATACACAGCTGAAATCAAGTTGAAAGCATCCTCCTTCAATTCGTCCGCTGTCATCAGTGAGTTGCCATACACCAACACTGAAGTTTTACGCATTCTTGTTCCATTGGATTCTTCTCCTGAGTTCTCACCATCTCCTGAATTTTCACCATCACCAGCATTCTCACCATCACCATTTCCCTCGCCTTCTTGATCCTCATTGGCATTCTCTTCAGCTTCTTTGTCAATAGCCTCCATATTATACGCCAATTCGATTTCAGCCTCGGCACGGAACAACATAATCTCTGTCAGACGGTACAGAATCCAGTTGGGCTGATTATCACGATAAGTCTGTGAAGCTGTTGGAGCAACATAAGCGCTTCCCACACTTCCAAACCGACCAGAAGTATCACCTGCCCTATTATTCTGTATCATATACTTATAAATGCTGGATACACCGCCCTCTTCATTATAATAGAAAGAAGTGATGCAACGGTAATCAGATGGTACAGAGAACAATCTGGAATCAGTATAAGTATCGCCAGAAGGCTTCCCCTCAAACAATTCATCTGCCCCCTTCACATATTGTGTACGAGAACTGGTTCCATACATATTGTTGACAGCAGAATTCGTTTCATAATCACGATTTCCATAAGGATTGTGATACGTAATCTCGAACAAAGACTCGAAAGATGCAAAATTTCCGAAGATGGCATTGGTTGCAAGAGGACCATTCGAATTGCCTGCCGCAAATTCCTCAGCCAACAATGGATAGCCGTATTTCGAGTACACTTTCTGGTCAATATCCTCCTTGGCATCCCCTGCATCATAACGCTGCATCTTGAAGTCTAGAATCCAGTCACAGCAATCAATGCACTTTCGATAATATTCATTCTGCTGCGCCTTAGGCAACTTATAATCAGAAGCGCGCCATAAATAGAGTTCCGCCAGCAAAGCATACATGGCAACACGAGTCACTCGACCTGTGTTCTGTGCATTATCCATGTTCGAAGCACTTTTCAGTGTCTTAGTCTCATTACGCAACGGAGCAAAATCCTTGCATGACTCTATGTCTTCAATCAATGCATCCAACACATCCTCAAATTTTGTCTGTGGCAGACGATAATTCTGCGTATCATCCAAAGAGGGTTCAAACGTAAATGGAATATCCCTAAAAGTTTTGATGAGGGTGAAGTAACAATAGTCGCGAATGAATGAGCACTCAGCCTTGTTGATACGATAGTGACTCGTTGTATAATTCGGATCCTTTTCCATCACCTGAGGCGCTTCATACATTGCAACATTGCAATAATTAATCACCTTATATAGTGAGCTCCAATTACAAAAACTGTTGGTCGTTTTCACACTACCTTTCAGCAAGAATCTCAAATCGTCCGACATTTCCTGACCCGCCTGAACATTATCTGAGCGGTCTTCACCCCAAACAATCAGTCGAGTCACAACATCGCTATTTTGAAATTGACCGTAGCAAGCGGTGACAACACTCTCCACATCATCCTTGTTGGTCCAGAAATTCTCATAGACCACCTCGTTGAGGGGGAGCAAGTCAATATCGCAGGATGTGAAGCTAAATCCAGCAACAAGCAATGCCACAGCCGTTAATATTCTATTTTTTATCTTTTTCATGACTTTAAGCCTTTAATATTAGAATGAAACATTAATACCGAATGTGAACGAACGGGAACGTGGGTTCGTGTCACTATCCTTTGCTGCACTATAGCCACTTGCACCATGCTCTGGATCAAGACCAGAGTACTTGGTAAGGCAGAATGCGTTGTTAAGCAGCAGGTTAAGACGCAAAGAGCTCAAGCCCCACTTCTTCAACATCTTAGGATCGAAAGAGTATGACAACTGACAGTAGTTCAGACGGAGGAAAGAAGCATCTTCCACAAATCGATCAGAACCTAAGTAGTTGTAGGTGTCGAACTGCGTCTTAGTCGTAGCTGCACGTGGAAGCGGTGCGACATCACCTTCGTTGTGCCAACGCCAGTTTACAGCGATGGACTGGTTGTAGTTATTGGACATATTCTCCAAGTCCATACGAGCAGCATTGATCACCTTAAAACCTGTACGGAAGTTGAACTGCAAGTTGAGTTCCCATCCCTTATAGTGGAATCTCGTACCAAAACCACCCGTAATCTTTGGAAGAGAAGAACCCAGATAAACGATATCCAATTCGTCAATCTGACCATCGTGGTTGATATCCTCATAAATGGCATCACCACCAACAAATGCATATTGATTTGCACCTCCATAGTTGTAGTACATCATCTTTGGAGCACCTGTTGAGTCAAAGATAGGTTCACCCTTCTCATTTCGTACAACTGGAGAGTTAGGGCCACTCAGACCTGGCACCTCTTCGTCAGAATACTCAGAATAAGCATATACTCCTTTGTAACGGAAACCATAGATAGAGTTCAATGGATTATTGAGCTGGACACGAGACAAATAGGTTCCGTTTTTATAATCAAATTCTTTGTTCGTCACATCCAAAACAGTGGGATCCATCGACAGAATCTTATTGCGGTTGTTAGCGAAAGACATATTAAAGTCTACGGAGAAATCCTTACCAATCGTTATAAATCGGTTGGCATTAATATTGAATTCCCATCCTTCATTGCGCATAGAACCATCATTATAGTAACTCAAAGAAGTGTAACCTGAAGAAGTTGGAATACCAAAACTTGGCTGCAACAAATCAGTCACCTTGGATGTGTAAATATCTACGTTACCATCAATGGTCTTCTTATGATTCTTATCCAAAAATACACCGAAGTCGAAACCAACCTGGAAGGACTGCTTCTTCTCATATCTCAGACCTGCCAGACGGATATTGTTAGGAATAACGGAAGCGTTTCCCATATAGGATGGGCCTGTCGTATATTTCGAACGCCACATGTCGCCACCAGGAGCATTACCAGAATAACCCCAAGATGGACGGATGGACAACATAGAGAGCCATTTCACTTTCTCCATAAACGGTTCCTTGCTGATGTTCCAACGACCAGATAATGCTGGGAAGAAGCCCCATGAACGATCTGGTCCAAATGCGGTTGTACAGTCACCACGAAGAACACCCGTAACACTATAACGTCCCTTGTAGGAATAGTGGGCCTGGAAAGTCATATTCTGATTCTTTGAATGACCTGCACCTGAACCGAATCCTGAAATAGAACCACCAGCCAACGTAGAGGTGATGTCAGCAGTTGTTGGCATCATGTCACGACCGGTGTTCTGATTAGAACTATTGCTCTGACCATAGTCATAACGTCCCATTACCATCAGAGAGTGACCTTCCTTCAGATGAGGAGTGAAAGTCAACATATGACGAGTGGACATAGAGTGACTCTTTGAGTTGCTAGCACTTGATTGATTATAGCCACCTTCAAACATCGAGTTGGAAGAGAGCCACCCTGGCACATAACTGCTACTTTCATCATTCGAGATGTCGAAGCGGATTTGACCCTCATAACGGAGTTGGTGCTGCTCTGGCTGCGTACCCAATATGTCATAACGGAAGATGAATTCAGGACGGAGCACCAACTGCGTAGTCTTCTGTGATGAATTGTGGGCCTTTGCCACAGGGTTCACCATGTCGTATTGGTCATCCAAATAAGTACTTGCCGCATATACACCAGTCTGGCGAGTAATCCACCTGTTCATGGTATAGAACTCTGACAGATCGTTACCATTCTCATCCTCACGATAAATGGACAAGTTCGGCATCTTACGCTGAGCCACACCAATGGCATCGCCAGTGTTATGGAGGTCACGATCCGTATAGATGAAATCAAAGTTAGTAGAAACTCGGATACGGTCGGACACATTATAATCAAGAGCCACGTTCGTCGTGAAACGATCCATACCCTGCTTGATGATGTAGTTGCTTTGAGTATCATAACCACCAGACACACGGAAGTTAGCCTTCTCACCACCACCACTCAAGTTAATGCTATGAGAATGGAGCAGACCAAATTGTGTAACGGCATCCACCCAATCAGTGTTGTCATTATACATATTATATTCTGCCCACTCCGGTGCATAGGCAATTTCAGGGATGTAAACATTAGATGATTTATCGGAGAAATCATCTTGCTGGCGAGGATTAAAATAAGCTTCCTTCATATACATAGTGTAGTCATCGCCATTAAGCAACTTGTAACGCTTGTAAATCCAGTTACCAGTCAGACGATAGTTGTAGCGCACTCTGGTCTTACCCTTCGCACCACGTTTGGTCTTGATCTCGATGACACCGTTAGAACCTCTTGAACCCCAAATGGCCTGAGCGGCGGCATCCTTGAGGACCGTAATAGACTCTATATCGTCAGGGTTCACCTGCAAAAGTTCAGCAAAACGCTCATCATTAGCATTTTCGAAGTCAAAACCATTATCCACCGTGATCGGGTTTCCGTTCACAACAACCAATGGGTTCTGATTACCATGAATGGTGGAAACACCACGAAGACGAATTGTTGTACCGGCACCAAGGTCACCAGAGTTGGCAACAATGTCAAGACCTGCGATACGTCCTTGAAGAGCTTCATCAACAGAAGTCATGGCAATACCTTCAAATTCCTTCATATCAATAGACTGCGATGCAGTAGCAATCTGATCCATAGGAATAGCAAGACCCGTACTCTGACTCCTTCGAACCGCCGTCACAACAACATCTTGAATAACAGTATTGCTCTTCAGGACAATCTTTCCAAATGCTCTCTTATTAATGGGCAATTCCACTGTCTGGCAGCCGATATAAGAGATTCGGATTTTATCCTTCGGATTCTTAATCGCAAAAGAGAAGTTACCATTGATATCGGTAGTTCCATGGGCAACAATACGATTGTTGTGGTCTATTTCCACCACATTACACATCATCAAAGGGTCGAAATCATCCCATACCTGACCACTGATAATGTCGCCCGCCTTTACTTGCGCGCTCATCTGAAGACAGAAGCACGCTAAAAGCATGAGGGTTGATAATATTTTTTTCATATTCTGAATTATTATTCCTTAATAAGTGGCTTATAAGTATACTTGAACTGGGTTAAAATCTTGTTACCCTTAGAATCATAGTGCTCGCCATCGGCATAAATCAATGGCTCTTTAATGGCATGAATAACCACAAATGAAGAGTTATTCAATTTCATTTTGTTTGGATCCGCGAATTGTTTTTTACTATCCGTGTCTTCAAACCAGTATTCACGTGCCATCAAGTTGTATGCACCCTCTTCAAGCAGTACGGTCGTTGATTGACCGCCCATGAATCTATCACCGTCATACCCGTTGCGGCAGTCGGTCACAGTCATTTGACCACCTGACACCTCAACGCTCAGTTTATATGGACGTCCTGGTGTATACTGACCCGTATTATAGGTGACACTAAAAGTACCATCGTCATTGAGTTCTATCATCTCTTGACCATTTTTATCTTTCACGATCTCATATTTTTCCCGGAAAGCATCAAGATTTTCTGCTTTGACATCAGTGACATTCGTAGCAGGAGTCAATTCCATCTTACCTGATTCGAAAACACCTGTTGTATCTACATCCACAAAAATAGCATTATCCTGAATATGATACTTCACAAAATCAAGCATCACTTCTTTCAGAGAATCTGCACGAGAATTTACAGTGCCTTTCAGATCATTTTCCTCGTCATATTCCATTGCGTCATTCAGATCATCAAGTGTTGGAAGTCCTGCAGCGAAAGCCTTATCCATTGCATCATTTGTCGGTGCATATAGCGTATAATGATAATTGTTCAGCAGATAGGTAGCCTTTGTTTTCTTGGAGTCTTCAGCACCAATCATACCAGGATCCTTCTCATTAAAGAGGTTACCATACGTTTGATCGGCTGCTTGCCATCCATTCTTTGAATTCACTTTGCTAACAGCACATGCTTCAACAATACCAAAGAATTTCTCAAATAGAGGATTATCATGCAACGTCATGGCAACCGAATTAGGCGTACCCATTACGACACCATCCAATGCAAGGGTGATACCATTGCGGATATCTTCACCATCGTATGCGTCCACACATGTAAGTGGCTTGTCAAGATTGTAGTGGTATGAGCCAGAAACCTCATAGTTCTTCTCACCTTTCTTTTCTATTTTCACAAAAGTACGACCTTTCGTTTTGTAGAATTTCTTGTCTTCACGGAAAGGCTCCACCACGATAATGTTGTCTAGCAGATCTTCCAGACGATTATTAACAAACTGATTCTTAACACCAGAGAATATCAAAGCTGAATTTCCAGTCTTCGTAAAGGTGCCATCCTCGTTCACCTCGCAATCATAAACATGTGTTTCAAGATCCAAATTCTTTCCAACCAATTGGATTTCCCACAATTTTTTGGTGGACTTTCCATATGAGCACGGATCCAAATATGTCAAAAGAGCCGTGTTGGTAGGAAGCAGGAAGACGAATTTTGACACCATGGAATTGAGGTAGTAGTTGTAGTTCATCGGAGTGATGATATTATCCATGACCGAGAATTGAGTCTTGTCAATCACAGCAGGGAACAACACCGAAGAATAGGATGCTGGTGCAAATACTCTATTGGTCAAAAACACCAAGCCATTGCAACCAAGATATACGTGGTCCACATCTTCCTTGGTGATTTCCATCGATTCGTTAGCATCATTAAGCACTGCATCAAACTTAGAGGGGACAGAAGCAGTAAAAGCCTGTATCTGGTTCACACGAATTAAGTCATCAAGCACAGAACTAGGCGTATTCTCGATTGTTCCATAATACTTCTCAATCACACCACCAGACCACCAGTTCCGTATTGCCTCATCAGACGGAACAAACATAACAGCCATATCTTCCATCATCGGCTTACGGTCGTTGGCTATTTCCGGAATATAACCATTCCATCCTGGATCGTACTTCAGAGCACCATCGTAGGTGTTCTTGTTCTTATCATACTTGAATGGCACACTTCTAGACATTGTTGAACCGAAAGAACGGTCGGAAAAATAACGCTTCACGAAAACGGAGTCGTAGTCTGTACCATACGCTAAATTGTATGTCTCTTTCAACTCAGTTGAGTCCATCGGCGCAGCAAAACGCTCTAGGATGCCACTAAAGATAGACATCTGAGGATTCTTGCGAATGATCTCAGCCATGTTGTCCAATGGCAGCACCACCTTATCCACTTGATGAACGAAACCGTTCTTACAGAAGATGTTAGATTGCGTCACTCGAGAATTGTTCACATAGATGTCATCTGAATGAAAGGTTCCTTCCGGCTGGTTGTAGATGAAGTCAATATCCGAAAAAGCCAGCTGGTTCGATGTAACGAACTTTCCCGTAAAATGAAGCATCGGCGCTGGATTCGAAGCATCCGTGAACATCACGAAATTATCGCGATTAGCGCGCATCTCATCGAAGCGTGGGTTGTCAGGCAAAATGTCAGCAGCATTCGCCTCTGTCACAACCGTAACGGAATCGTACAACGACATAGATGTGGATCGGCGACACACCTCACCTTTCGCTGGACGGCCAGAACCTGGAGCCTGAGCAGACGAAATCATCGTAGTCGAATACGGATTGTCAATCATTGACGTGTTGAGCAGAAGCTTCTTTTGTGCCAACGAGAGGTCTTCATACTTTGTGACACCCCAATCGTTATGCGCATAGAATTCTGCGAACGCAGCATCGTCAGCGATGAACATTGTTTTACTACCGGTCTTGGATAGAATCTCAGCCTGCCCAAGATCGTCAATCAGATGCAGATAATTGGTGAAATTACCCCTGCCCTTCATGTACCCATAGATATTGTCCAGACCTGACGGCTGGTCTTCATCTAAGTTGTAACGGTCAGAACATGAGAAAATTCCTAAACCTGCAGCACACAGCGCACCTCCAACCAAGAGGTGTCTGCACAGTTTTTTCCTCTGAAAGTTATACAACATAATTATTAATTAGAATAGATTGTTTGTCCTTCTAAATGTAAAAAGTTTTTAGTAAAAAGTATTATTCAATTCTTAGCTATCTGCCCCCGTGGTCATATTTGGCCAAATTCCCACGTTAACAATATAACTTTTGCAAAGAAACGACTTTTTCGAGATATAAACAAAAAAAAGAAATAAAAGAATTGCAATAAAGCCCAAATTTAACAATTCGGGCTTTATTTTGAGTCAATTTTGGTTAAATTCAAACGAGAAAAGTAAAAAAAGCCAAAACCGAAGAAGGGGAACTAAGAATCTACTTAAACCAGACTTTTTTACCTTGAATCATATAATATCCATGCAATGGAGTTTTCACTTGTCGTCCCATTAGGTCGAAAATGAAACCATCAAGTTCGTCCGTTCCTTCTTCTTTAGTTGAAATGTCAGAAATAGATGTTGGATCAGCAACAGCATTGGCAGAAAAAGTTCTTTGCCAAAAGTAATTGCCACACTCCATACGAGCTGTCATTGTAAAAGATGTTTCTTCTTGAGGAGCCTTATATTCCCCCGTATGAGAGAACACATCGGGATTGGACGATGTCCATGTGAGTGTCACATTTTCTTCTGGTTTGAAGACGATGTCCCTGTCGCCTGTAATCTTAGCAAAATAGTTTCTCTTGAAACAATCGTCACGATGTTTTAAGTAATTGTAAGCGATTGCTGGCTGAGGCTGCAATTTATAGCCCCAACATGGAATGCCCGTATTGCTCACTGCCGTGAAACAAAGAACCTTGGCATTGGAGCCCTCCAAAGTCTGTTCAACGACAACACCATAATAGGTGACAGAATTCATTCGAATCTGAATATACGACTTATCCCCATCCGTATAAGACCATGAATCTCTTCTGCTGCTATCCATCTTTCCGTCTGCCGACAAATGTATGATGGTAGGTGTCGCTTCTTGCATATTGAGGTGGTCGAGTCGATAGGGGTGGACAATAACATGGTAATCACCCTCAATATCGGCCGCCGTCCAAGGTTGGGTGGTGGCAATACTCTCATCAGTCGTTTCTTCACCTTCAAATTGGAACGGCGCAGTGCAGAGCCAACCCTGTTTATTAAGGAAGAGTTGATAGGCACGCATCTGATGCCCCAGGGTTCCATCGTTAAATTTAGTGTGGCAAACAAGGAAGGTGCGACCTTTGTCGTCTTGACACACAGAATTATGTCCTTGAGCACACTCTCCGACCGTCATCAGTCCCCAATTATTCATTGCACCAATCAGTTTCACGCCTTTATCTGTACCAGCATCAGGGCCGTAATTCATTTGATAAGCCGTATAGATGGCAAGATTACCTGACGCATCTTTATAAGGACCATCAGGCTTGCTGGAACGGAAAACACGCATTTCATATCCGCCATCAGGAGCAAATCCGCCATAACTCATAAAAAGGTAATAGTAATCCCCGATGTGCTGAATGTAAGGTCCTTCGCCACTGACATAACATCCTCCCGCGATAAGTTTTCCGAAATAGGGATCGCTAGTATATCCCGTAAAGGTCGAACCATAAACATCCGTGCCGATATAAGTAGTGGCGGGGTATGTATAGATGTAATCGCGCAAACCTGTATTCTTATCGAGTTTGAGCATGAAGATACCACCTGACCATGAGCCATAAGCAAGCCATAGTTCGCCTTCTTCATCGAAGAATGCACAAGGGTCTATACAATTAGGCCACAAGTTACCCCAAGCATTCGTCTTATAGCGTGAAGGGAGTATAGATTGTGTTCCCAATACAATCTCCAAATCAGTGTCTTTATAATCCACACTCTTTCCTGAATAAGTCTGTCCATTGAAACCACTAAACACAATGGGAGCTTCATAAGTAAATGGTCCTGTAGGTTTATCACTAGTCATAAGAACTATCACCGATGCCCAATTATCTCCATTCAAACTGAGATAGAGGCACCATTTCTCCATATGTGGATTATATATAATGTCTGGTGCCCATTGGTCACCAGAAACCCATGAAGGCATAGAAGTAGCATAGGTGGAGCAGAATGCAGCCGAGTTGAATGAACCAAGCGTTACCTCATCGACCTCGCTTTGTCCAGGAAGACAACGCTTCACAAGATGAATAGGATTCTGTTGGAAAGCCTTATAGGCTTCACCTGAGTCATACCCCCCCTTGTAATAGCGGGTAATACTACTATAAGATTTAAAGTCTTTTGTCTGCGCACCTTCGTAGTGAGAGCCATAGATGTAGTAAGTTTGTGTGGAAGCATCCCACACCACAGAGGGATCGTGAATACTTTTCCAACTACGAGACTGAGTCTTGTAAAGGGCATTCATATCAGTCAATGTCAGTTCAGTCATGTCGCTTTGCGCTTCCATCACCAAACAAAGTTCGAAGCATACAAAAATTGCTAGTAGATACTTTTTCATAAATAGGTCCAATTCGAATTTCGTGGCAAACTTACGAAAAAAAAAAATATAATACAAATATAAAAAGAAAAAAAAACAAAAAAGACCGCATACGGTGTGTATGCGGTCTGCAAGATATGAATTATTGGCAATAAATTACTCTGCAGATGCTTCAGTTGCAGGAGCTTCCTCTGCGGGAGCTTCAGCCTCTGCCACGGGAGCCTCCTCCTTTGCTGTTTCAGCAACAGGTGCCTCAGCTGGAGCTTCAGCCTTTGGAGCCGACTTGCGAGAACGACGAGTACGAGTCTTCTTGGCTTCAGTCTTTGCCATGTTCTCATCGAAATCAACAAGTTCAATGAATGCCATCTCAGCATCGTCAGAAGGACGACGGCCCAGTTTGATGATGCGAGTGTATCCACCTGCGCGCTCAGCAACCTTTGTGGCAACGGTGCTGAAAAGTTCAGTGATGGCATACTTGTTCTGAAGGTAACTGAACACAACACGACGAGAGTGAGTAGTGTCCTCCTTTGACTTTGTAATCAGCGGCTCAACATACACACGAAGAGCCTTTGCCTTTGGCAGGGTCGTAGTGATTCTCTTGTGCATGATCAGCGAGATTGCCATGTTGGCAAGCATAGCCTTACGGTGAGAATGCTTACGGCCAAGGTGATTGAATTTCTTATTATGTCTCATTTTGATTAGTCTTTGTCTAATTTATACTTGGAAATGTCTGTTCCGAACGAAAGGTTCAAGCTCTCAAGCAAGTCGTCAAGCTCTGTGAGTGACTTCTTACCAAAGTTACGGAACTTGAGCAGGTCGGTCTTGTTGAATTGCACGAGGTCGCCGAGGGTCTCCACATCCGCAGCCTTCAGACAGTTGAGGGCACGAACAGAGAGATTCATATCGACAAGCTTGGTCTTCAGCAACTGGCGCATACGCAGTATCTCCTCATCAAACTCTTCATTGCCATCGAAATCAGCATTCTCGAGCGTAATCTTCTCGTCGGAGAACAGCATGAGATGGTAGATGAGAATCTTGGATGCTTCCCTAAGTGCATCTTTCGGATGAATCGAACCATCGGTTGTGATTTCAAGCACCAACTTCTCATAGTCGGTCTTCTGTGCCACACGATAGTTCTCTACTGCGAACTTGACGTTGCGGATAGGAGTGTAGATAGAGTCAATGGCAATGTCGTTGATTTCCTTACAGAACTCACGATTCTCGTCTGCAGGAACATATCCACGACCCTTATTGATGCTCAACTCCAACTCCAATGTTGCCTGAGGATCCAAATGACAAATCACCAAATCTGGATTTAACACTCCAAATCCATTGAGGCTCTTGTTGATATCTCCAGCCTTAAACTCGGTTGAATTCTCGATGGTAATTGATACTCTTTCAGAGTCAAATCCATCAGCGACTTGCTTGAATCGAACTTGCTTCAGATTCAAGATAATGTTGGTGACATCTTCTTTTACGCCTGGAATTGTGGAGAATTCATGCTCAACACCAGTAATGCGAATGGTGTTGATGGCATAACCCTCGAGGGAGGAAAGAAGAATGCGACGAAGGGGATTACCGATAGTAATACCATAGCCTGGCTCCAAAGGACGGAATTCGAACTTTCCGTACTTGTCGTCAGCTTCCAACATTACGACTTTTTCTGGTTTTTGAAATGCTAATATCGCCATTTGATTAAATTTTATTATTTAGAGTACAACTCGACAATCATCTGCTCCTTGATATTCTCAGGAATGTCTGCACGCTCAGGCATGTGGAGGAACTTGCCACCCTTCACGTTCTCGTCCCATTCAATCCAAGCATACTTGCTGTGATTGAAACCTGCAAGTGCAGCATCAATCGCCTCAAGACTCTTAGATTTCTCGCGGACAGCCACGACATCACCTGGTTGAACAGAATAAGAGGGGATGTTAACGACCTGACCATTCACTGTGATGTGCTTGTGGCTCACCAACTGACGGGCTGCAGCACGTGTAGGAGCCAAGCCAAGACGGAACACCACATTATCAAGGCGTGATTCGAGAAGCTGGAGGAGGATTTCACCTGTCACGCCAGACTTCTTAGATGCCTTTTCAAAAAGGTTACGGAACTGACGCTCAAGCACACCATAAGTGTACTTTGCCTTCTGCTTCTCAGCAAGCATGAGACCGTACTCAGAAGACTTCTTACGACGGTTGTTGCCATGCTGACCAGGAGCATAATTCTTTTTAGACAAAACTTTGTCAGGTCCAAAGATTGCCTCGCCGAAGCGACGAGCAATTCTTGATTTTGGTCCAATATATCTAGCCATATATTTTCTGAATGTTTAATGCCATGCAGTTCTCAGCAGCAGCCGCAGAAAGGAATGATGCGACAAAACGAACTCGTTGGCAAATGACATAATTGTGTAATGATTAAACTCTTCTTCTCTTTGGAGGACGGCATCCGTTGTGTGGGAGTGGAGTAACGTCGATAATTTCAGTCACTTCAATTCCAGCCGCATGGCAACCGCGTACAGCGGCCTCACGACCATTGCCTGGACCCTTGATATAAGCCTTCACCTTGCGGAGACCGAGGTCAAAAGCAACCTTGGCGCAATCTTGCGCTGCCATCTGGGCAGCGTAAGGGGTATTCTTCTTTGAGCCACGGAAGCCCATCTTACCGGCTGCAGACCAAGAGATAACATTACCTTCACTGTTAGCCAAAGTAACAATGATGTTGTTGAAAGAAGAGTGCACATGAAGCTGACCTTCAGCGGTAACCTTGACGTTTCTCTTCTTTGCAGAAGCTGTTTTCTTTGCCATATCCTAATGATTATTTAGTAGCCTTTTTCTTGTTTGCAACTGTTTTCTTCTTACCCTTGCGAGTACGTGCGTTATTCTTAGTGCTCTGACCACGTACAGGAAGACCAAGACGATGACGGATACCACGGTAGCAACCGATGTCCATCAGGCGCTTGATGTTCAGCTGGATCTCTGAACGGAGGTCACCCTCCACCTTGTATTCTGCAGCAATCACCGCACGAATTTTACCGGCCTGTTCATCGTTCCAGTCCTTAACCTTAATGTCTTTATCTACGCCAGCCTTCTCAAGGATTTTACCAGCGCTGCTGCGTCCAATACCAAAAATGTATGTGAGCGCAATTTCACCTCTCTTGTTTTGTGGGAGGTCTACACCTACAATTCTTATTGCCATATCTTACTTTAATTTCAATTTCTTACAAAAGAATTATCCCTGACGAGTCTTGAACTTAGGGTTCTTCTTGTTAATAACAAACAGGCGGCCTTTGCGCCTTACGATTACGCAATCAGGTGTACGCTTCTTCAATGATGCTCTTGTTTTCATATTGTGATTTTATTTATATCTGAATACTATTCGACCCTTGGACAAGTCATAAGGAGACATCTCGACACGAATCTTATCACCTGGCAGAATCTTGATGTAATGCATCCTCATCTTACCAGAGATGTGGGCGATGATCTCATGACCATTTTCCAATTCTACTCTAAACATTGCATTTGACAATGCCTCGACGATAGTTCCATCTTGCTCGATAGCAGACTGTTTAGCCATACTTTATAAAGATTTATCTCGTAATACTTTTTCTATTTCTTCAAACGACGACAGGATATCAGCCTTTCCTTTTCGTACACAAATTGAATGTTCAAAATGTGCGGCAGGTTTCTTATCTCTTGTCACGATGCCCCAATGGTCTTCTTGCATGTAGATGTCTTTGGTGCCCATGGCTATCATCGGCTCAATCGCAATACACAAGCCATTTTTGAGCAGCATTCCATTACCCCTTCTACCATAATTAGGCACTTGAGGATCTTCATGCATCTTCTTCCCTATTCCATGTCCCACAAACTCTCTGACTACGCCATAGCCTTGAGCTTCGCAGTGGGTCTGGACAGCGTATGATATATCTCCCAACCTGTGACCGACAACGGCCTGTTCTATACCTTTGTATAGGGCTTCCTTGGTTGTTGTCAACAACATCTTGACTTCGTCTGAGACCTCACCCACCATAAAGGTGTAACATGAATCTCCACAATAGCCTTTCAGTTGTGTGCCACAGTCGATGGACACTATATCACCCTCCTGCAAGGGAGTGTCATTCGGGATGCCGTGAACAACTTGATGGTTGACTGAGGTGCAGATGCTGGCGGGGAATGGACTTCCATAAGGATTGGGGAATCCGAAGAAAGTCGGGATGGCGCCATGGTCACGAATGAAAGTGTCTGCTATTGTATTCAGTTGCTTTGTCGTAACCCCCGGCTCAATCACTTTTGCCAGTTCCGCCAATGTCTTTCCCACAAGCAGGTTTGCCTCTCGGAGAAGCTCCACCTCCTCGTCAGTTTTCAGATATACCATCTTGTCTAAAGCAGTGCTTAATGCTCGCCACGAACACGACCCGTGTCAAGCAGTCCGTCGTAATGACGCATCATCAGGTGTGACTCAATCTGCATCAGTGTGTCAAGAACAACACCGACAAGGATGAGGAGAGAAGTACCACCGAAGAAAGCGGCAAACTCTCTCTGTACACCAAAGATGCCTGCAAAGGCAGGAAGAATGGCAATCAATGCCAAGAACAGTGAACCAGGGAACGTGATACGAGACATAATCTTATCGATGTAGTCCGCAGTTTCCTTACCTGGCTTGATTCCTGGGATGAAACCATTATTTCTCTTCATGTCTTCCGCCATCTGCACAGGATTGATAGTGATTGCTGTATACAAATATGTAAACAGGATAATCAAAATAGCAAAGACGAGATTGTACACAAAGCTATTATTGTCTATCAACTGGTTGACCACTGGATTCAGTTTGCTACCAGAGAACTGTGCCAAAGTGACGGGGATGAACATGATAGCCTGAGCGAAGATGATAGGCATCACATTTGCAGCGTAGGGCTTCAGAGGGATGTACTGACGTGCACCACCAATCTGACGAGCACCTGCAATCTTCTTTGCATAGTTAACAGGAACTCGGCGCACACCCTGAACGAGAAGGATTGCGGCAGCGATCACTGCAACAAACAATACAATCTCCAGAAGGAACATAACGAGACCACCCTGACCTGCTGAGAGACGAGAACCAAATTCCTGCGTAACAGCAGTGGGGAAACGTGCGATGATACCAATCATGATGATGATAGACACACCATTTCCGATACCCTTATCTGTGATTCTCTCACCCAACCAAAGAACGAACATGCTACCTGCAGCCAGAATGACTGTGGCATAAAGGTAGAAAGTAGTCCAATCCAAAGACGAATAGAGAGCAGTTCCTTGGGTCTGATTCTGAAGGTTCATCAAGTAGAAGAAACCTTGGAAGAGAAGGATAGGCACTGTCAAATAACGGGTGTACTGACTCATCTTGCGACGTCCGCTTTCTCCCTCGCGCTGCATCTTCTGGAAATATGGAACAGCGATTCCCAACAACTGCATCACGATAGAAGCAGAGATGTAGGGCATGATTCCCAAAGCGAAGATGGATGCTTTAGCGAATGCACCACCCGAGAACATATCAAGCAGATTCATCAAACCACCCTCCGTCTGGTTCTTCAGTCCCTGCAATGCCTCCGTGTCAATGCCAGGAAGCACCACATATGAACCCAAACGATAGATGGTGACAAACAGCAGCGTGATGAGGATGCGCGAACGCAAATCCTCAATACGCCAAATGTTTGTTAATGTCTTAACAAGCTTGAGATCCTTGAATTTATCTATAACCTTGCTCATTAGTTTAGAGTTTTACAGCGTTTCCGCCCTTTTCTTTGATTGCTGCTTCTGCTGCTGCTGAAAATGCATGAGCCTCTACATCAACTTTAGCAGTCAACTCACCCTTTGCGAGAACCTTCACAAGCTGGTTCTTGTTTACCCAACCTGCAGCAATAAGTTCTGCAATTCCAATCTTCGTGAGGTTTTTCTCCTCTGCCAATTTCTGGATAAGATCAAGGTTGACAGCCTTGTACTCAACGTGGTTGATGTTCTTGAAACCGAACTTAGGAACACGACGCTGAAGTGGCATCTGACCACCCTCGAAACCGATCTTCTTCTTATAACCAGAACGTGCCTTGGCACCCTTATGACCGCGAGTGGAAGTACGACCCTTACCAGAGCCATAGCCACGACCGACACGCTTACTGTTGTGAGTAGCGCCTGCAGCGGGTTGCAAATTATATAATTCCATTTCTAATCTGATTTTAATGTATTAATACGTTAGTCAATAACCTCAACAAGGTGAGCCACCTTGCGAATCATACCACGCAAAGATGGAGAATCCTCACGCTCAACGACCCTGTTAATCTTGCCCAGACCAAGAGACTCAAGTGTGCTCTTCTGATCAATTGGACGGCCAGCCTGACCTTTTACTTGCTTAATCTTGATTGTTGCCATGATTGTTTCTCCTTATCCTTTGAATACTTTTGTCAAATTAACACCACGGTTCTGTGCAACAGTCTTTGCATCACGCATGTTAGCGAGTGCCTCAATCGTAGCCTTCACAAGGTTGTGAGGGTTAGAAGAGCCCTTAGACTTTGCGAGCACGTCCTTGACACCTACGCTCTCGAGCACAGCACGCATAGCGCCACCAGCCACCACTCCAGTACCTTCTGAAGCTGGCATGATGAGTACACGTGCACCGCCGAACTTAGCGTATGCCTCATGAGGAACTGTGCCATTCAACACAGGAACCTTTACCAAATTCTTCTTTGCAGCCTCTACGCCCTTTGCAATAGCTGCTGTAACTTCACCTGCTTTACCAAGACCGTAGCCAATCACGCCGTTACCATCACCTACAACAACGATGGCAGCGAATGTGAATGTACGACCACCCTTAGTAACCTTAGTAACACGATTAATAGCAACCAAGCGATCTTTGAGCTCGGCATCGTTTTGTACTTTAACTCTATTTACCATAATCGTATTTAAAATTTAAGTCCAGCATTACGGGCAGCATCAGCCACCTTCTTAACTCTACCATGATACAAGTAACCGTTGCGGTCGAACACGACAGCTGTGATTCCAGCTTCAAGAGCCTTCTTTGCAACCATCTCGCCAACCTTCTCTGCCTGTTCTGACTTGTTCATCTTTTCCAGACCAAGTGAAGATGCAGACACCAAAGTCTTCTGTGCATCGTCATCGATTACCTGAACATAAATCTGCTTGTTACTTCTGAACACGCTCATGCGTGGGCGCTCAGCAGTACCAGAAATCTTATTGCGTACTCTATATTTAATTTTGATACGTCTTTCAATCTTTGTAATCATACTCTTGTCAATTTAATTATTTTGCACTTGCAGATTTACCAGACTTTCTTCTAATCACCTCGCCCTGGAAGCGAATACCCTTGCCCTTATATGGCTCAGGTTTGCGGAATGAGCGAATCTTAGCACAAACGAGTCCAAGCAACTGCTTGTCACATGACTCGAGCATGATAAGAGGATCCTGATTTCTCTCAGACTTTGTCTCCACCTTGATTTCCTTAGGAAGTTCGAAGATGATAGCATGAGAGTATCCCAGTGCGAATTCAAGAACGTTGCCCTGATTTGAAACACGATAACCGACACCGACAATCTGAAGAGTCTTCTTGTAGCCTTCAGAAACGCCGACAACCATATTGTTGACGAGCGAGCGATACAAACCGTGGAAAGCATGACGCTGCTTCGTGTTATCCTGCATCAGTTCTTCATTCTCCTCCATTGTCAACTTTCCGTCCTCAATAGTAACCTTGATGGCAGGGTTTACGTACTGGCTGAGTTCGCCTTTAGGACCTTTCACAGTTACAATGTCATCCTTATGAGTAATAGTCACTCCTGCAGGAATAATAATAGGTAATTTACCAATTCTAGACATTATATATCCTCCTTAATTAATAAACATAGCAAAGAACTTCACCGCCCACCTTGAGCTCTGAAGCCTCCTTGTCTGTCATTACACCTTTGGATGTAGATACAACTGCGATACCTAATCCGTTAATCACACGTGGCATGTCCTTATATCCTGTGTACTTACGGAGACCAGGACGAGACACGCGCTTCAAGCACTGAATAGCGCTTACTTTTGTCTGAGGGTCATACTTGAGGGCAATCTTGATAGAACCCTGAGGACCCTCCTCGATGAACTTGTAGTTCAAAATGTAACCTTTGTCGAAGAGAATCTTAGTGATTTCCTTCTTGAGGTTAGAGGCTGGAACTTCCACAACCTTGTGCTTCGCCATGATTGCGTTTCTCAGTCTCGTGAGATAATCAGCTATTGGATCTGTCATAATAGAATTAAATTAATCGGGAAATGTTTGGGAAAATCCCGACAATATTTAAATTTGAATTAAAACTTTTACTTAGCTTTACCAGCGAAGGAGCTTAGTCTTGGAGACTGTTTTCCTCCACCGTTTCTTAGAAGCAAAGTATCTTCAGGTTACCCCCGAACTGGTAACCATCAGATTTTTGTTTACTAAATCAGTTCGCCGATAACCGCAATTTACCAGCTTGCCTTCTTC
>Ga0265300_10000456_pt1 | contig 42551 bp, 64 predicted proteins | sample AusTroGonzalo_MG_FD_193482 | JGI IMG/M metagenome (GOLD analysis project Ga0265300, IMG submission 193482) | Bovine rumen microbial communities from tropical cattle in Woodstock, Queensland, Australia - Gonzalo_03 | ecosystem: Host-associated > Mammals > Digestive system > Stomach > Rumen ... | reverse complement strand
TCACGCTCGGAGGTGCTCAAAAACAGTTTTGGCACCCCTCTCGCTTACTCGCAGCCTTGCGTTTGAACAGCTGCTTTTTAATCTTCAGTTTCAAATCTGCCATACTTTCAATAAATTTATTATGTTGTACGTTTACCATCGTCACGTGACGCTCTATTTATCGCTCGAAATACTGTCGGGGGTTTACCGCGTCAGAGGTCGAACAATGTCTTGGTCTGTTCCAACCTTTGACGGATGATGTCGGATGTCAGATGTTCTCCTTGATAAGCCTATCCAAGAACTCCGATTTGTTCTTGACGATCTTCAGCTTGTCGGCTGCTTCCTGACTGATGCGGACGGTCACGGCCACGTTGCGGTCTGTTGCCGGACGGCCACCGCCTTCACGATAGCCGCCCCAATTAGGATTCTTGTCTGCCATTGCGCTTGTAGTATTCGTTAGTCATAATCTCATGGAACATCAGCGAATTAGTCATGCCATATAAGCCGAGTTCGCCGTTCACCATCGGATGCTCTGCCTGCCCGATGATAGCCAATCCCTTTTGCACGAAGCCAAACGGCATGTAGTTGTCCTTGATGTACTTCACCCATACGTCATACACATCATCCAGCGACTTGCAACCGTCAATCAGTCGCAGCCCCTTCAATGTGGCTTGCACCTTCTTCTTGTCAACCTTGTTATATCTGAGGTCAGACAGTTGCCAGTCGTCACCTTTCGATATGTCAACGCGGAAGTCATTCACGCCATGTCTGATAGAGTAGAGCATGTCGGCAGGCAGTTCGCTGCTTTCATACACTCGTGCCGTGTCGGGTTCTACCCATGAGAACTCGTGACGCTTGCCATATAGGTCGTACTCGTAGGCACAATATCCACCATCTTGTAACTTCGGGCTGACGTATGCGGTGATGTCAATTTCACCACCGCCGCAGCCTCTTACTTCAAAATATACCTTCATACTCAAAAGATGCCTAAGTAAATGTAACCGCCACCGTCGCAATAGACGAAGCAATCAAGTTTCGATTTCTTACAAATGTCGAGCGTCCGCTTGTCCTTGCGGTTCAGCAGAATGTCGTACTCTTCATCCGTCCACTCTCCGATGTTGCTCTTACTGATACGACCTTCCCAACCTGGAAGCATGAACTTATCGGTGTTAGCGTAGGGGTGTGCCTCGCACTCAGCGATGACCTCTTGCAACCTTGTATAGAATGATTCCTTCATAGTTCAGCCCTCCTTCATTTCAGTTTGAAACTCGCGCTCCATGCAATCCCAAACCAGCAGCCAGTTGCCCTCGCTGGTCTCGGCGTGAATGTTCTCCAGAAGTTCCTGCTTGTCGGGGTCTTCGTCGTAGCCGTAGCAGTCCTCTTCAACGCGGACGCTCTTCACTTTCACTTCGTCGAGATCGAGGATTCCCTGTAACTCGATGGCGATGATTCTCTTTTGTGCTTCCTTCTTCAAATCCTCAAAGAAGATTGCGATTGTACTTTCTGACTTCATAGTTCCTTTGCTTTAGAATGTTATTACTTATGTTTCTTGATGCAAAGGTAAGCATTTATTTTGATATATGCAAGCATTTAACAAGATATTTTTCTAAAACATCTTGTTTTTTGCAATATTTAACCAAATAACAACCTAAAGACGCTTATTTCTTTTCTTTTCGCTCGCACGCTTTCTTCTTGTATGGTTTCAGAAGCATCTTAAATGCGCAGTTCTTTTCAGCGTATCGCCCGAATATCGTGTCCGATGTCGCAATCAATGCCGCTTGCAAAATCGAAATAGGTATCTCGCCGTATTCCTTTATGATGGCGAAATAGTCCTTGCCGATATGCTCATACACAATCCCTTCGGCAAGGTTGGCGCATTTCTTGATTGTCTCGTCAATCTTGCGCTGCCTTTCGGGGTCTTTGCTGTAGCACTCAATTCGGCAATGCGTCTTTACTAAATCTATTGTCAGGAAATCCATAATTCTCAATTCTCAATTATCAATTATCAATTTGCGGCTATGGCCGCAGAAGTCCCCATTGACGCTTTCAGCGTCGAGCCTGCTCACGCTCGGCATTGCTCATGCGAGCATGGCACTGCTCTCGCTTACTCGCAGCCTTCAATACTCACAAGCCAAACAGTTGCACACCGTCGGCTGGATTCCTTTCTTCTTGCAATAGCTCATAGTTTCTAATTATTTATCAGTGATTGATATTTGTCTGAATTGTACAATTCCCATTCATCTTCTTTTTCATACAATATCCGTACAGAGTCAAGATGTTCTTTTACCCTGTAACCATTCTCACTATAGCCAGATATTTTCCAAACGGTGTGCGTACCAGTCGGCATGTGCATAACATGATCGCCAATCTTAAATTTATGGTTCACTTTCATAGTTCCTTATATTTAATTCTCAATTCTCAATTATCAATTTGCGGCTGTGGCCGCAGAAGTCCCCATTGACGCTTTCAGCGTCGAGCCTGCTCACGCTCGGCATTGCTCATGCGAGCATGACACTGCTCTCGCTTACTCGCAGCCTTCAGCGCGCTCGGCATCCCGCGCTCGACCTCTGGTCGCTTGCTACCGAAGGGACGCAAGAAGGGTGACGCTTTCACCGCTCGGCCCTTGCTCTCGCTTATTCGGGCCCAGCGAGTCATAAGAAAGCGGAGCGACTGAAAGAACCTCGCCTACATGTTGGGGCGAATAAGACCCCAACATGCAAAGGCCTCAAACGAGCCGCCGCAATCGGTCAGGATATACAGCCTTGCCTGTTCCACGTTTAGAGTCCCCCGCCAATCGGGGGACGGCTATAATGCAGGGGGGCATTCATGGTCTTATCAGTCCCCACATGGCAAAAGCCTCGAAACCACCAAGACCATGAATGTATTCTCTTGCATCTTCTACAATCTTTTCGAAGCGTTCCGTCTCCTGGGTGCCGTCCGCGTAGGTAAACGTCACGTTCTCGTCGCCTATCGAGCAGATGGCGGTCACCACATGCCCCGTTTAGAGTCCCCCGCCAATCGGGGGACGGCTATAATGCAGGGGGCTACCACTTTATTGTCCTCTTGCGTTTCAATGTCTTCCCGCATACCTCGCAATACGTCTCAGTGATGCGAACCTTGACCGTGTACCAGCGTTTCTTCGAGCGTCCTTTATTAGTCGTTCTGGATGGGTACTTCTCAGTCCAATGGCACTTGGCCTCCTTGTGGAAGCCAAGCGCACATTTCGCCTTTTGGATGATGCTCATCGTCTCATGTATTCAGGGCCATAGATGTCGTACAGGGGGGTGGTTGTCAACTTCCCTTGGTCGTCTCTCTTGAAGCGAGTGAATACAGCTTGCACTCTGTTGTGCTTTGTAGCACGTTCAAATGATTTCTTGCTCATTTTCGTAAATATTAAATGGTTTAACTTATGCTGCTTGTTTGATTTCAACCCCTGCTTTATAGCCGCCCCCTTGCCATAGGGGGCTCAAAATGTCCGACAGGTGGGGGTCTTGTGGCGCGATGAGCACGTTACCCACCACGCGCTCACCGAACAGCCGGTGAATCAGCGGGTCCACGTCGTCAGCCCGCAAGTCCAGTCGGCCAAGGCTCGTCTCTATCTGTACGTCCACCCTGCCGTGCCCCGCCATTACCTCGCAGGCCACTCGCGGGTTCGCCTTTGTCAGCCCTCCCGCACGTTCATACACTAAATCCACGACGGCACCCGCCAGTCGGTCGGCCATCTTATCCGGATGGCCAGCATTCACTTTCTCAAACATGATTTGTCGTTTTTTATTATATTCTTCTATCCTTAGTTACTTTGTAGAGTTCGGCCAACCCGTCGAGGTTCATGCCGTTCACCATGATGCGCACCTGTTCGGGTGCGTTCTCGTAGTAGAAGAAGTCGCCGCGCTGCTTGTGTACTCTTAGCATACGCTTACACGTTGCCGTGAAGTTCATCACGGGCTTTCCTGCCGTGATACGAGTCAGCAGCAGGGTGATGGCCTGACGTGATGCCGTGATAGTCCTATCCTTGCCAAAGTTCAGCGTGTGGGCGCAGTAGTATGCCATGTGAGGCAACAGCCGTTTCACGATGTAGTCGTTGATGGCCGATAGGTCGCCCGTCTGGTGGTAGTCGTAGAGCATGACGGATTCCTCGGCAGCGTTGACGATGATTTCATCAATGCGCACCGCTTCATCCTTGCGCTGCTCCATGCGCCACCAGTCGGCCTTGTTGTCGGTGGGCTTTATCTTTCCCGCCTTGACCGCTTTCAGCCAATCTTCACAATCCTTTCGGTCTTTCGAGCGATGGCGGTAGCGTTGGCCGCTGATGGTGATCTCGGCACGATAGCAGTCCTTGAAGTAGCGTTTGCCGTTCTTGAAGCCCTTCGAGCCGGTGTCGTGGTAGATGGTGCCGTCGGTCACGATGCTGTCTTCCGTGTTGCCCTGCCATCCACAATACTCGCGGAGGTCGGCAGATTGTGGTTTGTCGCTTATTGTTACCATAACATGAGCTGCTTTGGTTTGTCTTGGTCAATGAGGTCGCTCAGCAGGTAGCCGGTGTAGTGAATGGTCTTGCCGTTGATGTCCCACTGATAGACTGAGAGCGCAACGCCCGTCTCTGGGTGTTGCATCTTCAGAAAGTCGCCACGCTGAATGTTGTGGTCGAGTATGTAGTTCCACGCCTCAATGAGTTCGGGCGATGGTTCCATACTTGAAATCGTGTTATTCTTCAAGTCGGGGTACTTCGTCACGTCCTCATACCATTTGCGGAGTACCGACAGCATCCGTACATGGCTCTCGTCCACGTTGTCTTGCATGATGTCGAAGCCATAAATGCTGCTGACAGCCAACAACGAAAGTTCGTCAATCTTCTCGCCCCTACAGATGGGGTGGAATCCAAACGACTTCTTTCTTGCTGCCTCCAGCTTGCGGCTCAGTATCTCAACGAGGAAGTTGCCGTTGCCACACGCAGGCTCCAGGAATCGGGAGTCGATGCGGTCGGTTTCCTCTTTCACGAGGTCGAGCATAGCGTTCACTTCTCTCTTTGCCGTGAACACTTCACCATGCTCTGCAACTCTCTTTCGTGATTTGATTTGATTCTCGCTCATAGTTCCTATAATTCGTTCAATTCGTGTAATTCGTGGTCGGTTCTTTTTTGCCCTTTGCCTTACGGCGCAATCCCGTTTGTCGGGATAGCTCAAATCTGTCTGATTGGGCCGCTTTCACGTCGGCCTTGGCCTATCGGCCTTCCTCCGTCGCGACTCGGCATAGCTCAAGCGGCAAGCCGTTTGGCTCTGCTCTCGCTGCTCCGTCGGTTCATCGCCAGGTTCAGGATGTTCGTGGCTATCGCCTCCTGCTTGGTCATCGGCGAGCCGTCCGGCTTCGTCATCATCGTGCCGTCCTTCAGCACCACCGGCGTATCCAGCTGCGAGAGCAGATACTCCTCCATTGTCTGCTGCGGCTGTGAGTCTTTTGTCTTTGCCATAGGTCAGTCCGCTACGTTAGTACCCGTTTCGCCTTGCGCTTCTTCAAACGATGGCGGTTGCGGTTCAGTTTCTTTTCTGATTACGATTTTGTCCGGCACGGGAAAGTCGGCACAATGCGCTTTGTGAACAATCTCACGAGCCTTGCGTATCTTCTCCTGCGTTTCCTCGTCTATGCCGAGAGCCTTCATCGCAAGGTCGGTGTCTTTCACCACCTTTGCGGCTCCTTCGATAAAGTTCTCCAGACACTTCTCACGCATTTCTCGTTGTCCTTCTTGCTTGCCCATCTCTCGGATAGCAGCACAAGCGACATACACTAACAATGAGATAAGTGCGGCCTTGTAGTCGGCCAATGCCCACATGAAAGCAGCCAAAATAATCATGGCTACGATGTGGAGTACAATACTGATTTTTGTTTCTTTTTCCATAATTCCTTTTATTTTATTCGTTTTATTCGTTCAATTCGTGTTCTATTCATTCACCAGCATCGGCATGAGCAGCATCGTGACCGTCTCGCCCTGGTAGAGCGGGTCGTCGGGCTGGATGGTGACGGCTCGGCTCGGGTCGGTGAAGTGGATGGTCACCGTCGGCTCGATGATGCGCGAGAGCTCGTCGATGATGCTGTCGGCCTTCACGCCCAGCGTCATGTCCTTGCCGCAGGAGTAGTCGATGCCGATGCGGTCGTTCGCCTCCGTCGAGAAGTCGAAGTCCTCGCCGTAGAGCGTCATGCGCTGGTCGCTGCTGATTTCCAGCTTCACCAGTCGGCTGCTGCTGTTGGTGAAGTGCGCCACGTTGCGCACCGCCTTCAGCAGGGCTTGGCGGTCGGCCTTCAGCGAGTAGGGCGCATCCTGCGGAATCACGCTCATGTAGTTGGGGTAGCGGCCCTCGACCTTTAGAGTCCCCCGCCAATCGGGGGACGGCTATAATGCAGGGGGCTAATACATTACGTTAAATCTCACTCGCAACTGATTACGTTTGACGCTGATCATGTAATCTTCAGCCTCCAATCGCTTTCTCCAATCATCAAGCACGGCACTCGTGTAGTCGTACTTGGTACTTAGCGTCAGGATGACCGCAAATCCAGTCTCCTTGCACGTTTCCATGTTGCACAGCGTCGGCATTTCGTGGTCTTTGATTACGTCGATGTTCACTTCTGCCTTGATTGCTTTTAAGACCTCAAAGGCGCGGTCTGTTGTCTTCTTTGCCATAGTTCCTTATGTTTATAAATTATTATGCTGCTAATCTCATTACAACCCCTGCTTTATAGCCGCCACCTTGCCATAGGGGGCTCAAAAGGTACGTCAGCCATGCCTCCGTGTCCGAGCCCGTCATGGTGATGGTCTGCTGCTGTTCGTCCACCATGCAGAGCACGTCGCCCAGAATCGGCAGAGCGTTCTTTGAGTTAATCACTCGGCAGATGTTCTTCACTGCCATTTCAAGTGCTGTTTTTGATATTATCAGTTTCATATGTTTCTTATTGTTTATAATAATCGTTTCGCCATTGTGCCCGGTAGGGGCTTTTCTTCGTGCCGTCGCCTACCACTTCGGCACGTCGTAGATGGGTCTTGCCGCTTTCGAGGTACTCCACGAATGGGCGAGGCTCACGGGCTATCAGTTCAATCATGAGAAACGTCTGCCGTTCGTGTGACAGACGTTTCGTCAGCTTCAGGTCGTTACAGATGAAGTGCGTGTTGTCGGTCAGTGCCTCGGCTGCTTGCCGAATCCAATGAATGACAAACGCTTCCTCATACAGATTCACTGGTTTCTCCATTGTTCCAATCGTGCTTGTCGAGGTCGTAGAGTTCTCCGATTTCGTCATTCTGAACGATGCCACTGAAACCACGTCGGCGCAACTCATACACGATGTTGAGCGTGTTGGTTTCTGCCAGGTTGCTTGTGGTGCTTGGCTCGTTCTCCTTGATGAAGGCACTCACCTTGGCGTTCCATTCGTTCTCCAGAGCGATGCGCCGCTGATGATAGCCTTGCAACGATTGATTCAACTTGGAGATGTCCTTGCGTATCTCGTCAATCTGACGATGCTTGCTGGCAATCTCTTCCTTGATTTCAGACTGTAGGGCAGCAATCTCACGGATGGCTGTGCCCTTCTTGTTCTTTAACTCTCTGACTTGGTAGTCAAACTCACTTCTTGTCATAGTTCCTTTTGTTTATTAATTGGGTTTATACTATGAGAGCGTCAGGCCGTCAGTGGTTTGCCGCTCTCGTGAAATTCGTTCAATCCATCTCAGGTATCTCATTCATCGTGTCGCGGGCTTGGGTGAGCAGGCTGCTCAGGCCGTCCTTCTCGGTGTCCACGCCCTTCTTGGTGTCCTCCTTCACCTTCGATGGGGTGGTCTTGTAGTTCAGTCCGATAGCCTCGAACTGAAGCATCAGCGTGCGCTGCATCTTGTCGTAGTAGGGCAGAAGGGGCGACACCTCGTTCTTCATCTGCGCCATCGAGCCGCTGACCAGCGTCACCAGACTGTCGGTGGCCTCCAGTTCGGCCTGAACCTTGTCGAGCATCGCCATATTTGCCGCCGTTGCCCTCACCTGTGGCAACAGCCACGGTTCCATGTCGGCACCCGTGCGCGACTTTATCATCTTGCGCAGCTCCAACTCGTAGGCGTGCGCCGTTCTTTGTTTTGCCATATCTGTTTATTTCTTGAATAGTGACTTGTAATGTTTCAGTTCTTGTTCCAGCTCGTAGGGGTGGCGACGCTCGCGCCAGGCATCCATCGTGATGGGGTATCGACGACCGGGCAGCGACATCCACTTCTCCCACTGGTCGTCGCATGGGCGGTGCAACAGTCGCTTCTGCTTTCGGTAGGCTGCGGCACTGCGCTCGATACCCTTCGACGTGAGCGGCGGGAATCCGTCGGGCGTGAACACACCCAGACAGCAGTACGCCTGCCGTTGCCCCTTGGTCAGTTCTTCCTTCGGTCGGAGTCCCAGCAGCGGGCAGCGTGAGCACTTGTCGGGCTGTTCAGGTGGCAGCTGGATTGGAGTAAAAATCGCTTTCGGCATTTTATTCGTTATTATTTTGCGTTCGGAGTATATTGCGCATTTTCGATACCTTGCACCGTTAAGATATGATTCGGGAAAAACGAGAATTTCAAAAATTACCGAACTAAATGAGAGCAGGGCAAGGTGATTTCCGAATCGGAAGGCCCCTTCAACTAAAACGACCCGCCCGGGGTCAGTCGATAGGGTGCTTGCGAGGTCTTCCGCGTTTCTTCTTAGGTTGCAATGCTTTCAGTCGCTTGCGCTCTTCGGCCTTAGTTCGTCGCTCTGCCTGGTACTCAGCCATTGTTCGGTGTGGCTTGGGCTGGTAGCCATGACTGATGGCATACTGTTTGTTGCGCTCGCTGATCTGCTTGCGCTCTTCGTCAGTCCATTGGTGCGGATGGGTCAGCCCTGTGCGCACGGCATGTTGCATGTTCGCCTGATAGGTACACCATTCGAGGTTGCTCACATGATTGTTGAGTTTGTTGCCGTCGATATGGTTGATGCACGGCAGGCTGTCGGGGTTAGGTGTGAATGCTTCGATGACCAACCGATGCACCTTGCGGCAGTACGGTTTGTTGTTCATCCAGAACATCACCGCATAGTAACCTCTGCGCTGGATGGTCTGAGGCATGATGCGCCCAACCATACCGTGGTACCTTTTCATTGAGCGCACACGTCCGAGGTTGCTCACCTCATACTCACCGTTGAACTCCTGAATCGGTTTCCATTGTTCCTGTTCCATCGTCTTCTTTCTTTACGAATTTACTCATGAGGTTGTCAGCCCATCGGTCTTGTCGGGCCTCGGCACGCTGGCGGACTATCTTCGCCGTGTTGCTGCCCAGCTCCTTATGGATGCGGGCATGGCAGGCGAAGCACAGAGCCTTCAGCCCTTGAAGTCCGCAGTCGATAGCCAACCGCTTCATCTCGTCCTTGGTTCGCGCGGTCTCGATAGGTACGATGTGATGCACGCAGCGGGCACTTGTCACGATGCCCTCCTTCATGCACTCCTCGCACAGTCCGTTGGTGCTCCTGAGTTTCGCAATGCGCAACTCCTTCCACTCGCGGCTGTTGTATATCTCCTGCTTGTCCTTGGCCACCTTGTCACTGACCCCTCGCCAATTTCGCTTCTTTGCCATAGTCAGAAGTCTGGGTGTTTACGTCGTGATTCGTTCTTGATGATCTGACAGTCATAGCCGTGTTTGCGGCAGAACTTGTAGAACCTTTGGCGGTCGGCGTGTACAACGTCATCAATTCCGCGCACATGCCGCTCGCCTTCCATCGGTTCTTCGCTCTCGATGGAATCCTCATATAGTTCTGGCATGTACTCCGTATTGAAGTACGTCCGTTCTGCTCTTCGTTTTACGCTCATGGCTCCACGTCGAACGGCTTTCCGCCTATTGCATTTTCAACCTCTTCGGCAAGGTCCACACCTGCCGGCGGTTCTAAGTCCGTCTGTCGGTGCTCACCTTCCCAATCCTTCGCCTCGTACTCGGCCAACTCTCGGTCATCATCCGTCCATTGTATCGTCTGCTGACTGTTTGCCAAGCTGTCCGGCGTGCGGTGCGGCTTGCGCTTGGTCTTGCGTCCATACTGTATCTGCTTGCCGAAGTCGTGGAAGTCGCCCACTTGCGGCAGCTCACCACGGTCTGACTCGTCGAGGTGTGCCAGCAGTTGCGCGTCGCACATCATGGTCAGTGTCTCGCGTAGGCTTTCTGTTTCCAGTGCAACGCCTACCTGTCGCAAGTCACGGTAGAGTCCTTTCATGCTGACCTCGGCCACGCGCTCCAGGATGTCATCGACACACAGCGTCATGGTCGGTGTCTCACCTGGCAGGAACGGCTTGTCTATCATGGCGAGGCCGAAGCCTTGCCGCGCACCGTTCTTGTCGTGCTGCTGTAGTACGAGGATCACCTGTGCCACGTCCATCGTTGCCGACGGGTCGCTGAAGGCAAAGGCTCGATTCCAGTCCACGTCCATCTTCAGCATGTGAAGGATGGTTTGCATGGCCGGTGGCACTGGGCCGCTGACCTTGGCCGTCTCGATGATGAACTCCAGCACCAGCTTCAGCAGTCCGTAGATGTCGGTGCCACGCGAGGCGCATATCAGGTTCAGCAATTCGGCCACCCACACGGGTACTTTGGTCGATACGTTCTTGATACCTGGATTCTCTTGGCTTGCTTGTTCTTTAATCATTTTCTTTTCTTGTTTAATAGTCGGTTTCGTTTTTTGCAATTCAGGACTTGCAAGCATGGCTTCGCAAATTTATGACAGAAATGTAACTTTGGGAATTTACTCCATGCCACGCATCCCTCGCATACCTGTTTCATGTCACCACCTCCAATCCTAATTTATCTATCAAATCAGCGGTTTTTGGCATGATGGATTTAATCTCTTCGATTGTCTTCGGTGGCGGTGGAGCCTCGTTCAGCATCCTCACCACCACGTCGGCGATGTCAGCCTTCGGCCCGTCGCACTCTTTCCACCACTTCGTCACTGGTTGATCGTCAATGCTGACCATCGGATAGTACAGGCTTTCCATCTTCTTTCGCCACTCTTCTACGCCGTCACGGTCGGGGTATAATATCACATTCCGCTTCTGGCCGATGAGCGGCTTCAGCCTTTCGCGTGTCAAGTTGCTCGCACCACAACACGCCAACCACAATTGCATCGGATTGTTTCCGTAAGCTATGGCCATCAGCACTGCCGTCTTCTCGCTCTCCACAAGTTTAACAGTTGCCTTTGGGTACTTTTTCAGCAGGTGTTCACCAAACAGGCACAGCCTCGCTTCCTGCTTCGACGGGTCGTATATGTGCGGATATGGGTATGGTGGCTCGTTGGTCATCTCTTGCTTTTCAGCGTCCCAATGCCTCGAAAGCAACGCGTGGAACCAGTCAGTAGGATAGTCCTTCTTATCCTTCACTCGGTGTCCGTCGGGCTTATACTTCATATAGTGCGCCGTGCGGACGTTGCCCTCATGGTCTATCTGCCAGAACACGGTGAACTCATGCCTACATTGTACCGTCGCGTGTCCTATACAATAGTCGTGTAACACTTGCGGAATCCTTGCCCGTTGCTCGTTTCCCCACTTGATACCCGTGTTGATCCATTGCACCAGCGCGTCGCCCTCTGTCACCATCCGCCTCGCTACCATTCCTCGCGGCAGCGTCAGCGTAGGCAGTGGCACTGGCTTGGGTCGTGGTGGCGGTGGCGTATAATCGAACGGCACATTATCCACCTCGATGTTATACTTCTTACCTAACCACCGTATCGCATCTGGGTATGACAGCTTTTCGTGCGCCATCAGGAAGTCCACTACGCCACCCTTCGCATCGCACTTGAAGCAGCGATAACAGTTCTCCTTCGGGTACACCGAGAAGTTGCCGTAGCCCTTATCGTCGTGGAAAGGGCAGATGCCTTGATACCTCACGCCCTTCTTCCGTAGTGCCACGTCCTCAAAGTCGCCTACGACCTCCTCAATCTTCGCCGTGTCCAGAATGCGCTCGATGATAATCTGGTCGATTTTAGCCATAATTCAAAACGTCATAATGTAAAGCCAAACGCATGCGCGTGCGGCGCGTGTGTGGGGTTCGTGACCCGCCCGCCACGCCATAGGCGGGCAGGGGTCTCGCACCCTACGCACCGCCATTGGGTCACGGTTCTGTATCCCTTTAGGGATACAATGGGATTGGGTCACCGTTTTTAGAAGGGTAAGTCTTCAGGTGGTTGGAGCATTGGATAGCCATTTTTCTTCAGCGTCGATTCTTCCAAATAGTGCAAGTTGATTGCCGCCATCATGTCGGCCTGTTGCTTGTCTTTATTCTTCACTCCGCCAATCTCGCAGAATACCGTCTTCTTGATGGTCTGACGGTCCATTGGCCATTCGTACATGCCCTTCGCCTGTTCAATCCACTCGCGTATCTGTCGTGTATCGTCACACGTTGGTTGCTCCTTTGACTTGCTCGACAAGTTGGTGCCCTTCGTGATGATGCGAGGTACGCCAAGGTTGCCAGCATCCTCAGTCACTTCAAACTGCCAGTCGTCCATGTCCTTGTCGCGGGCATCGCACTGCTTCACTGTGAACGTCACGCCATTGGCGGTCTTCGTTTTGATACTCACCAGCGTGTCGCTCACCTTGTTGCCCAACTCCGAACCTACCCAACCGCGCATCTTGGCTTCGTCATCGTCATTCTTGCGGCTTGGGTTCTGGTGAAGTGCCAGCCATATCGACATGTTTCTTTCCTCTGCCAACGAGCCGAAGGTGTCAAGAATGGTAGAGGCCGTTTCCTCATCGTTAATCGAGGCTATCAGGTCGCGCAGACCATCCACGAACACCACGTCGGGTTGTATGGCATCAATGGCCATGCGGATGAGGTCGTAGCGTTGCTGATAGACCTTCTTCTGCTCATCCTTCGGCATGTTCTTTAGCCACAGCACGGCAAAGCGGTCGTTTGGGTATTTCATGTCCCAATCGCACAACCAATGCACACGTCGCAGCACCTTTGCGCTCGACAGCTTCTCCATCTCAGTGTCGCAGTAGAGCACCTTTGGCAGGTGGCCCAGATACTCGATGGTTCGCTCGGGCACCTTCAGTCCTGGCAGGTAGCGCTGCGTCTTGTCACACCCGTTTCCCAATATTGCCGCCATCAGTTGTGTCAGTACGAACGATTTACCATTCTTCTTCTGACCCGTGATGGCCGCAAGACCGCCAACCTTCGAGAACGGCACGCCGTTGTACTCCAATATGGTGTACGGCTCTGGGTAGTCCTCACGCGGGTCGAGCAAGTATGGCCGTAGGATGTCCCACCGCTTCAGTTGCTCATCCTGCGCTATCTGCTCAGTTGATCGTAGCTTTGGCGTTATATTATTGATTTCTTCACTCATAGTTCCTTAGTTTTCTTAATGACGCCTCACGTTGGCATTTTTTTACGCTCTGACGGCATTTCTCGTGGTTCTCCCCATAGTATTCCCTTTGCCTCAGCAGTCGCTCGTCACGCTGCTTCATATATCGCTCATGGTCGCGGATGCGTCGTGGTGTGCGCTGTCTCGGCTTTTTCAATCCTTTCTTCTCGTAATTGATGTAGTATTCGCGTCGCTGAGCCAGCAGCTTTTCACGTTGCTTCCGATAGCGTTCACGGTCGTACTTCTGCTGATCGGTCAGTTCCTCCGTCATAGTTCCCTGTAATTAAGGACGAATGACAACCCGTGGGCTGCCACTCGTTGAAATACTGGTCAGAAGGGTAAGTCATCGTCTTCGCCTCCCTCTTCCTGTTGCCCGGGTTCCGGGAATGGAGGCACCTTTGCGCCAGCTGGCGCGGTAGGTCCTTCAGCCGATTGCCCATGTGATTCCTCGGTAGTTGCACTCGCACCTACCTTCTGAACGTTAGTACAGCGCACTTCATTGAACCACCGACCGTCATATTCATGTGCCTCGATGTGGAATGTAATCTTCACCTCATCATTCTGTTGCAAGTTCCATTGCTTGATGCGGTCTTCACCAAACACTTTAAACAGCATTTGCGATGGTAGCGTTTGGTTCGGCCACCAGAAATAGTCCATCACATAATCTTGCGACATCCATGTGTTGCCAGTTCTTTGGCTTACGCCGCTATTTGCCGGCATAACTGACCTAATCTTTCCTGTTATTTCCATATATTTATTCTTTTGGAATTGGTATATTATTCTTTGCATGTATCGATCCCCAAACAGATAGGTTATATGACTCAGCAATGAATGCGTCATCATCCACTCGCTCGCGCAACTCTTCGTAGCGTCTGAGCTTCGTTGGTGTCATATTCTTGTCGCTCAGGAATGTCCGCATCTCAATGATGTTCGGATTATCCTCGCGCCTCACTCCGTAGGTAAAACCAGCTTTCGGCATACGGGATACGACGATTGGCCGTCCGTCTTTGTCTGTGTCATCCTGTAGAGGGTTGAAAGCGATGATGCTGGCAAACTCCAGCACCATTTCCCGCGAACGGAAAGGAATCTTCAGTCGTTCACAGTATCGCTCAAAGAAATGGCTGGTGTATATCACGCAGGCATCATCCATCAAGTTTGTTTCCTTATTCATCATGTACTTTGGAATGAAAGCACCGATGCTGGCGTAGGTCTCATAATAGATGAAGCTGGAGTGCAACGTCACCATATCGGCAAAGCCTTCAGGCCAGAATGGTATGTCGAAGCAGTACCAACGATTCCCATTGGCTGACTTAAACTCGTGTCTGTCGCACAACACAGGTTTGTGCTCGCGGTTCCATATCTCTCTATATTCGCAGCTCCTTTTTATCCAATCTGTGCCGCTATGCCAACGCTTCTGCCAATAGTCAATGCGTTGCAAATCGGCATTCAGCTCGTCGAGCATCTGCTGACTTGGTGTTGATAGATTTATCATGCTGTACCTCCTTTCTTTTCTGCCGCTTCCATCATCTTTCGCTCTTCGTCAGTCATGGTGTCGAGAGTCACCTGCTTGAATTCCGGGTACTTCTTAAACACCATTTGAGCGGCATCATATGCCCTGGTCATTTCATTCTGAAACTTCTCGGCCAGTTCTTTCAACTTCTGTACGCCGCCAATCTCATCCTTGTTGGCTTCAATTGCACAACCAATGTCGTTTATGTTTTGTGAAAATGTAATCTTCATGCTATCTTATTTTTATGTCATCAATTTGGTCGCTAATATGCCAACATCCACAACAGTCGCTCTTGTCAACAGACTTTTTACTGAGTTTACATTTCCTCCTGTCACCCTCATTGTCGTATGGCTCATGATGCTTGCAACTTGCACAGCACTTTTTTATTGAGACACCATTCTTGTTCTGCGTAAAGTCGTAAAATACTCCTTTAATGATTTTGCTATTATTCATATTGTTTATTTTTAATTCTTTTTATGCCGTCAATACCCGTTTTTTTACTTTATATGCCCAATCATCGTAGCCGTTTGTAACGATGATGTCAGGCATGCTGTCGTAGTCATAGATGTCACAACTCACATTTCTACCCAAACCGTCACCGTAACCAACAGGCAACCCTCGTGCATCCTGCGGCTCTTCGAGAAAGTCGCCAGGAGGTACCCTATAACTGTACACCTCCCTGTCTATCGCCGCTTCAATGTATTCAGCTGACAACTGTTTGCAACAATTCGCGGCCTGCTTCATTCGTTCTACCCACTCTTTCGGAAATGGGCAGTGCCATTGACCATCGCCATAGCACGGCTTTTTGTCGTATATCATTCCCCAATCATTCCCAACACAATCAGGAACACCACCGCACCAACGTGTGTGTACAAAACCTCGGCATTTGTGAATGTCTCACCGCAAATGGCAGAAAACGTCATATTGTTTATGGCCATCCATTCCTTGATTTTCTCTTTCATAGTCCTTTTGTTTTAGATTTATAAATGCTCCCGTCTGCGTTTCTCATCACGGCTTCGGATTCGTGCAATGGCCGCATTAAAGCATTATCATTCTGGAGTGGCTTGTCGTGCTGTTATTGGGATAGACGTATCTGTAAAGCCTGTCTGCTTACGTCTTTAGTCCTGCCCCGATAGTTCCAACTCCGTCAGCGGCCTTCGCTCTCTCACATCTCTCGATGTGGTAACGGTGACTTTCAGTGTTACCCTACTAACCATCGTGGCGTTCCGCCCTCTCTTTATATTATTGTGTCTCAGTCTGTCAAAGAACCATTTGGCCATTCAAGCCTGCCGCTTGCAGGTGTGTCCTATCCAACCACCGCCCTACATCTCAGTTCTTCAATCTCGCCAGATGCAAACAGCCGCTGAATCTTATTGCGTGCATATAGCCTCGATGTACTGTGCTTCTCTCCTTTCTCGTCAGTCCACCCTGGCTGTCTCACGCAGTTCTTAAGAAGAGCCTGCCAGTTCCTATCCAGCCACGACGGTTTTAGCGTGCCAAAGTATTTGCACAGTTCATCAGCCGTCAGCCACACCTCGGAGTACATCTCCATCTGCTCCTCCATCGTGCGACGAACCACAGCCTTCAGTTCCAACATCTCTTCCTGTGTCAGCATATTAGTCCCTTTCCAACATTGGAATAATACCCTCTTTCTTCAACTCCTCATACAAGAACTTGCGTCCTGCCTGCGTCCATTCCGTGTGAAGCACCACGTCGGGGCGACCGTCAGCGCGGGTGATGTCTATCGAACGGCTCGACACGTAGCCACAATCCTTATATTTCGCGTAAAGAATCCACTGCCCGTTGATGCTGTACTGAATGCCCATATCGGCCAGCTTCTTGTTCAGAGCCTTGCCGCTCATGCCGTAGTCCTGTGCAATCTGACTGATGGTGAGCAGAGCCTTCGAGCGCATTATCAGGTCGAGGTAGTTCTTGTCGTGCTTCAACTCTTGGTTCTCGGCAGCGAGTTGGATATTCTCTTCTTCGAGCTTCTTGTTTTCGATGGCCAGCACCTTCTTCTCTTTGTATTCCTTCGCCCATGCCATTGCAGCCTCGGCAGGATCGGTGAAGTCGGGCAACTGGAGCATGCTTGCACGCTGCTTCTGCTCTAACTCTTCCCAACGGAGCACCAGCTTTGCACGCGCCTCGTCGTTGAACTTGGTGGCAACATAAAGACATTCAGTCTTGGTCAGTTCAAAGCAAGGTCTCATCTCGCCTTTTGCATCTTTGTATTCAACGCGGGAAAAATTTCCCCCGTTAACTTTTTCCCATGCTGGCTCCATCGCACGGATGGCTTTCAGCACGTCATTGTGTGGCTTACCTGTCAGTTTAGCAATCTCCAAACTGCTCATCGTCTGCTTACTCTCTCCGAATTGAATTAAATCGTTTGCCATAGTTCCTTTTATTAAATGTTATTTTACTCTGGTTACACTTACAGCGCAAGCGTCATAATCCTTCTTATGAGTCCACTCACCCTTGCGCTCATTCTTTAGTTGGTTCAGGGTAGTGGCTACAGACTGGAGTTTTGTTGGGTTCGTCAGAGTAAAGATGCGCGTCTGTCCGATGTGCATTCCTACCAGCTCTTCTCGTGTTACTTTCTCCTGTGCCATTTACTTAAACTTTATTAATTTTATAACACTTTTGTAAGATAATCGGGAAGAAAGCCGTATATTTGCAATCCATACACTCGCCAAAGTGTTGCAAAGTGGCTCGTTCCGCTTTTGCTGAAAAGGTGAACTTCACCTGACGGCTATTCTTGTGCCCGATTAGTTATTTATTGATTTTGGGTGCAAATATAAAACATTTCTGCTAAATATAAAGCAATAAAGCAATAAAAAATGCTATATTTTAATATTTTTTAAAACAAAAGTGCTATATTTTGATGGTTAAGCGACAAAAAAGACTGAAAGAAGTGTATGAACACCTGCGTGCTAACTTTGGCATACATACACAAGAGGATTTTGCAAATTCGTTGCATAAATCCAGAAACGCTATAACACTTGCATTGAACGGTAATGAAAAGTATCTCACGGACAAACTATTTACGAATATCTGTGAAGCCTATCCAGGCGTATTCGACTTGAATTACCTGCTGACTGGTGAAGGTTCGCTCCTCACCGTCGAAGAAGAAGTCAAGTCTGAGCAGATAGAAAAAGAGTCCAATCCGCAACAGCCCTCATCCTATATCGACAAGCTGATCGCCTCACTCGAAAAGCAAGTGAAAGACAAGGACGACCAACTCGCTGACAAGGACCGCATCATCAAACTCCTCGAACAAAAGATTGAAGTCCTCGAAGCCATGCAGCACCTCGACAGCACCAACCCGCTCAAAGGCTACCCATTCGCCATTGGCGCAGCTGAAGGCAACGACAGAATAGTTAAGAAATCAAAATGATACTAAAATCAAAAGTTTCCCCAATAGTGTATAATTATGTTAACAGAACAGCGAAAACCGCCCTAAACACCAGCGTTCCCTTTTCCTTGTTCATTTCCCTCCAGCTCCACTGTACAAAATAGCGGAAATCGGAGAAATGGCGGTAGATACGCGGTTTTAAAAAGATTTGAGAAAGAATAAGCGGAACGGCAAAGTGGCGCAAAATGGCGCAAAATGAGAAAAAAGTTTCCCCAATGGTTTCCCCACGGTTTCCCCAAAATGGCAAAAGTTTCCCCAAATCGGGGTCGGTTGGTGGATGTGGGGAAACTAAATGGCAAAATAACAACTAAAACGAATAAAAGATTATGATTAGAATATCTTTGGTTTTTGACCATCATAAGAGGACTCCGAAGGGTGAGAATGGTCCTGTGGAGGTTCGTGTGACGGTGAACAAGAAACCTTATTATATTAATACGGGCGTGAAGGTACGCGAAGACAGACTGGTTGGCAACTGCATCCGCGACGTAAGGGTGAAGGGTGCTGACGGCGTGATGCGAATGACTGAGGATGCCGACATGCTGAATGAGCGGCTGACGACGATTGTGCGACTGGTGGAGAATGAGGTCAACAGGTGCCTGGAAGAACGTAGGCCGCTGGATGTAGCTGAGATTCGACGCAAGGTGTACGACCTCGAAGTGTCGAGTGATGATGACGCGCCTACGCTGGTCGCATGGATCGAAGAACAGATTCCGATGCTGAATGTGGTGAAGAATACAAGGCAGAAGTACGCAACGCTTTGCAGGCGACTGACTGAGTTTGGGCAGATTACGCGATGGGAGCACATAAGCGTCGAGGCAATATACAGGTGGGATGCTTGGTTGCGTGTTCAGGACAATGAGTTGACGACGAACCAGAAGGCTGCTGGTGTGGAACAGGCGAAGCTGGGTGACAAAGCGGTTGAGTCGTACCATAAGGGACTGCGGGCTATGCTCAATAGAGCACTGAAGATGGGTAAGATTGTGGCCAACCCTTACGACCGTCTGCGTGGCGAGTTCGTTAGCACAAGACGTGATTTGGTGGAATATCTGACTGAGGAACAGATGCAGAAGGTGATTGCTATTTCGCCAGTGCCTGGCAGTCAGGTGTCGATGGCTCGCGACCTCTTCATCTTCCAGATGTTCACTGGCCTTGGCTATGCTGATACGCAGATTTTCGACCTGAGTCAATATAGAGAGGTTGACGGCAAGTGGCAGTTCATTGGTAAGCGTGTGAAGACTGGCGTGCCGTATGTGTCGATGCTGTTACCGCCCGTGGTTGAGGTGCTGAAGCGCAACGGTTGGCGGGTCCCTAAGATGAACAACCAGCGATACAACCAGATGCTAAAGGCTATCGGAATGGTGATTGGTATCGAGCGGCTGCACAGTCACATGGGTCGTCACACTTTTGCCACGTGGATGCTCTCGAATGGTTCGAAGATTGAGAATGTGTCTAAGATGCTGGGGCATACCGACATTAAGATGACGCAACGGTATGCGGAGGTGCTGGCGAAGGATGTGTACGATGACTTTGCGATGGTTGAAAAGAAACTGAAGAAAAAGAAAAAGGGCGACCAATAACAGTCGCTCTTTTCTATTATGCCACGAGATTGATGTAACCAGTGAAGTATCGGCGTGGTTTGTCGTTTTCATTTATTACCATGCTGTCATCTTCATGTTCAAAGATACGCCCTGTGATACGGTATCGTTGGAAGTCTGAGCCAACGATGTCGCGCACCATATCCGTCAGGTTCTCGGGCACGTAGCCCAAGTGCTTGCCATCTTCACATTTGATCATGATGGCGTTCGGGTCGTAGTCGTTCTTTGGATCTGGCACCAACACGCCGTTGAAGTCGCCAACGTATGCGGATAGGTTGCCGCGATAGTTAATTCCTGCAATGTTCAATATGGTGAGGTTTTCGAATATACTGGTCCACATGCCATTCGACAATTCTTCGGGCAGCTTGCCGTCGTAGTTGCCATTCAAGATGTCGGCTTCGGTTTCCTTGTCGCCAACCAATTTCGCCTGACGCAGAACTTCCATCAGTTGCATCTGTCGCTTGACACTTGCCATAAACTCGCGGTGTTCTTTCTCTGCAATTGCTTTTCGTTCCCGCTCTTCCTCGGTTATCTTCTCTCGGTCTTTCTTGTCACAATACTCTTTGAATAAAACAATGCCAGCGATGATGGCTGCTATCAGAGTCATACCCATAAATATTCCCATAGTTCCTTTGTTTTAAGTGAGACGTTATTTTAGATTTACGGTGCAAATATACAACTTTTTTCGTAAATGCTTGCACAATTCACGGAAAAATCTTACTTTTGCACCCGTCTCACTTACGGTATCGCAGAATTATTCCACGAAAAGGGCTTAGTTCCCCGCTGTGTGGATTGTTCTGCATACCATTGAAGAAGTGAGACGACATCGTGGCAACAGTGGGGGGACTTCCCTTTATATAGACATTTTAAACCAATAAAACATTATGAAAAGAGTATTTGTTATGGCGGTGGCCGCTGCCTTACTATGCGGCTGCGAGAAAGAGATGCTGACTGATGACGACATAGCTGGCGGCATCGATGTTGCTGAGTCAACCAAGAAGTTTACGTTCACCGTGAAGGGCGACTTTGGTAATGCGGTGTTTATGGACGGCGGTTCGACGCGAGTCGCAAAGTATTTGACCGGCAGTGATAATCAGATGACAGACCTCTGGCTGTTTGACTTCGTTGGCGACAACTGTATTCAAAACATACATCAGACAACGGCGGACGCATCGTGGGGCCAACCACAAATGGCATTGAACTATGGTACGCACCACATCTATTTCGTGGCCTCACGAGGTACTACCCCGACTCTCGATGCAGGTACTACGACCATAACATGGGAAAAACCAAGCGATACGTTCTGGGCTGATTACGAAGTGACGGTGGTCAATACGAGCAACGGCAACAGGGCTGTGACACTTGATCGTGTATCGACAAAGCTGAAGGTGACGGCTACAGACGAGGTGCCAGCTGGTACAGCAACAGTTGAAGTGACGCCGAACACTTGGTATTACGGGATGAACTATCGCACAGGTGAGCCTACTGCGCCCATCATCAGTCAGTCGAGAGTAATCACAGTGCCATCAAACTATATTGGGACAACTGGAACTCTTTCCGTCAGCATTTTCGGATTTAGCAGCGTGACTGAATGGACTACTGATGTCACCCTTTCAACCAAGGATTCTGATGGTAATGCGATTGGCGGTGCAACTATATACAATGCTGCCTTTAAACGTAATCGCGCTTCTGAGTATAGTGGTGGGCTGTTCAGGTATGCCGAGACTGAATCTGTTGCCATTAACGATGAGTGGACGGCAAGTCTGACTGGTACGTTCTAATGCAAAAGAATAGGCCGCGTCGTGATGACGCGGCCTATTCGAACATTCTCTCGTTTTAATAATAATCAATAATGTTAAACTAAGAACTAAACATAAAAGTCACTATTAAAGTCGAAGTTAAAGTCACCTTGCGAACCCTGAGCAAACAGATAGCCGTTGCCACGCAACAGGAACTGACCTCGGACTATTGCACCTTGCTCCATGCGGATGTGGCATGACTCCAATCGTGCCATCCCGTGGACGTTGGTACGCTGGTTCAGCCGGTCGTAGCTGCTGATGTCGAATGTCTGGCCGTTTTGCAACAGGTTCGACATCTTGTCGGACGACAGCATCAGCCAGTCGGCATTTATAGACCATTGACAACGGCCCATGATGTACTCGCGCCATTGGCCTTGCGTCTTGCTGGCTACCTCGATGCTGCCTGTCTTTGTATCGACGTTATGGGCTACCAATGCAGCCACCACAACGCCACCCATGCTCAATATGAATCTGTTGCCGTTCATCTCGCTATTGTGGTCCTGTCAGGGCACCAGTTCCAGTGAAGTGGAAGCTACCCTGCATGATGTTTCCGCGCGTCATGGTGATGCGAACCGTATCTATAAACGCATAGCCTTCGACATAGACGTTCGAATTGCTACGGTCTTCACACCGCAGCTGATACTTCTCGCCTGCCTCCAACAGCCACGCTATCTGGCTGGTCACGCCCACTATCCAGTTGGCTGTCATCTGCCAACCTTTTCTGCCTGCAAGGAACTCGCGCCACGCACCTTGGTCCGGGCTCGACTTCTCGTTCATGTCAGCGTGCGTCTCAGGCTCCTGACTACGGATGTGGCCGATGGTCTGCCACGCATTGCCGACGTACTTCTTCAGTATGATTTGATTTCCGTTGATTGCTGACATATCTTTATTCTATTGATGATGATCTTGCAAGTGTTATCGTATATTCGTCTTCACGTAGGTTGAAGTTCTTGGCTATCATGCGCCACCGCCATCCGTATATCCAGTACGTCCATTTAGCTGCGTACTCGTTGAAGTCGATGACTGCCGTCGTTCGTTTTACGCGCTCAGTCAGTACGTGCAATGGTCTGAACATGTAAGGGAATGTCGGATATGAACCGTAGATTGTTCCGTCTGTGTTGCAGATGGAGTTCTCGCCGCGTTGGTAGTTGTAGAAAGGCACGTCGATTTCCTTGGCGTCTATTCCCGTTTGGTTGTTGCCAACCACGATTTCATCTTTGTCGGTGTAATAACCGCTATATGCTTCGTCAATATGTCCTGGGTCTTCGACGGATAATCCAGTGATGCGAAGGATTTCTCCATCTTCCAAATCAGAACTTCCGTTTTTGTATAGTCCTATCTCTACCAATCCAGACACATTGTAACCATAACCAAAGATGATGCCGTCAACATCACCGATGTCTTCCGGCGGACCTATCTGTGGCGATGGTAGCGATTCGTTTGGCATTACCTTTCCCGTGCTGCCGTCAATAGTGATTGAATTATAGACTATTGTCGATGACCAGTTTCTATTGGTTAAGTCAGCGTACTTGCCGTCAATCTTGATGACCAAATTCAACAGGAAACTTTCATATCCATTATCGTTCATATCCTGAAGTGACCAACCTCGTTGCATTTTCAGCTTTATCAGGCAATATCCGTTTGCACTTCGTGGTATGTTTCCGAAGAACTTGGCATTGATTAGCTGTGTATTGTCAGCCCACGATGAATTATATTTGATGACCCACGCTTCGTTAAGCTCAACAGCAACGACACCGCTTTCTATCTTTCCGTATGCAAGCGGGAATGTTCCTTTATTGAAGAGTCCTCCTCCTGTGTCGATGGTTGCTCTTCCCAAGTAGGTTGCGCTGACATTCGGACCAACCTGTACCATGGAAACGCTTCTATATGTCGAACCGCCTTGCATAGATGATTGCGAAGTGGCGTATTTCGTTGTCAGTTCTTTATTACTGATGCCCGTACCTTCCAGTTTTAGTGTCACCTTTTTAGCGGGCATGACTATACTCTGTTGGGCATTGTCATCTACGTTACTGTAATATGTATTGAATGAGTCTGCCAACTGTTGCAACCATTCTACACCAGTCAGCGATACAAGTCCAGCGACTGTCAGCTTTTGATAAGAGCCTCCGTAATCATACTGCGAGAACACCGGCCCCGAAGGTGTGTCGTGCACTATCCAACCAAAGCATTTGCATATACCGTCAACAAAATACTCATAGCTGTTTGGCAGATACAAGTCGATAGGATTTCCATAGTTGTCGTGATCGTAATGCTTGAAGCCGCTGTTGAGTGGAACAATGACAGTCGAATTAATCTTGTTATTCCAAGGTACATATTGCGTTTGGCTTGGATATATGACGTTTTGGTAGTCTGAAACTGTGCTATCAGTTGCTGACGGGTTCAATCCAATCAGTACCTCTTGCATCAGACTTCCAAGTGTAACCAGTCCATGATCGTTTGGAATGCTGAAGTCGAATGCAGCCAACAGTCCGAGTGGCGACACTACAGGAAAGCTCAACTCTCTCGGCGATGCCACCCAAGCATCGTCAAACTCCTGACATTGCATAAAGCCTGTAAACACGCGCTCGCTACCATAGAACGCCTCTACAAAGTGCTGGCGTATGCTTGTGGGGTATAAGTCGTTTAATTCGCCGTAATTTGTCTCGATGACGTTAATAGAACCAGTTTTGTATCTGATGAACTCAGTCAGGTCGTTGCTGTCATCTTCATCATACGTAAAGGGAACGGCAGTACCAATCAGTTCCGTCACTCCAGTCTCGACGGCAAACGGCACGTCGGCACCAGTCTTTGTGGTGTCTGCTGAGCTGCCGTTGTAACCCTCTTCATAGATGTTAACCAAACAGCCTGTCCCTTTGAGCGACTTAAATTGTAGTCGCCATTTTATCTTTCGTGCCATACTATCCTCTATTTCCTGTTGTTACATATTTACCCTTCAGTCTGCCCTGCGATTCGTTGTTCAGTACGATACGGATGGCACGACCGTCCAGATACGTTTCCAGATGCAAATTGCCGAGTCCGCCGTTGTTCAGCATTGAAGCGAGGTTACCCTGTGCTGATTTCGAGAGGATGAGTTCGCCTGCATTCGCAGCGATCAAAGTGTTATCACCACTGAAACTGTTGCCTGGCACATAGTAGCCGTTGGCAGCATGTGGAACAACGCCACCGCGAGCCATACCTGGTATGATGCCGAGGAATGTCCCGACCTCTTGCATAGCCGCAATGCCTTGAACCAATATCGTGATACCCTGAAGAATTGACAGCATCGAGTTAATACCACCCAATATTCCGCTCAACTCTTCTGGCAACTTAATGCCGAGTCCTTCAATACCACCTGCAATCTGACTGATGCCGCTATTCATTTGCGACATCACTTCAACAGCACTCTTCTCCTGCTTTTCAGTAGTCTTGATCTTCGTTGTCTTCTGGGCCTCGCGGTTAGCCTTTGCCAACGTTTCAGGCGACAGCCATTGTGGAGTCTCTATACCCTTCTGTTTTGTTGGAACGCCTGTTGGCAAACCGAAGGCACCGATGGCCTCGGCTATGCTTCCGAATCCCTGCCCAGAGAACTTGCCCATTGCCAAGTCTTTCATGACATCGGCATTGGCCTTCATCTCGCGCAGCTTCTTCTCGGCTATCACCAACTGTTCAACGTAGCCCTGTTGCATATCGGCACCAGCCTCGTTCCATAGCTTAGTCAGCCGTTGCACTTCTGCCTGCTGAGCGGCCAACGAGTCATCTGCGTATGTCGGCACGTTAGTCGTGGTCATCTTATTGCCACCTGTACGTCGTGGGTTTGGCTCAGGAGTTATCTTTATATTTTCCTTTTTACCTAAATCTATACTGGATTGAAGTATATCTTTAGCTTTACTTGCATATTCATCACGCAGGTTTTTCCATGCTTGAAGGTCGGCTTCTGCCTTTTTGCGAAGTCCTTTTGTTATTGCATCGTTACCTGTTAGTGAGTTAACTTTAAACTGACGCTGGCCTACCTGATGATTATAATAGGCCATATTGACACGGTTTTGAATCTGCTTGACTTCGCTGTTTTTTAGGTTGTCAAGTCTTTCATTCATGTCTTTCTGACCTGCTGATTGGCTGTTTTTTATCTGAGAAGGCAATGGCAAACCGCCAAGTGCGGCTTTGATGTCAGCCAATTTTTCTACAACAGCAGCTAACGCAGTTATTAGGTTAGCACGAATGCCGTTGGCCATTTTGTCCCAGCCATCGTACTCGAAGCAATCACGGATGGCTTTGTTCAGTTTTTCGTTGGCTGTCTGAAGGTCGGCCAAAGCGTCACCTACCTCACCAGTCTGTTTCTTGGTCTGTTCGAGGTCGGTGTTCAGCGTCTCGATGGCTTTGGCAAGGTTAGTGCCAGCCGTCACACCTTGGCGACCGAATACCTGCTGCATGACTTCACCTGCGGTCTTACTGTTCGAGTCAACCGTCTGAAGCTGAGCGGCCACCTGCTTCAATGCGTCGAACACGGTCAACGAACCATCAGAGAGTTGCTTCGACATCTTCTCTCCATCGATACCCAGTTGTGCCAATGCCTGACTGGTTGCGTCAGTCATCAGTCGGATGTTCTTAATACCCATCACGATGGCGTTCATGTTCTGGTCAGTGAAGATGCCACCCTCCGAGTTCTGGATGACGGCCACCAACTGAGAAGCACTCACACCAGCATCACGGAATGCTGGAGCATACTGCTGAATCATGGAGAGGAGCTTTGGCCCGTCGCCCCGAATCATGCCATGCATGCCGTCCTTGATCAGTTGCGTTGCCTCGTCACCACTCTTGCCAAACTGGGTCATCAGCGTATTGGCCGCATTCACAGCCTCGCGGAAGTCCACGTTGTAGGTGTCGGACAACGCCCGCATCTTGTCGGTCATGCGGTCGGCATCATCGCCCTTCAGTCCTGTGGTAACGGTGGTTATCTGGTCTTGCTTGGCCAACTCCGCATTGTAACCAGCCCATGCCTCGGTTGCCTTTGTGACAATGGCGATACCAGCACCTACGGCACCTGTCAGCAGGGCCGTCTTGCTGGTCAGCATTTCCGTCAGGTTTCCTGTCACGCCCATTTTCGAGCCTAACGTATCGAGAATGTTTCCGAACTCGCCAAACTTACCACCGCCAGCCAGTTCCTTGTTCACATCTGCAAGGTCTTGTTTGGCACTATTCAGGCGTGACTTCAGTTGATCAAGACTGGCAGCGAGGTTTTTTCCGAACTCGCCCTTCTTTTCCTCGTCGGTCATGTTCTTATACATCACCTTCGCATTGACGAATGCCTCCGACAATTCGTTAATCTTACCGCGTGCCGTCGTCGAGACAGTGGCCATGCTGCCCAACTGCTTTGCAAACTCTTTGGCGTCGCGGTTGGCATAACCCATTTCGAGTCCCATCTTGCGACAGTGCTCTGAGTATGCCAACAGCTCTTGACCTGCTCGCTTGATTTTGCTGTCAAACTCACCGCTTTCAAGTTTCAGCCTGGATATAATATCACCTTTTGCCATATATTACGATATTTCTTTTTTTATCAATTCTTCAATGAGCGTTTCAAGTTGTGACGCTGCCTGTTCCATTGCCCGCTGTGATGATGTAGCAAAGAAAGAACGGGCACTGATTGATCCACGATTTCCGACACGAGATTCACGGTCGCTGGTTCCCGCATTCAGGAAGCGAAGAATGAAGCCACGGTCTGCACCCTGATAGGTCAGCAGGTCTTCAGTACGGCGTGAGCGTGGCATGCGGTTGCCTCCTCGGTGGTTGCCCTTACTGTTCACCTGTGTTTCCAACTTATGAACTATGGGTGGCACGGGTCCGCGCTTGCCAGCCTTGCGCTTGTTCAAAATGCTGACGTTACCACCAAGTATGCGACGATAGACAGCAGTCTTCACGGCCTTGTAAGCCTGTCGCGGGTCGTTCTTAATCTTTCCACTGGCAGCGGTGCTGATTTCCTTTCTGGCAGCTAACAGTACCTTGCGGATGAGAGCCTGCACCTTCTTTTCCATCTGCGGGTTGCTCATCAGCAAAGACTCCAGCTCTTGCTTCTGCCGAACGATGCCGTCAACTTCAAATGCACCTGATATATCTGCCATGCGAAAAAAATTGCCCGATTAGTTGGGTTACTAATCGGGCAAATAACTGGTTTTGGTTTACCAATACAAAAAAGGGGCCACCGCCGTGGCCCAGATGAAAAAAACACTATAAACCTAAAATCATAATAATACCAAAACAATCTATTAATATTATTCGTCGTCGTTCTTCTTTGCGTCGGCCAGCCGCATGTAGGGCTTCACCAGAATGTCGAAGGTATATGGAACCATGCTGATGTTGGTAATGCTGATGGGACTGCGGTACTGATACGACACGTCCACAAGCATCAGGCTTGCATGCTTCAGCGGTGCGGGCATGTGACCGTAAATCGCCACCAGGTCTTCGTATGTGCGGCCCACGTAGTTCAGCAGTACGTCCTCGGCACTCTCGCCGTACATCTCCAGCAGTTCGTCCTCTGCGTTGAAGTCGGGCTCAATGCGCAACTGAGCCTTGATAGTGTTTAATGCCAACCATTTCATTTATCTATTGCTTTTTATCGTTTCTTTTCAATTCCGATAAATGGCGGTTTTAGGTTTACCAACAGAAAAGCCGCGACCTATTTCTGTGTCTCGGCTTTCTCTCGCATTATAGCCTGCCATGCGGCCATGTCGGCTTGGAGTTGTGCTTTCTCGTCCTCGCTCATTGACGGCAAGTCATCTAAATCGTCTTTGTCCCAGGGTAGCGGCAGCAAGTCTTTCGGTCCATGAATGCCACTTTCGCTTAATGATTTTGAACCGGCAAAGGCGCACATCAGGTTGTAGGTCTGCCAACGTGTGGCACTCCATTGGTCGCGGTGGCGTCGGTTGTAACCTCGGATGATGCTCTTGATTTCCCACCAGCGCAGGCCGTAATAGAACTGACCTGTCGTGATGCCTATCTCGCCCACGAGCAGCGTGAACAGCTCATGGGCGGATGTCAGTTTTTTGGCTTTTCCTCACCGTCTTTTGGCTCGTCGGCCTTACTCTCATCTTCAGTAACCTTTGGCAACTTGAAGAAGTCGTTAGCCAGATTCATCACCGCTCCGAATGCGGCAATAATGTCCTGTACGGCTTGCAAGTCCATGTTGCCCGCAATCTTCTCGATGGTGATGTCGGCCTTCTTGTCGGCGTTCATCACGGCAGCATAGATCAGAGCCATGCGGTCAGTGGTCTTGTTGAAATTTGTGTCGAAGAACGACTTGTCGGCTATCTCCTCGAAAGTCATGATAGCTTGCATGGTGAAGTCGATGGGGTATGTCTTTCCCCCAATAGTAATTTCTTTTTTGTTCATAGTTCCTGAATTTTATTTGATGATGAAAAACGCCCGCCATCTGCTCGGCATGAAGATATGCGAGACAGCGACGGGCGTTGTGAGAGTTCTACGCCCCGACCGTGTACGGACCAAATCCAGCAAGGGATGCAGTATAGGTCGCATTATTTCGGTTAGGCCCATTCAATGTAAGAGTCTGTACGATACAGGAGCCCGAACATATGACGCTGCCCTTGGTACGGTTGTTGTCGCCTGAAACATTAGCAATCTGCCATTTCACAGGCGTTGCGTTCAGATAGATTGATTCGAGATCAGACAAACTCTTACCACCAACGAGTGACGTGATGGTGTCGTTGCTACGCATCAAAGCGGTCGTAGAGATGTCGTAGTTCAATGCTGTTGACTCGTTAGCCACCCAATCTCCTGGCGTGTCTTTCGTTGAACTATCCTCGACCGTAAGGCTGACATGGAGGGATAACTGACGGGCTGCGGCCACAACAGCAGCAGGTGTGGCGGTGTTGTCGCTGCTTAAGAACAGACGCACAAACTGACCCTTGGTGTAAGAACCTGCTGCAACGATTTCCGTATCTACTTGAGCATTGTCTATAAGCTCAGCGGCTCCGACAAATTGCAAGCTGGCTGCTGAGTTTTCACGATTGTTGAAGTTGAAGGTTACATCCGTTAAGAATGCCTTACCTCCATATTGCGCTTCGCCCTCGTTTATAGGTGTCTGGTTGTCTGTGACAGAAACCTCATCCCATATCAGGAAGAATGGTGCCTGCGACTTCATAGCCGTCAATAGCTGTCCGACGTCAGCCACGTTGAGCGAGTCAACCTGTACCTGCCACGACTTACTGACAACGGTAGGCTTTGCGGCCATACCAGTATCATCTTTCGTTCCGCCGTCGTCAACGTTGGTGTTGAGCGTAACGGTACAGTTGGTCGACATGCCTATGACGTGGTATTTCGATGTCAAGGCATTCAGCACTAATATTCGAAAATTCTGACCTTTTAATGTTGCCATAATAGAATGTGTTAATTGTTAAACAATGTCGAGACGGAGCGTGAAAACGCCTGTCTCAAAGTTCTTACCTACAGCACCCGCACCATACTTCACGTCGGCGGGGATCGTGTTGACCATCTTTGCCAACTCGTCACGGCTCTTGGCGGTCAGGGTGACGGTGCCATTCTTCAGCAGCTCTTCGACGTATGCGGGCTGCTTGGTTTCAGTTGTTTCAGTTGTTTTCTTGCTCATCGTCGTCGATTTTGGTTGTAACACATTGGTACATTACCTTTTGGTAGTAACACGGTTTCATCCAGTCCCACTCAATGCCCTGCGACGTTGGGTAGCCCTCTTGGAGCTCTGGTGTGCCTTGGCCCGACTGATACATCTGTACGATGTACGTCTCTATGGCTTTGCGCACACTTGACACAAGCTGGTTGACCTCGCCCGGACTGCCTGCGGCAATATCTACGGTGGCTTGCACCACATCCTCATCGCTTTCCCAAACGACATCCTTCGTAGAATGACTGTTCACAAATCCGTCGTCGGTGATGATGATGTTCGGAACCGGCGTATTATCCAGTTCGTCGGGTGGCACCTCAAAACAGGTACTCGTCACACGGTTGCCAATGGCCTCCATGAGCGTCGCATCTGCCTTGATAGCGTCGTAGAATATTTCTGCAAGTGTCTTCATTTGAATGGGTAATTGGTGTAGTTCTAAGAAATCGGGCGAGTGACAGCCTTTGCTGCTGCATCGGAGCACTCGCCCGATCGTATCAGGAACTATGAACCTGCTACGCGAGAGAGTTTAGATTTCAGAAGAGCTGACTGGCTCGATCAACTTAATCAACTTAAACGCCTGTGGCTTGCCGGAGGCGTTGCCGTTGACCTTGCTTGAGAGCTCTGTGAGAGAGAAGTCGGTGCTCACGCCTACGACAACGGTGCCACGGTCGAAGTTGGCCGAAGAAACGCCGTCGATGTTGAAACGGAACTCGCCGTGCTGCTGCATGGCCAGATAGCCCCAGTGACCGATACCGATGTAGCGTACAGGAGTGTCGCCTACCTTGTCGCGGCTTGGCTCGCCGTTGGAATCGATAGAGTAGTCGATGTAGCGTGAAACCACGAGAGGATAGCCCACTACCTGACCGTCCTGAACCACGGTGCGGTCGCCAGTCAGACCTGGGATGAGCTTCTTGAACTTCAGCTTGGTCTCGACCACCTTATCCATGATGAAGGTGGGGATGCCCTCAAAGCCGAGGTCGTACATCTCGGCAGCCTCGATAGCGAGGTTCTCGCCGATGTTCTCGTCCAGAGTCAACTCCTTGGCGGTCATGCCTGCGAACGGACCCTTCAGGGTTTCATACGAACCATGAGCGTACACGAAGAGAGCCTTGAAGATAGCCCAACCCTTCTGCATCTTGTAGTTGATGAAACCGATGATGTCGAAGGCGGCGTTGTCGATGGCACGGTGAGAGACGGCTACGCTGGCAGCGATACGCTGGAGCACGGCCTGAATGTTAGTGAAGTTGATGCCCTGCTCGCTGACCTTCTGAACCTCACCGTTGATGGTGAACTTCACGTCGTCTGTGCAGAACGGCCAAATCTCGTTGCCAACAACGCCCATCTGCATCTTCAGGTCGTTGGGGAGTTCGAGACCTTCAACCTTGGTGTCGATGATTTCGTTGATCTTCAGAGGGATCAAGCCACCTGCTTCGAGGTTGCCGTACTCGTTTTGGTCGCCACCAGAGGTCACGGCATTGCCGAGAATGGTGGTGGCGTTGCTACGCTCCTTGGCGCACTTCTTCAGCATCTCACGCAGCTTTGCAGCCTTGTCCTCATTGCTGCGCATGTGGTTCAGTTCGTCGTCGCTGGCCATAGCCTTTGCGCGGGCACTGAGACCTGCTGATTCACGCACGAGTGCGTCATACTTGGCGGCTTCGTCATCAGTAAACTTGATGTCGCCACCGTTAGCTTCACGGGACTGCTTTTCCAGCTTGTCCATTTCCTCCCAGATAGCGCACTGACGCTCCTGGATCTGAGTCTTTGTCATTTTTGCCATGATAAAAACGTTTTTATAGGGTTAATAAATAAGTTGTTCGATTTCCTCTGCGGTGCGCAGACGGCGGGCACGCAGACGCATTGCACGGGTCTCGCGGAAACGCTGCTCCTGCTCTTCGAGTTCGCGCTGCTCGCGGGCTTCCTTCTCGGCGTTGGTCTCACCACCGTTGGCTTCGCGCTCCTGAGCTTCACGGGCTTCCTTTTCGGCATTGGTCTCACCACCGTTTGCCTCACGCTCTGCCTTCTCGCGGGCTTCGCGCTCCTCGTCGGTCTCGCCCTTGTCGTCGGGGTCGTCGTCGCGCTTGTCGTTCTTATCGCCACACTCGCGCTTCAGCTGCTCCTCAATCGCCTTGTCGATAGCCTCCGAAGCCTCACGCAGTCCGACGGTGGTCTGCTCGTAGGCGGGGTGGGTGACGATGGCGACATCATAGAGGCCGGTGATTTTCTTCACATGTCGCAGCCATACCTCCTTGCCGTCCTCCACGTCGTTGGTGCGCTCATACGATACACCATTCTCGGTGTCTTCGTAGTCGTCCTCGAAGGCGAACGACATGCCGGTGATGTCGCCGCGCTTCATCAGCTCCAGCGCATCGTTGGCGTTGTTGGTCTTGGGCAGGTCGCAGCGGCAGTCGATGCCGTCGCCACGGAGTTCGAGAGAGAGGGTGTCCTTGTCCGAGTTGCGGAAACGTCCGAGCACGTCGGGCACCATGTTCGAGTGGTTAAGATTCAGGATCACGTCGGACTTCATGAGAAGTTCACGGCTGATGCAGCCAGGCTCCAGAATCTCATACACCTTGCGTGTGGAGCTCCAGGGTGTGAGGTTGACCGAGCGCACGCCGAAGACTATCGGACGGCCCTCAATCTCGCGGCTCTCCTGCTGCCCCTCCTGTGGCTTGCGCAGTTGCAGGCCGCAGTCATTGGTTGGGATGAATCTTGTCTGTTTCATATTCTCGTTTTACATTTGAAAATGTTATCTACTTATCGGGCGAAATAGTGTTTGGGGTTTACTCAGTCCTTCTGCAATTCGCACGTTATACGAAATGGAGGTTGCAACGGGTCTCCAGTACCACCTTGGTAGTATGGTCTGATGTCTGGAGTCGTCCACGGGATTGTAGGCTGTGGAACATATTCAATCTTCGTCACAGGCTCCCTCACGATAAACTCCATCATCATGAAGTATTCGTCATCCGTCAACTTCTCACGCACTCTGTTGAGCACGTTCATTGCTTTTTTCTGTTCGTCTGTCATACTCTCGCTGGGTTTACTGCGCGATGCACGCGGCTTTCGCGCTTCTTTCTCTGCTGTTGGATTTCGCGCTCCAGAGCGTCGATTTCCTCTTTTGTCGGGTTTGGTGTCATAAGCTGTCAATTTTATATCGTCACGTGACGATTATTTCCCGTCTGCTGGCGGTTCCTCGCCTACGGTGTAGTTGCCGGGCTTCAGCTGGGTGCTTGCGTCGCTCTTGGCGATAAGAGCCTTCAGCGTCATGAGGTTGGCACTGGCCATTGGCACGTCGCCATCCTCCACGGCTGGCATGTCGAAGTCGCGGCGGGCTTCGTTCACGGTGCAGAGTCCTGCCTGCATCTTCAGCTGTGCCACTTTCGCACGGCGTTCGGGGTCCATGACCATGAGCGGATCTTCGCAGATGTGGATGCGGCGCACGCCGTAGTCCTTGAAGCCGATGAGCTTGCGCGCAATCTCCTTTTCGTTGCCGTTTTTCTGCGGCAGAATGGTACGGCTGTGGAACTCCATTGTCGCGTTGCTGTAGTCGTTATAATGGCTGTTGGTGTCAAGCATGACCAACGGGCGCGGTGTACCAAAAAATCTTGCCGCGTCGTCGTTTGTGCCGCCAAGTTGCTCGAACATCTGCATGTCCTGACTGGTCATGCTCAGGTTTTGGAACTGTTCAAGGCCGTGCATCGAAACGATGTCCTGACCTGTGTAGAACATCTTCTGCATCTCCTGCGCGGTCTTCTGCACCTCGCCCTGGTTCAGCAGTCCGAAGGCCAGTGTGCCTTGCCCCTGCGTCGGCTGCTTTTCCGAGATGATACCCTTGATACGACCGCCCTTTGCGGCTGTCTCTAACGACTGCTGCTTGATGGTGCGATTAAGAGCCAGCGTCTCGTTGGCGTACTGAAGCGTCGGGATGCCCCAACCATTGGGATAGCGGAAGGTATTCGGGAAGTGCATCACGTCGGCAGCTGGCACGTTAGTCAGCGTCATGTAACCATGATCGGTGAGGAATGTGATGCTGGCATAGGTGGCGTTTTCGATGATGTAGCCGCAAGTCTTGATGAGCCACAGGCGTGCAGGGAAATCGAACTCGTCGCGCTCGATGTAGATGAAAGCATTTCCGTAGAGCAAGCGGTTTATCTCCACCAGTCGCCACATGTCGGCAGCGGTCATGATGGGGTTCGGCTCTTCCTGCAACAGATAGTTGATACGTTTGCCCAGTCCGCGCATGTCTTGCACGTAGTTGCCGCCCTCGAAGTCTTTCTTCTGAAGCTGCACCGGCATCACCGACATAACATCGGAGCGCAGGCGTATGGCCTGATATACAACCGCCACGAGTAGAGCCTGCTGCGGCGAGCGCGTGTAGGCTATGCGCTCCATGTAGTCGGCCCCCTGCGGTTTCTCGGGTTCCGGCGGCATGGTGCTGCTGGGCACTCCCGGAGTCTCGGGAGCCTCGCGCTGTCTGAATCGGAAAAAATTTGCAAAAATATTGTCCATAACTATTTGCCTTTTCTATTCGTAGATTTCTTGGTCTTGGGTTTACCACGCCACGCTGCACGGTTTATTGAACATCCACGGCTCGGCAATATCCTTTTCACGTTCTGGCGTATCTGAATTGTGCCTGTACCATTGCATGGGGTGACCGTACATGATGCGCTCGCTGACAGCAAGAATCTTGATGCTCTCGTCGAACAGGTGGTTGATGACAAACGACAGCCATGTCTGGTTGACTCTCTCCATGTGGCCGTCAGCTGCTGCGTAGCGCAATAGGTCGAACGTGATGTCGTTGATGAGCCTGTTGCATCTGTTGTTCCGTACGATTTCAAAGCATGCTTGAAACAGCCCTTTGTAGTTCATATCATAGCCGAGACGCTGCATCAGTTCCAGGCATCGTTTGGCCTGCTCTGCAGGATAGTCTCTCAGTTCCACCCAGGCTGCATATTCGTCCAGCATGGTGTTGCGTTGTGGGTGGATCATCAGGCAGCGGTCGTACTGGCCGCGCTCGAACTCATGCAAAAGCGGCATCAGCGATTCACGGATTTCGATGGCTCCGTCAAGTCGAACCACGACATCGTTCTTCGCATAGCGGAATGGGTGGTATCGAACTTCGTAGCATTTCTCAAAGGGTGTCATGCCTTCCAGCCGGTGGTCATATACGACCTCCCACGTATCGCTTTTCAGTGTCGGGTCGTCGGTCACCAGAACGTATTCGGCTCCAGGGTCTTTCACCAGCACCTCGTGCACCTTCTCGTAGCTGTTGAAGATATATGTCAGTACGGAGTATCTCATGTCCACAAATTTTTGTTCATATTAAGCCATTCCGTTGCCGAAATTCCTTTGTACTGCCAACTGCCACTCTGCTTGTGGATTATCAGCGGACGAATGTCGATGGCCTTGCCTCGCAGTCCGTTCATGTGGCTGCGTACATCTTCCAGCAGGCATGCTCCTGTGTCGTACCAGTTGCGTTTGTCGCGCTCTTCAGGCCATAGCTGCCACGAGCGTTCAGGATCAAAGTATCGTGCCCCGCACTTGATCAACATGGGCACGTTCATCCAGCACAGCAACGGCAGCAAGCGACCTGTGCCGTACAGGTTGCCGCGTTGCGGGTCCTGAATATGTCCGATGACACCTTCAGAGCGATTGAACATGAAGTCGATGCTTGCTTTCAGCAGTACGTCAGACTCCAGCAAAACGAATCCGTTGGGAATCAGTTCCCACAGCTTTTGAACGGTCATGATGTGCTTGGTGCTGCCCCAGTCGTTGCAGGCCGAATGGCGCGGGTTGCGGTCAGGGTACTTCGCCAGTTCTTTGGCGAAGTCGATAATCTGACCATTCGTGTTGTCAAGAATCGTCACGTTATCCATTTTTGCCGTGAATGGTCGCGACTCGTAGTGACGCTGTGGCAGTCCCTGCCCTGCTGGAAAGTCGATGGTAACGGAATTGTCGAACACTACTACCTGGTAGTTCTTGCCACCATGCTTGCGCACCGACTTGATAGCCGCTTCCGTCAGTTCGGGCGTGTTAAAGTTGATGATGGCCACCACCTTCACGTCCAATGGGAATACCAGCGGCTGCTGTGGTTCTACTTCACGATTCAAAACGGCAGGGTCGCCGTTTACTACTTTCATTTTCTTTGTTATCGGCCTCTTGGCCGTCGTTGTTTCCTTTTTTGCCATAGTTCCTAATGTTAGATATTACCTATTTTTGTCTCGCCAATGTCCGATGAACTTGGCGGTGTCACGATGTTCACCTGCTGGTTCGCCAACTCGGTTGCCGTGATCTGAATCTGGTTGTCCTGGTAGTCGTCGTTGAAGGATGTAATCTGATACCACTTCCCTTTGAACTTCAGCAGGCACCAGCGGTCGAGCTGCTTGATGAACCTGCAACGGAACATCACGGTATCGTAGGCATCCAGCGCACCCTCACGCATCGCCTTCACGCCCTTGTTGAATGTCTCTCCCATCCAGAACGTGCCAAGTATCTCATACTTCGGCTGTCCTGACTTGCCGAAGGTCGCGCTCTCGTCGGTAGCCCGTTTCGCCACCTGGACGCGGTATTTCATCATTCCTGTTGAATAACTCATGATTTTTTGCCTTTTCATAACTGAGAAAAGGCTGCTGTGGGTTTACTGCGTTTTTCGTGGAAGAAAAAAATGGGGAGCCGCTGCTCCCCATGAATTACAAACACGTGTAACCTAAAAACACGTAACTATGAAAACATAAACATTACTTTTTTAATAAGCCATCAATTACCTGATGTCGGTTTTTGCCGAAGTCAGGGAATACGAACGACACATGTACCCACTCAGAGCCGGTCTTTGGATTCTTTTCCCATATCAGCTGGTCAAAGGGCAAATGGTCACGGATATACTCGAACCATTTACGGCCTTTCTTGCGGTCGCCGTCTATGCAGAGGTCAGCGGCCTGACCTTTCATGTGCTGCGAGTTCTGTACGCCACCAACGGCCTTGTTCAGTTCCTTCGATCGGAAGCCGCTGCCAATCTTGATGGGTTCGTTCATGGCCTCGCGCAACGGCTCCAGGACGTAGACAGCGAGATACACCAGATTTATCATCTGCTGCACGCTCGGCTTGTTGTTGATGCTCTTCGCCTTGGCCGTTTTCGAGGCGTATAATTCTTCTATCGTGAAGTGCATGGTGACTGGTGTATTCATAACGTGTCCTCCTTACTCACAAATCAAATCGCCCACGGCAACTATCTGCCCAAGGGTCCATTCGTTACTCTCCGCCAACTTCATCAGACCGTCCTCGCTGATAGTCTCGAAGTCCAGCTCTACTTCCTTTTCTGCCGCTTCCTTCATAGCCTCGTTCACCAGCTTATTGTACTTCTTGAACTCCTGGCTGAAAGCATCATGCTCGGCTGTTGACATGATGTCGATGGTGGGTTTGCCGTCTTCCTTCAGCTGGTTGTACTTCTGCCAACGACGAAGACGCTCAGGGAAGTCCTCGGTTGGCTGCATCTTCTCGGCACAATCGCGCGACGTATCGCCAAACTCTTGCGCAACAGGTTTTAACTTGCGGGCTATCTTCCATACTCTAACTTTGATAGTGTCTGATAACTTGTCAAACTTAGCTGTCGAGAGGATGTTGTAAGCATTAAACACCTCTACTGTCTTTACACTCTTCTTCATAATTCTACTCTTTTAATTAAGTTTTAAATGTAATTTATATTTTCTGTTCAATCTCTCGCGTTCGCAATACTTTTTATAAACTGAAACGCATTGCCGCTGACGGTTCCAATAGGTATATACCCACCAGCTGTCATCTACCTGCTGAATGAGCGTCATTAGTTTTCTGTAGTCGGTGCGATTCTTCAGCATGCCGGTGTAACTATTGATACTACAGACGAAGGCATCAATATAGCGTTCCTTATCTTTGATTTTGTTGAGATCGGCGATGCGCTGAAGACCTCGCTCAAAAGTCTTGTTGTTAAGATGAAGGCGGTTTGGCCGGATATGACTACCCAGGAATTCCAGGCCGTGCGTACATGGTTGGTCGTAGAACTTACGGCTATTCAGCCGGATGCCTTTAGCCGCAAAACGTTCTCTGAGCTTAGGAATCAGCGATAGTGCATACTCATGCAGATGTTCTGGAACCGTCATCACGATATCATCGACAAAGCAGACGGTACGAATGCCGCATGTCTCGTTGAGCCATTTGATGTCATCGTTGATATATAACCCCATCGCCGTCTGCCACAACAATCTGCCTATGGATGCGCCAACGCCTTCAGGTTTGGTGAGTATGGATTTCTCAGGCTTAATGTACAACTTCCAGAAGAATGCCGGTGTACGGCGTTCGCAATGTGCTGCCGGGTTGGCATGGATTGCAACCATCACCTTCCATTTCATTTCGTCAACATCGACGCCCTGAAGTGTCAGCGGTTCGCTATATTTGTCGATGATATCCATCAGGCATCGTTCTGCATGGTTCCATAAGGCGTTCGGAAAGAATCCGCTGATGTCGTTCTTGATGACGCGTGCTGGTTTAGTGTAGCCTTCAGTCACCTCAAACATGTCTTCCATGACCTGATTAATGGCAGCTATCGAACCTTTGCCTTTGCGATTATTATAAGTCCTGTCGCTCAGTTCCTGTTCGATATATGGCATAAGCAGGTCGCAGACGTCATGATCAGTCAGTCTTCCTTCATAGCTGGTGGCCATAATTTCTCGCCAACATGGTAGAGAGGAAAGGAAGGTGTAGTTATGGTTCAACCTGAGACTCTTGTTTTGCAAAGCATCCATGTAACGAATCAGCAAGGTTGGCCAGTTGACCTCGAAGGCCATAGCATCCTTACCGTATCGCTTGTTCTTTCTGGTTTGAAAGTTCAGCATGAGAAGCCTGTCAAACAATTCTTCCTGTGTCATTGCATTATATCTGATTGGTAAGCAAATTCGCGACCGCCTGCACCGTTAACTCGTTAGTGACGTTGTTGTTGTTGAGTTCACCGTTGTTACCGTTGAAATTCCACGCGTTGTTCTGGTTGTAACGCTGGGCGAACCATCGGTTCGTGCTTGTCTGACTACATCTGGCGTTGGTATGAATGATACCTGTAGCCCCTTTTACTTCCATTTGTACTGACAGCAGCCTCTTTACACTTTCGCGCATGACCTACTACTGCGCCTGACGCAATGTTCGTAGCGAGTTTCGCCATTTCACTATACCTGCCTCTATTCTCTCCATTTTCCGCGCAAGGTCCAGCTTGGTTTTGTTCGTAAACAGTCCGGCTCCAGAATTCGTCTGCATCGTATTGGCTCGCTGTGTTAGCAATATCTCGAAACATGCTATCATCCTGCCGTAATCGCCAAACATCTGATGAATATTTTCCACTCGGACTTCAGGGCAGTTATATGCGATAGTGAAGTGATGAATCATATCGAATGCTGCACGCTTCATATCAATGGCTGCACCGTCTACCCGTTCTATCTTCGGCATTGTCTGTATGGCGGGAATCAATATCTTCAGCAGTTCCTTTGTATCTGCCAGGATGCTGTCTTTATCCTTATTAGCCTTTACGCTCATTTCTTTTCAGTATAACCACGCCGGACGGAGCCGGCGTGGAAGATTAAATATTAAGTAACATCTAAAAGCGCGACCGCCTGCACCGTCAACTCGACAGTGACGTAGTCGCTGCCGAGTCCACCGCCGCTACCGTAGAAAATCCACGCGTAGTGCTGGTCGTAACGCTGGGCGAACCATCGGTACGTGCTGTTGTTTGGTGCGGAGCCGCCACACTTGCTCATGGTTGCTGCAACATTAGCCAGAATGTCGCCACGCATCAGCTCGGCACCGTCCCATACGTTCGGCAAAAACCATTGACCTTCACCCAGACCGGCATAGTTATGATTGAGGTGCTTACAGTAGTGGAATGCCGGGTACTTATAGTCTGAGCCCGATTGCTGATCGCCATAGGTATTCTGTAGCGTCAGGCTGTCTGGTAGCGAAAAACAGCCCTCATGTTGTGGCAACATGACCATCATATTGTCTTTGATGTAGGCCTCGTATGACGAATACTTCCGGCGCAAGTCAGCGCAATACTGGCTGGTCAGGAAGGCGTTCTCGCTGATGATGTCATTGCCTGAGTACTGCACGGGTATGTTTGACGATGGCGTGCTGCCGTTCGGACCCCAATAAGCGACGCCGCGCTCGACATTCATGATACCACGATAATTCGTGGTGCCACCGTTCTTGCGTCGATACCAGTCGCTGGTAGCCATACCGTCGCTATAATAGTCGAGCGCATACTTCAGGTTGACAGCTGTCTTGTGCAGAATCTTCGCCGTTCCTTTGTTGACATTGAAGACTACGCCAACGAATTCGTAATCGGACGGGATTGTCACATTTCCTAATTCCGAATAGCGCAAGAACAAAATACGGTATGGACTAAGGACGGATACGAACACCGCATCGCCAACCATTACACCTCTTTCGAAAACTTTGATTGCTGACATAAGCCCTACTCTTCCGTTTTGTCCTTATCATCTTCGCCAATGATCTCAGGCTCCATCTCGTCGATAGCGGCCCAGACCGTCATAGAGTCTTCGCGCGACATTTCCGACATGCTGTAGTGAACCTTACCGTCGGCTCGCATAATGCCATTGAAGTTGCCGAAGTTAGTGCCAATGGTACCATCCTCGTTCTTGTGGAAGCAGGTAGCCTTAACGGTTTTCAGTTTGCCCTGCAAACCCTTCTCGTATTCACCCTGAGCAATCATTTTGTCGTTGCTGTACTCGAATGTCGTCTTAGACACGCTGTCCTTAATCACTAAATTTCCCATAATCGTAATTTTTAAAGAGTTAATAAATATGTTATGCTTCACCTTTCAATGCCTTTATATCCATTCTCAACAGGGCGTTTTCGCGCTCTAATTCCTCTATTCTTTTTTCGTGCGATGCAACGCGCTTTGCAACGCTGACAGCAGCAATCAAGGCTATCACGTCATACTGCATCGACAGGTAGCCCTCGCTGTCAGTCATCACAGCCTCCGGCAACGCCATCTGCCAATACTGGGCAATACTACCCACGCATTCACCACGGTTATCAAGCAATCCACGGTCCTTCCACATAAAGCGGATGGTGGGTGCGTTTGCAATCATTTCAAAACCTGGATCGACGTCGTACTCTATCACGTCCTTCTTCCTGATGTCCGAATTGTTCACGAAGCTGCTGGCGCGAGCCGTGCCGTCAATATCGAGTGAATAGCTTGTCGTAGGCGCAGTACCTATTCCTACTTGTTGGCGTATCATTGTCTGTCCATACACATCCAGCTTATACGACGGGCTGATAGTTCCTATTCCGACGTTTCCGCTTGACATAGCAAGATTGATGTCCGTGCTGCTGATGCTTACCTTTTCAGTATTGCCGATGAAGAATTTGGCAGAATCGTATGCGCTGATACACAAAGATGAATCAGTACTATCCACAAGGATGGAATTGTCAATATCAAGAACTATACCTTGGTCGGCTGGGAATCGTATCGAACCAGTCATCGTACCACCTGACAACAGCAAATACTCCTCAGTAATGCCAAGGTCGCGCAAGGTGGTGGGCACATCAATCAATTCCTCCCAACGGTGCTGGTGACTGAAGTCGAGAACGGTTGCCGAAAAGTTAGGACCTGTCAGCGTCAAGTGACCCAATTCGTCACCAGTTACGCTATTGATGACAGCTGTCGAGCTGAGCATGTAGTCAGACGGGTTGAGGTTGCCGCTGTTCCAGATTGTATATCCACCTATAGTCGTATCGCTACTGATGTCAAGCACGGGACCGTCAGGTGTGTTAGATACCAACAGACTGGCTACTACGGAACCGTTGTAATAAAACCGCAAGCCGTTTTCCGTAATGTTCAGACTGTAGTCGTTATTGTTCGATATGGTTCCACCGCCATTCAATGCCAAGAAGTTTAGGCCTACCCACGTTTGCGTGGCATAGCTGCTAAGTGATCCAGCTGTAATGTAGGTATTGCTGTCAATACTACCGTCAGCCTTCAGGAACTGCGACGACGTACCGCCACTCTTTACGAATGATGGTGCGGTAATGGCCGTACTATCGATGCTTACCTTTTCAGTATTGCCGATGAAGAATTTGACAGAATCGTATGCGCTGATACACAAAGATGAATCAGTACTATCCACAAGGATGGAATTGTCAATATCAAGAACTATACCTTGGTCGGCTGGGAATCGTATCGAACCAGTCATCGTACCACCTGACAA
>Ga0265300_10000448_pt1 | contig 42801 bp, 34 predicted proteins | sample AusTroGonzalo_MG_FD_193482 | JGI IMG/M metagenome (GOLD analysis project Ga0265300, IMG submission 193482) | Bovine rumen microbial communities from tropical cattle in Woodstock, Queensland, Australia - Gonzalo_03 | ecosystem: Host-associated > Mammals > Digestive system > Stomach > Rumen ... | reverse complement strand
TGCAGGACGCGCTGGAGTCGATAGACGAAGACACGTTCGAGCTCGGGTACGACAGCGGGACGGGTCCGTTGAAGCTGACGGTCGCGGGGCTGCCGTGGGTGGCGGTGGTGATGCCGATAAGGAGGGGGTAGTGGTTAGTCGTTAGTGGTTAGTGGTTAGCGGTGAGCGGTTAGCAGTTAGCGGTTAGCAGTTAGCGGTGAGCGGTTAGCGGTGAAGAGGGAAGACTAGCGACTAGCGACTAAAGACTAAAGACTGAGAAAGGAGAAACGAGATGGCAGTACATACATTCGATGAGGTTCGCGCCGAGGTGGAGCGCCAGGGGCGGATCATAGACGAGCAGGACAAGGCTGGTTCGGGCGAAGCGAAGCCGGGAACGGAAGCGGAAGAGAGGGAAGAGGGAAGAGGTAAGAGGGAAGAGGAAACGGAAAAGGCTGATTCGGGAACGGAAGAGCCCGAAACGGAAACGGAAAAGGCTGATTCGGAAACGGAAAAGGGCGAGACGGAAACGGAAAAGGCCGATTCGGGAACGGAAAAGCAGGAAACAGGAACGAAGAAGCGCGACTGGGTGAAAGAGGCGTACACGTGTTTCATCAAGGACGCGGGCGACATCGACCCGACGGATCCCGTGAAAGCGATCGAGGCGTACTTCGAGAAGAACGCGACGGACGAGCTGAAGGCGCGGTGCAAGGCGGAGAAGAAGACGGCGGCGATGTGCTGGAAGTTCATCGAGGCGGTGGCGCGAAAGGCGCTGCATGGATCGAGCGGACACATCGACCCGGCCGTGGTGTATGCGATCGCGATGCACTGGTTCGAGGATGTGCCGGGGGATTGGGAGGGAAGAGGGAAGAGGGAAGAGGGAAAAGGGAAGAGTGGAGGAGTTAAGAGTGGGGAAGGGAAGAGGGAAGAGAAGAAGGCGGCGAAGAGCAAGGCGAAGGTGAAGAAGCCGAAACAGCAGCAGGGCTTCTTCTTCGAGATGCTGGAAACGCCGGCGGGAGTCGGGAGTGGAGGAGTTGGTGAGTCGGTGAGTAGAGGAGTTGGGAGCGGGACCGAGGCTGACGCCTCGGGAACGGAACAGGAAAGCGGGGTGGAGGGATGAGCTACTCGGACGAAGAGATCAAGAATCAGGCGCACAAGTTCCTGATTGAGGCAGAGTTGCCGGCGGACAGGATCGCCTTACTCGTAAACGAAATGGGGTTCTTGCGGATGCCGGCGTCTATCCACCACCACTTGAACTGTCCCGGCGGACTGGTGCGGCACAGCGTCAACGTGACGCGGTGGATGCTGCGGCTGACTGATCCGTTCGGCTGCAAGTGGATGAAACCGAGAAGCCCGTACAGGATCGGGATGCTCCACGACCTCGTGAAGTGCTACTGCTACAGGCCAGACGAACAGGAGCCGGGGAAGTTCCGCTGGATGCCGCCGCCCTTCGAGGGGCACGGCACAACAAGCGTGATTGTCGCCATGACCGAGCTGAGGATCGACCTGACGACGCAGGAGGCGCTTTGCATCGCCTGGCACATGGGCGCGTTCGGACTCGACAAGGACGAGCTGGAGCAGTACGACGCCGTGATCGAACTGCATCCGAGGGAGATCCTTCTTACTCACACGGCCGACATGCTGGCAGCAAAGGTTGACGAGCGGGAGGTGAAGTCATGAAGCCGGTTAAAGCGATAGACCTTGTGTTTAAGGCGCAGCCGATGATCGCGACGTTGCGCGAGATCATCAAGCAGAACTGCGACGAAAGCAAGATGGGCAAGTTCATCGGCGACTGCGACACCTGGCTCGCGGACGCCCAGACGCTCATGCTGAAGAAAGGCGGTGGGAAATGGTGATGCAGTTCTTGAAGCAATGGTTGCCTTCGGCTTTGGGTTGTATGGCGTGCTTTGCTTTTGTTTTTATATTCGTCTGTTTTATAGTTGATGTAGCATCTTCGATAGTGCGCGCGGCGGATGCTTTAGAGCGGATCGCCGATGCGCTCGAATGTGACGAGGAGGACAAGGAGGACAAAGAGGACGACAAAGAGAAAGGCGGTGGGAAATGAGTCTTCACAAATGGCAGGTCGAGGAGATCGCGGCGTTCGACTGGAAGAAGCGGACGGCGCACGACTTCGACGGACGCCGGTACGGAAGCGTGACAGGCCGGAGAGCGCCGCACTTCACTGAAGCGTGGTGCCCATGCCACGGGAGCGACCTGTACGACGGCAAGAAGCGCCCGACGCGCAAGACGCTCCGGTACAACTACATCGTCGCCGGCGAAGGTTCGCGGACGCTTGCGGAAGTCTTCGCGAACGGTGCGGCGGAGAAGCCGCCGGAGTGGGGCAAGATCGAAGTGACCGTGGTGCATGTGGCCGTGCGGCTCAACGGCTCGTACAGACAGGTCGTGAAGGAAGTCGGCCGATGGCACATCAAGACCGGGAAGCTCGAACTCCGCGACATCGACTTCCACGGGATGGGCGGCTGGATCGTCGATTGGCGGCCGGAGGATTGGGCCGGAGGCGGAAAGCGCGGGTCGAAAGGCAAGGCCGAGACGGGGCCGCTGATCGGCAAGCCGATTGACGACGGATGGTACAGCGGCGGAAAGTGGCGGTTCAACATGGGGCTGACGTTCCCCTGGCACGAGGTGATAAACCTCGATGCGCTGAAAGGGACGCGGTACGAATACTGCCAGTACGCCGACGACACGCCCTGCAAGGCCGGGCTTGTGGACTGGCTCATCATGTACCGCCAGGAGCCGAAGATCGAACTCCTCGCCAAGATGGGGCTTTACACCCTCATCTGCCCTGCCGGGATAAAGGCCCTGAAGGACAAGAGGATAAGGGACTGGATCATCGCGCACCGCGAGGAGGCGGCGGGCAACCACGACGCGACGGACATCATCTACGCGGCGCGGCACGACGTGCCGGTGAAGTACGCGGCGAAGCGCCGGAACTTCATCCTCGACGTCAAGAGCCGCATGCGCTACTGGAACGACCGCGTGAAGGTGAAGCTTGACTACGACCGGCTGATGAAGACCCTTCCGAAATGGCATGTGCGCGTCGAGGAATACATGCGCTACCTCGAATACGCGATCAAGTGCGGGCTTGACCTCCGGAACGAAGGGACGGCCTATCCGCCGACGAAAGGCGGGCGCAAGGCGTTCATGGATCGCCTGGAGGACATGGAGGCCAGGGCCAGGAAGAAAGCCCGGGCCGAGATACGGGCGAAGCGGGCGGCGGAGCGCGCCGAGGCGAAATGGATCCGCGACACGATGAAGACGCGGATCAAGGAACTCGAGGCGTTCCAGAAGTCGCTGAAGCGCACGGACGTCCTGAAGGGATGCGGCTACACGCTCGTCCTGGCGAAGTCCCAGGAGGAGCTGCTGGCCGAGGGCCGGAAGATGCATAACTGCGTCGGATGCGGAACCTACGGACAGGCGATCGTCAAGGGCGACTCGCTGATCGTGATGCTGAAGAACCACTCCGCGAGCTTCTGCGACATCGAGATCGACCGCAAGAGCTGGAAGGTGCGGCAGTGCTACCTGAAGCACAACAAGACCGCGCCGAAGGAGGTGCAGGAGCTGGCGAAGCGGCTTGCCGCGTGGTTCAAGGAAGAGCACCAGCGACACATGAAGCGCGGGACGTTCAAGGAACTGCGGAGGAAGGCGGCGTGACGAAGGTTTTCCCGGTTGCGCTGATCGCGCTGGACGTCGCAGCGGCGGTCGTGTACGCCGCTTGCGGCGACTGGCGCAGGTTCATCTACTGGATCGCGGCGGCGACGCTGACGGCCACGGTGACGTTCTAAGGAAAGGAGCGCGGAATGGAAACGGAAAGAGAGAAAGTCTGGTGGACGGTCGCGACGGACTGCGGGACGCGCAGGACGCTCGCGGTAAGCCGGGCCAAGGCGATACGGAACGTAAGGTACCGGCTCGTCATGGACGACCGCAGCTATTCGAGGCCGAGACCGCACGACTTCGCGGAGATGCGCGACATCGAAGTGGTTGGCGTAGAGCGGGATGAAGCTACCGGCCCGCAAGGGGCCGGTAGCCAGGTTGGGCCGAGAGGGCGATCGCCGCAAGGGGCCGGTAGCCAGGTTGGGCCGAGAGGCCGGGCGCCGGGGCCGAAAGGCCGGGCGCCGGGAGCCGGCGGGAGATTCAACCCCTATGGAGGGATGAGAAGATGACGATAGAGGATTTTCTGAGCAGGCTGGAGGGCGTGCAGAAGTCGGGCGGCGGATGGATCGCGAGATGTCCGGCGCACGGGGACAAGAACCCGTCGCTCTCGATCGCGCTGGGCGAGGACGGGCGCATACTGGTGCACTGCCATGCTGGATGCACGGCGGAGCAGATCGTCGCGGCGATGGGGCTGACGCTGCGGGATCTGATGCCGGAGCGCGACACGCGCGGCGCGGAGAGGCGTCCGGGGAAGACCTCGAAGTGGGGACAGTGGGTATGCGACTACGTGTACACGGACGAGACGGGGAAGGTGCTTTACAAGAGCTGCCGGTACGTGAAAGAGGACGGGAAGAAGACGTTCATAATCAAGACGCCGGATCCGGAGGCGAAGTACGGGTGGAGTTTCGGGCTCTCGAAGAAAAACATCGAGAGGGTTCCGTTCAGGCTGCCGAGGGTGGTAAGGGCGGCGAAGGAAGGGAAGACGATCGTAATCGTCGAGGGAGAGAAGGACGTATTGACGGTCGAGGAGGTAGCGGGATGCGCGGCGACGTGCAATGTGGCGGGCGCGATGAAGTGGGGGTACAGGTTCCCGGAGGACTGGGGGAAATGGTTCAAAGGGGCCGGCGGGATAATCATAATCGCGGACAACGACCCGAAGACGAAGAAGGTCGAGAAGCACGTCAAGGGCGAGACGGTCGAGGACGAGATCGCGCACTGGACGGGGCAGCGTCACGCATGGGACGTGAGGCGGCGGCTCCTGGAGGCGGGCTTCGAGGGGAAGATAAAGCTGATGGTGATGCCGGGGGTGCCGGTTGAGGGAACGGGGAATGGGGAACGGGGAACGGGGAATGGGGAACGGGGGGTGGTGTACCCGAAGGATTTCACGGATTGGGTGGAGGCGAGGAAGGCGGCGGGGCTCGCGGCGGACAAAGCGGCTTTTATGGAGGCGGTGAAGGAGGCGGCGCCCTGGCCGAAGGAGTGGGAGTTTGAAGAGGATAGTCCGAACGCAGTTCGGCCATCAGGGCTGGAGGAGGGCGGAGCGGACGGGGGATCTACGGGAGGCCGCGCCGCCGAAGGCCGCGCCAGCGGCCTGAAGGAAAAAGGCGGCGCGGCTGCCGCATCTGATTCGCCGGCTGAAGCCGGCCGCTCCGATACAGGCGAGGAGGCGGGGCGGCCCGGGCGCGGGCGGTTCGGGGCGCCCGTCCCCCGCGCCCCCGACGACGGAGTCGAGAGATACGCGGTGGATTTCGACATCGGCGGCGGGAGGTTCGCGACGATAACGCTCGAATACGGGTGGACGGTGGAGCGGGTTTTCGCGGCGTCCGTGTACGCGGTGAGCAGGAAATGTCCGAACAACGAGCTGCCGAAGGGGGTGCCGGGGCGGTTGAAGGCGTGGTCGGCGGCGATATGGCTGCTCATGCGCGGGTCGTTTTTCTGGCACAGCGACTACCGTGACTTCGCGACGTGCATGTTTCTGGATCGGGACGCGAAGAGCTGCACGCTGATGCGGATAATGAGCGACGAGTTTTTCGCGTTCGTGGCGAAGAACGCGAAGCTCGAGGACGTAGACCCGAAGAAAGGCGACCTCGCGAAGGTGCTGGGGCTCGTCAAGCAGATCGCGGTAAACGAAGAGTACTCGCGAGGGGTAAGGCCGGGGAACAGCTGGGAGCGGCGCGGCGACGCGGTGTACATCTCGAGCGGCGACACGGAGATGTGCCGCGTGAAGGACGGCAAGTGCGAGATCGTGCAGAACGGGACGGACGGGGTCGTGTTTCTGCGGGGCAAGACGCTCGCGCCCTGGAAACTCGGGGACGGGGAAGGGAAAGACCCTTTCGCGACGGCGAAGATATTCACGGGCGCGAGTTTCGCGGACGCGAACGGGCTGATGAATGTAAGGCTATGGACGATGAATCTGCTCGCTTGCCACGCGACGAAGCCGCCGTTATTGATAACCGGCGGAGCGGGGTCGGGCAAGACCAGGATGGCGAAGGGCATAAAAGAAATTTTGGGGATGCGGCAGGACGGGGCGCTGGATCTGTCGGTGCAGCAGATCGAAGACGGCGACAAGGGCTTGGACGCGTTCTGGGCGACGGTCAACGACGGGAAGCTCGAGGTGTTCGACAACTTCGACACGAAAGTGAAATGGGCGAGCGACACGTTGCAGACGGCGGCGACGGACGGCCAGACGAAGCGGAGGACGCTCTACACGACGTTCGGCGTGTCGATATTGAGGGCGAACGCGCACATCATACTGACGTCGAACAATCCGATATTCTCGACGGAGGGAAACGGCGGGCTCGCGGACCGGCTGATAACGATACCGCTGACGCTCAACCGTGGAGTGAGCCAGGACGCGGAGCTTTCGGCCGAGATCGCGGCGAACCGCGACGAGTACCTGACGTGGATAGCGCGGACGCTCGCGAAGGTGCTGATGGACAAAGAGCCTGTTGACAAGTCGATAAACCGTAGACATCCGGATTACGGGGAGTTCTCGGTGCGCGTCGGGCGCGCGATCGGCGACGAAGAGGGAGTGATAACGGCCCTGGGCGCGGCGGAGGCGGACAAGGCGATATTGCCGCTCATGAATGACGCCGTCACGAAAGAGATCATGGCGGTGCTGGGCGAGAAGAGCTACGAATGGAGCGGGACGGCGGGCGAAATGTCGGAGCTCATAATCGCCAAGCAAGGCGACGACGCCGACGAAAAGACGAAGACGATATTCTCGTCGCGGCGCGTCGGAAAGGCGCTCAACAAGTATATGCGGCAGTTTTCAATCGTTTTCCGCATGGAAGAGCCGAAATTGCGGGAAGGGCGGAGCGTGTACACGTTTCGCGGCATGACGGCACTCGGGAGAATGTCGGTGGGTTTGGTGGATTCAGAAGCCACTTTTGCCAAAACCCGTGAGAGCGCGAGCGCGCACGGGTTTATGGAAAACCGCGTATTTAATCCACCTAATCCACCGGGCGCGGGAACCACGGATATGCGGGGCGCGGGGGCGGAAGGGGCGTTTACGCGCGCGCGCGCGCCTTCCCCGCTCCCCTATAAAGAAGAAGAAAGGAGCGTAGAGAATAATGGAGAAGATGATTTCGACTGGGACTTCTAGCGGCGAGGCCGAAATGCTAACAAATGCTAACAAAAGCGAGGTTGTCGGCGCGGAGCGGTTGAAACAGGCGGCGTTCGCGCTCGATCCGCTGGGAGTCGCGCCGGAAGTCGGGCATTTGCTGCCGAAGGGCGGAGCGTCGCGCGGCACTGTAGACCTCGTCGGGGAGGCGAAGAAGGGAGAAGAAGGGTCGAAGCCGCTCAGAGGGAAGCGGGAGGAGTTCTGCAAGGTTCTAACCGGCTGGGGCGGGGACGGCGTCAGGAAGCGCAACTGCGAAGCGTACGAGAAGGTTTACGGTACGGGAGGGGCTTCGGCGCGCGTAAACTCGACGCGGCTGATGGCGGAGCCGGAAGTAAAGGCGCGGGTGGAATGGCTGGAGAAGAAGGTCGCGGAGGCGAAGCGGCACGACTATCTCGCGGCGCAGCAGGAGATCGACGAACTGAGGCTGGGGCTTGTGCAGCGGGGGAAGAAGAACGCGAAGCTCGCGGCGGTCGCGCTCGCGGCGGCGAGGGACTTCGAAGCGGCGCACGGGCTCGCGGCGAAAGGCGGGACGGCTACGGAGTCGGCGGCGATCGCGATCGCGGAGGCGGGCGACGGGTTGAACGCGGTTAGGGCGATATTGGCGAAGGTGGCGGTCAGTCGTTAGTGGGGAACGGGGAACGGATGCGGAGCGACTAGCAACTGGCGATAAAAAGAAAGGGAAAGAGATGGAAGAGATAGAGACGATACGGGCGATGAGCCGCAAGGACGCGCTGGAGTTCTACCGCGAGGTGCTGGACGGCGGGGACATGGATGCCGTGCGGTGGCTTGGGCGCAACGACAGGTTTTTCCTGCTGGGATGCCTGATGATGCGCGAGGACGTGCTCGCGAAGGACTGGTGCTACGAACGGTGCCGGGAAGTCGAGGCGTCGCCGGACGGCTGGCTCGATTTGTGGAGCCGTTTCCATTACAAGTCGACGATAATCACGCTGGCCGGGGCGGTGCAGGAGGTATTGAGGGATCCGGAGACGACGATAGGCATATTGAGCTACAACAAGGCGGTCTCGAACAGATTCGTTGACCAGATACGGCGCGCGCTCGAGACGCCGGAGCTGACGCGGCTGTATCCGGAGGTATTGTGGGAGAAGCCGCCGCGACTCAACTGGAGCACGCAGGGCGGGCTGATCGTGAAGAGGAAGACGAACCCGAAGGAGCCGACGGTGAGCGGATCCGGGCTGGTGGACGGGCAACCGATAGGCATGCACTACAGGCTGAGGATATACGACGACGTGGTCGTGCCGGCGTCGGTGTCCACGCCGGAGCAGATAATGAAGACGACCGAAGCGTGGGAATTGAGCCTGGCGCTTGGTACGGAAGACGGCGGGAGGCAGTGGTACGCGGGGACGAGGTATCATCCGGACGACACGTATTCCGAGATACTCAAGCGCGGGACGCTGAAGGAGCGGCGGCGGCTTTGCGTGGACGCGGACGGTGCGCCGACGATGATGACGCGGGAGGCGTTGGACGCGCTGAGGCGGGACATGGGGCCGGGGACGTGGGCGGCGCAGATGCTGCAGGATCCGGTCGCGGCGGGCGTGAGGGACTTCCGGGACGAATGGTTCATGACGTATTCGCTGGAGACGCCGCTCAATCACGCGAAGATGACGCGGTGCATAATCATAGACAGCGCGAACGCGAAGAAGAAAGACTCGGACTACACGACGATGCTCGTAATGGGGCTCGCGGCGGACGGGTGCTGGTACGTGCTGGACGGGGTTTACGACAGGCTGGACCTGGCGCAGAGGACGCGGGCGCTGTTTTCACTGGTGAGGACGTGGTGGCCGGTGAAGATGGTGTGGTGGGAGCAGCAGGGCGCGATGAGCGACGTCAGCCACGTGAGGCTGGAGATGAACCGGGAGCTGTTCCATTTTCCGATCGCGGAGCTTCACCATTCGCTGCCGAAGATCGACCGGATCAGGCGGCTGGTGCCGGAGTTCGAGCAGGGGCGGGTGTGGTTCCCGTGGAAGCTCCTGAAGATAAGGGCGGACGGGACGGCGGTCGATTTGACGGCGGCGTTCCTGGAGCAGTACAGGAATTATCCGATAGTGCGGCACGACGACTTCATAGACTGCCTCGCGGACATAAAGGACGAGGAGATAATCGCGGCGATGAAGCCGCCGAAGGGAGCCGGCGCGGACGCGGCGCAAGGCGGTGACGCGGGCAAGGCGCGGATGGAGAGGAGGGCGGGGTTTAGTCGTTAGCGGTTAGCGGTTAGCAGTTAGCGGTTAGCGGTGAGCGGTGAGCGGTTAGCAGTGAGCGGTTAGTGGTTAGCGGTTAGTGAGTGGGGGGAATTTGGAAAATGCGTCAAGAAAAAATTTTATGATTTTAATTTTTTTTGGAGGGCTTGATTTCATTCTATTCGTTCTTTTTGGCATTTTAATTTTTCGGAAAGATTATGCGACAGTGATTGAAAAAATCGTATGGTATAATTTACACGCGCCCGGGAAAGGGTGTCGGCGGGTGGAAAAACGCTTGCCGGCGCGTCCGGAACCCGGGGAAACCGAAACCGAAAGGAGCGTCTGAAATGTGTCTTGCGAGTTCGATCTACGAGATGAACCAGCAGAAGAAAGCCGCGAAGACCGCCGAGAGACGGTCGAAAGAGACGATGCGCAACGCGCAGGCGGCGGCGGCAGCGGAGAAGAAGGCCGAAGAGGCGAACGCGGCGGCCGAGGAGCAGGTTCCGGACACCGGCGACACGACCGAGATATCGCTTGCGAAGCGGCGGCGCGGGGTGGCGTCCACGTTCCTGAACCAGAAACTGGGAGAGTAGGATGTCGAAGTTCGGAAACAGCGAGAAGATAGTCGGGGACTGCGAGCGGCTTCGCGCGCGGCTCTGGCAGGACTTCGAGCGCATCAGGCCGAAGCTCACGGAGATAGCGCGCTACATTTACCCGAACGCGCTGGGGGGGCTTGTGCGGGACGTCAGGAACCTTGACGCGGAGTCGGCTTACGACGGGGACGACGCGGAGAGGTTCACGGGCGTTCCGTTCGATGCGTTCAGAGTGGCGGCGAGCGGTTTCTACGTCAATCTCACGAACCCGGCGGCGCCGTGGTTCAGCCTCGGATCGCCGGACTGGGGGCAGGACGAAGAGGAGAAGGACTACTACTCGGAGCAGTACGCGAAATTGACGGAGGCGACGCGGTGGCTCATGGGGTGGTGCGGGGCGTATCGCGCGCTCCATCTCGTTTACAAGCATCTGGTGGCGTTCGGGTTTGCGGCGATGCTGATAGACGCGGACGACGAGAGGATAGCGCGGGCGCAGTGCCTGAGGATGGGGACGTACGCGCTCGGGATAGACCGCAAGGGGAAGGTGGACCGGGCGGTTCGGCACTTCGCGTTCACGGCGGAGCAGATGATCGAGGAGTTCGGCGCGGAGGCGCTGACGCCGAACATCATGGAAGAGGCGAAGCGCGGCGGGGGCGAGGCGAAGTACGAAGTGTGGAACATCGTCGAGCCGCACAGGAAACTCAAGGGAGTGCCGTCGCCGTACACGCTCAGCTACAGGAAGTTCAGGTACAGGAGCGTATACTGGAGCGCGGAGGCGCGCGAGAACGGGCAGAACGGGCTTTTGGCGGTGAGGGGATTCCTCGTCAAGCCGCTCGTCGCGCCGAGGCTCACGTTCGAGATCGGGGACGTGTACGGGCGCGGGTGCGGCGCGGACGCGCTCGGGCACTGCAAGGCGTTGCAGACGATGGCGGAAAGCCAGCTTGACATAGCGGACCAGGAGGCGCATCCGTCGATGATGGCGCCGGCGTCGATGGCGGACGACGGGCTGAGGCTCGGGGCTTTGGACGTGAACTGGTATCCGGACGGGCTTTCGCCGAACGCGGTGTACAGGACAGTCGGGGATCCGCCGAAGGGGGACAGGACGTCGGCGGAGATGGCGCGGCTCGAGACGGAGATCCGCAAGGCGTTCTTCAATTCGGAGTTCGAGACGATCAGCGCGATGCAGGACCAGACGGCGGTCACGGGCGGCGGCGGCGACAGGATGACGGCGACGGAAGTGCGGGCGCGCGTCAACGAGAAGATGGAGCAGCTCGCGGGAATGGCGACGACGCTCAACGACGAGCTGCTCGATCCGTTCGTGACGACGATGGCGGCCTACGCGATGATGGCGGGGCTGTCGGAGGCGGACCTGCCGGAAGGGGCGGGCGACGCGCTGCCGTGGGATATCAAGTACGAGTCGGCGATACACGCGGCGGTCAACGCGCAGCCGATAAACGCGGCGTCCCAGTCTCTCGCGGCGGCGTCGGGGTACGCGCAGATGGCGGAGGACGCGAGCGTGTTCGACAACTTCGACGCGGACGCGATGGCGCGCGACGTGCACAGGAAGCTGGGCGCGCCGGAGAAGTACCTGAGGAAGACGAAGGAACGCGACGCGATCAGGGCGGAGCGTGCGCAGGAGGCGAAGCGCCAGCAGGCGATACAGGAGGAAGCGGTGAAGGCGAAGACGCAGAAGGACGCGCTTTCGGCGCCGATAACTCCGGGGACGATAGGCGGAGCGCTCGCGGAGGCGGGCAGTCCGGAAGGGATGGTGGCATGATGGAGACGGGATTCGGAGCGAAAGACGCGCGCGAGATCGCGGCGAAAGAGGCGGCGGCGGCGCGGCGGGCGGAGTACGCGGCGCGGAACGACGCGCTGCTCGCCGACGGGAACTTCGCGGAGTTTCTGGGCGAGGTGGCCGACAGGGCGAGGTACCTGAAGGCGGAGTTCGAGGGCGGGGGCGCATGGGGCGCGGGATATCGCGCGGCGCTCCGGGACCTCGTAAACGGGATTGTGGTAAATTCCACGCGCGGGCCGGTGTGGCTTGGCGCATACGCGGCGGAGAAGATCCGCAAAACAACAGAGAAAGAAAGGGGGCCGAAAGAATGAATCGGCTGATGGCATGGCCGCTGATGGATGCGGCGGGAGACGGCGGAGGCGGCGGAGGTGCCGCCGACGGCGGAGGACAGGCAGGCGGCGACGGCGGCGCGGCTGGTGCGGGCGAGCAGAAGCCCCCGGCGGGCGGGAGCGCGGCGGCGGCTATAGCCGGGAACGGCGGCGCGGCTGGCGCGGGCGAGCAGAAGCCCCCGGCGGGCGGGAGCGCGGCGGCGGCTATAGCGGCTGGCGGCGCGGGCGAACAGAAGCCACCGGCTGGCGGGAGCGCGGCGGGGGACGTGGACCTCGCGGCGATCGACGACGAGGCGTACGCGAAGCTGGTGCAGCCCGACGTGGACGGCGAGACGGTCGACAGGTCGCTGATAACGCCGATGGCGAAGGAACTGCGCGAGGCGGGGATACAGCCTGGCGTGATGGCGAAGATCGGCGCGATATACCGCAAGGTCGTGCGGGCCGAGGTGGAGAAGGACGAGGCGGCGCGCGTGGAGCGGATGAAGACGCTCACCGAGAAGTGCCTCGCGGAGACGACGGACGAAGAGAAGAAGGACTTCGCGGCGGCGTACGCGGAGCACATCGCGAAGGATCCGGAACTCAAGAGGATAGTGGACACGACGGAGCTGGGCTCGAGCGTCGCGTTCGTGAGACTTGTTGCTTTGGCGGGGGCGACTCTCCGGGTGGAGAGGACGCCTCCGGCGACCGCGGCTGCCGGCAGCAGCCAGAAAGACACCGACCGGGCAGTGTACGAGGCGACCGTGCCGAGGCACCTACGGTAGGTAATGGAAAGGAAAAGATGAAATGGCTACACTAGGAAGCCGTTACATCACGTTCCGCGACATCCTGTCCGGGCGGACCCCCAACGGGTTCGTGGACAAGGACATCGTGGAGATGATGGCGCAGGAGAACCCTGTGCTCCAGGACGTGCTGTGGAAGCAGTGCGCGAAGGGCCGCGAGGACTACGTGACGATCCGCACCGGTATGCCGGAGGCGGTTCTGCGCGCGTTCTACGAGGGGTGGACCGGGTCGAAGACGTCGAAGATGCAGGTCACGAACGCGTGCTGCACGGTGACGACGGGACTCGAGTTCGACTGGCGCCTGTACGAGCAGGACAAGGACAAGGCGGCGTTCCTCGCGGACGAGCAGCGTGCGCACAGCTCGGTGCTCGGCGACAAGGTGGCGAGCCTTCTGTTCTACGGCGACACCGAGACCAGCCCGAAGGGGATCAACGGGTTCGCGAAGACGTTCTCGACGTACGGCGCGATCAGCGGGAGCGGGATGGCGACGGACGACACGAAGGCCGCGTTCTACTGCTTCAACGCCGGAAAGGGCGCGGAGGCGGGATCCGACGCGGACTCGATCGCGAGGAGGTCGCTGTTCCTGATCGGCTGGGGCGCGAGGAGCGCGCACGGCATCTACCCGGAGGGCGCGTCGGCGGGCATCAAGATCGACACTCTCGAGTGCCAGACGGTGAAGCAGTCGGACGGCAGCAACCTCAAGATGGGGCTCCAGGAGATGAACTGGGAGGCGGGACTGAACATCCGCGACTTCCGGTACTGCGGACGCGTGGCGAACATCAACATCATGAGCGATCCGATGGCGGGGGACACGCCGGACGTCTCGCTTCTGGTGAGGAGGCTCGTCAGCCGCATCAAGACGAACGGCGCGACGCAGAGGTTCTACTGCTCGCGGCTGGCGTTCGAGCATGTGGCGATGCAGTTCGAGCGCAAGACGCAGGGGAACGCGATCAGGTACGCGGACCTCGAGCAGAAGAAGGAGGCGGCGCTCCTGGGCATCCCGGTGGCGTTCTGCGACTGCATGAACGGCGACGAGAAGGAAGTCGCGGCGGCGTAAGGCGGGAAGGGAGGCCGCGACAAGCGCGGCCCTCCCGGAAAAGCGAAAGAGAAAGGGCAAGGGAAAATGAACCTGAGCAAAGAAGACATGTTCTGCGAGGGGATGGTCTGCACGGCGGCGGCGAAGGCGTCGACGAACGTGCTGGACTTCCACAAGCACGGGGACGACGTGATGGGGTCGCTGTTCTTCAGCGTCTTCGTCGATGCTGTCGATTCCGCGAACAACGGCGCGAGCGCGGTTGACAAGGACCTGCTCGTCGAGTGGGAGACCTCCGACGCGGAGGCCTTCGGCACTTCGACGACGCTGTGGTCGAAGACGTGCGCGAAGGCCGGAATCGTCAAGGGCGCGTACATCGTGAAGAACGAGGCGCTGCCGAAGGGCCTGAAGCGGTACAACCGCCTGAAGTTCACCGAGGCGAGCGGGACGAAGTTCCCGGACGTCACGGCGTTTCTGCACGCGGGCCGCGACGAGGGCACGCCCTACAAGGGCTAAGGGCGGGAACCCCGCCGCACGGGAAGGGCGGCCGCGACAGGCGCGGCCCTCCCGGGCGGCGGGTACCGCGCGACTGAAAAGCGCGGCACGGAAGCGGAGAAGGGAAAGGAGAGACAAGACGATGAAGAAAATATGGTTTTTGCTGGCGGCGGCGGCGTTCGCGACAGGCGCGATCCTTCCGGCGGCGGCCGGGTACAGGACGGTCGAGATGCGCGGCGGGACGGTCGCGGCGGCGCCTGGGCGGGCGGTCGCGCTCGCGGCGGTATCGACGAACACGACGGGGACGGTGACGGTGAAGCGGATAACGCCGCTCTCGATCACGTGGACCGACTGGTACGAGGCGCCGGTCACGAACTGGACGGACGCGGTGGAGCATCTGCCGAGGAACGTCGTCGTCACGAATTTCGCGACGAACGTCGTCTCGGGGGTCACGAACGTGTTCACGAACGTCGTGCTGAAGGCGATGTCGGTGCCGGTGACGAGCAGGGTTGCGAGGGTGTCGTACGAGAGGCGGGCGACGAAAGCGGTGTTTTCGCGCGAGCTGACGAACGACGTGTGTTCGCTGACGCTCGCGAACGGGGCGGGCGCGACGAACCTGACGGGCGTCACGCTTCTGCCGGGGGACAGGCTGTCGGCGACGGGGAGCGCGTTCGGGCGCGGGCGGGCGTACCTCACGGTGGAGGAATAGCGATGGCGAAGTACATCGTAAAGCGGGCGTTCCAGCACAGGGGCGCGATGTGGCGCAGCGGACAGGCGATAGAGCTGGACGCGGCGGAGGCGGCGGACAGGTTCATCGCGGCGAGAGTCGAGGCGGCCGGGCGCGACGGCGTCGCGGCGGGCAGGCCGGCGAGGAACTTCACGAACGGGACGCCGAAGAAGAAGGCGGCGCCGCCGGCGAAGGCGGTCGCGGGCGAGGCGCGGGAGATGTCCGACGCGGAGCTCAAGGCGGCGCTGGTGAAGATCGGGGTTCCGGTTCCGCCGAACGCGGGGCGCGAGGAGCTGGAGACGCAGTACGCGGCGGCGAAGGCGGCGGTCGCGGGGAGTCCGGAAGAGGCGAACGGGCCGAAGCAGGGGACGGGCGGACAGTCCGGCAATCTGATATAAGGGCTGAAGGGAGAGGACGATGGACGCGAACGCGATAGCGGTGAGAGTTGACGACAGGAACAAGACGCTCCGGTTCTCGGAGACGCTTGTGGCGGGGTCGGTGTACGCCGTCGCGGTCGAGGGCGGCGCGGACGTGTGCGGCGAGACGGCGGTGCTGGCCATGAAGATCGGGCGCACGACGGTCGCTTGGGCGGCGCTGACGGACGGCGCCGGGGAACTGTCGCTCCTCACGCAGGAGATGTGCGACGCGCTCGATAACGTGCGCGAGGGGGCGAGAGTGCCGGCGCTCGCGGTTTTGAGGTGCACGGACGAGGGCCGCGACCTCGTTATCGCGATGGGCAAGGCGGACGTGCTCTACGCCGGGAGCGAGTGGTTCCAGACGACGGAGCTCAACCGCGTTATCGCGACGGGTGCGGAGGGGCCGCCCGGTCCGGCGTCGCTTCTAAACTACATACGCGACGACGACGGGCGGTACTGGCGGATAAAGGCGGAAGTCAACGACGCCGGGGAATCGACGGTGGTGCTCGCGGACGAGCCGGAGCCGGAAAGGCCGCTCGATCCGGCGGCGTCGGCGGAGCTGCTCCAGGCGGCGAACGAGGCGGTCGCGGCGGCTGCGGAGAGCGCGGCGGCTGCGGCGGCGAGCGCGCAAAGCGCGGCGGAGAGCGCGACGGCGGCGGGGAGAGCGGTGAACGTGGACCTCTCGGGGTCGGTCACGGCGGCGGCGGAGAGCGCGACGGCGGCGGGCGAGAGCGCGACGGCGGCGGCGACAAGCGCGACGACGGCGGCGGCGAGCGCGGCGGCGGCGACGGCGGCGGCGGAGCAGGCGGCCAACAGCGCGGCACAGGTCGCGGGGGTGAGCGCGGCGGACGTCGCGACGGCGGTGGAACAGGCGCTAGAGAACTTCAAGGCGCAGTACCTCGCGGGAATCGTCGCGTCGGCGTACAAGAACAAGCAGCTGCAAATCACGACGAACAACCAGTGGACGACCGACACGCGGAAGTCGGGCAACACCTACACTCCGGACGCGGCGCTGTTCAAGGGGCTCGTTCCTGGCGGGACGTATCTACTGAGCCTCACGGTCGCTCCGGTGGGGACGTCGAGCCTGCTCATAAGGTTCGGCGCGACGCATGGGACGATGGCCGGGGACTACACGTATTCCGTGACGGCGAACACCGGGCTGAAGCGGTGGCAGTGGAGCACGACCGCAGACGAGAACGGGGTGATACACGTCTGGGCGAGAGCGTCCAACAGGACGGCGGTCGCGGCGGAAGGGCGGCTGTACTTCGAGGCGCAGCTGACGGGGTTGGCGGTTAGCGGTTAGTGGTTAGCGGTTAGCGGTTAGCAGTTAGCGGTTAGCGGAGGAAGAGGGAAAAGGCTGAAAGAAAGGAGAAGAGATGAAGAAGGCGATGATATTGGCGGCGGCGATGGCCGCGCTCGCGGCGGAAGCGGCGAGAATGGCGACGGAAGGCTACGTGGACAGGAAGTTCGCGGGGGCCGACGCGGCGCCGAGGGTGGAGATGCCGACGAACGCGGCGGCGCGGGGCATCAGTTTCGTGCGCGACGGGATCGACGAGAACGTGGCGATCGCGATAGGGCGCGACGCGCGCGCGGCGATCGCGAGCGAGGACATAAACAGCGCGACGAACAACGCGAGGATAAGGTCGGTGTCTGTTGCGGTCGGCGCGAACGCGGACGCGACGGAGATCGGCAGACCGGACAGGAGCCAGGCGGTGGCGGTCGGCTGGAACGCGCAGGCGCGGGGGTGCAATTCGATAGCGATAGGCAGCGGGGCGCAGCACACGAACGAGACGGCGATGACGGGGCACGCGACGTTCGCGAGCAACACGTGCGACATAGCGGTCGGATGGCAGGCGAAGGCGACCGGCGGGAACGCGGTCGCGCTGGGGCGCGCGGCGCGGGCGACCGGCGAGAACGCGGTTCAGATCGGCGAAGGGACGAACTCGGAGGCGAACACGCTCAAGTTCCGGGGAACGACGCTTGCGAGGAACGGCGCGCTCGCGGAGACGGATCCCGTGTGGAACGCGGAGAAGGGCTCCTACACGACGGCGAACGATTTGATCGCGGCGACGAACGAGGTGTACGAGTCGGTCGCGAAGCTTGAGGTCACGGAGACGGACGACTACACGGAAACGCGGGTATACGCGGCCGGCATGGAGTACAGGGTCTACGTCGCGAAGGAGGGCGGCGACTTCGGGGAGGCGACGAACACGGTGGAGGTCGCGGGCGTGGACGTGTACAAGTGCGGGACGGTCGACAGGATGCTTGCGGAGATTGAGGCCGAATACAGTTCGGCCATCAGGGCTGCGGCGGACACGAACGCCGCGCAACAGGTGCAGATCGCCACGGCGGCCGCGCACGCCGCGAGGACGGACAACCCGCACGGGGTGACGGCGGCGCAGACGGGGGCCGTGCCGGACACGAGGACGGTGAACGGCAAGCGGCTCAACGCGAACATAACGCTCAGCGCGGCCGACGTCGGGGCGGCGGAGGCGTCGCTCGCGCAGGCGGTGACGAACCTGGCGACGGAGTCGTCGCTCGTATACAGGCTTTATTCCGGGTCGAACGTCGTATGCGAGGTCACGAACTACAATTCGGCGGTGCACGCGCCGACGATGAGGCTTTTGCAGCTCAACGAGTCCAACGAGTACATTACGGTGTGGACGGAGACGAACAACCTCGCGAGAGTCGCGCGGGCGGCGACGAACTACACGGACACGGTGGCGGGGGAGACGTGGGCGAACGCGGTCGAGGCGTTCGCGCCGAGGGCGTGGAGCCGGACGACGAGCGGAATGGGCGTCGAGGCGCCGTCCAACACGACGTGGCTGTCGACGCCGACGACGGTGATCGCGGGCGGGCTGGACTACGAAAAGCACGTGACGAGCGGGGGCGCGGTGTGGGTGCTGACGTCAAACGGCATGGCGGCGGACTTCCATGCGCAGACGAACAACACGGCGTACATGGACCTGTCGAGCGCGGACGGGACGCCGATATTCAGGGTGGAGAAGACGGACGCGTTCCTCGTCGGGGTCAATGCGGATTCCGTGAGCGTGGACGGATCGACGCTCGTCATCGGGTGCGACATCGTGGGGGACCATCCGCTGGTGAGGGTCAAGGCGTCGCTGACGGAGGGCGCCTGGGCGTACGAGGAGGATTCGATACCGGCGGGGCTCGCGACGGTGGCGTGGAGCGGGAGCGCCGGGAACTGGACGTGCAGGCTGACGAACAACACGGGCGGAAATTCGCTCTTCGCGTTCATGGAGTACCTCCAGGAGGGGTCGGTCAAGATCGTAAACTCCGCGCCGACGGACATATCGGCGGGCGTGATCGTAAACGGGGTGAAGTACATGCCGACGGTCAGCGGGACGACGCTAACGTGGGAGGCGGCGCAGTGACGGACGCTTTCATGGCCGGGTTCACGACGGCGCTCCTGGGCGGGTGCGCGGTGTGCGTGGCGGCGCTCGCGGCGGGCGCGGCCATAGGCATTGCGAAGCGGGAGTGGCGGCGGTGGAAAGGCGCGAAGGACCGGGCGGCGGCGGCGGTCATGGTGCTCGTCGCCGGTGGCGCGGCGTACTGGTGCGGCGCGACGAAGGGGACGGTGAGCGTAACCGACCCGTACATCATGGACGCGGGCTCGTACCTCACGAACGACGTCGCGCACATCGCAATCGCGAAGCGGACGCCGTTGTTGCCGGACACAACGGAGATACTGGTGTACGCGCGGGAGGTGTCGTCCACGAACGCGGCGGACTGGACGCGGCTCGCGCCGCATCTGACGTACGCGGAGCATCCGTACGACTACGCGCTCGCGAACGCGACGAACCACAACGTGATCGTCGCGGCGGACTTCACGCCGGAGCCGACGGTGCATACCAACGGCGTATGGCAGATGAAGGGGTTCGAGATACCGGGGACCGGGCGGGCCGCGTTCCCGAACACGAAGATAAGGAGGGTAGAGTAGGATGAAGAAGACGGTGTTGATATTGGCGGCGGCGGTCGCGACAAGCGCGACCCTCCCGGCAGAAGAGGCGGTCGCGGCGGACGCGGGGATCGTAGCGGAGACGCTGAGGGCGGACGGCACGACTAACACGTGGACGGCTGCGGAGCTCCAGGAGGCGCTGGGGCTCATGAACAGGATGTACTGGCGGGACATGGAGTCCGAGAACGGGCGCGAGAGGTGGCACGGGCGGCGGCTCGCGCACGCGCAGGTCACGAACGCGCAGGGGCGCGTATGCGTCGCGCACGTCTACGCGGACGGGCTGGTGTACACGAACGCGGCGGTGAGGGCGTGGGATTTGCGGCGATCGCCGGATCCTGAGGCGGCGGCGAAAGCGGCGGCGGAGCGGGCGGCGAAGGAAGCGGCGGCGCGGCGGGCGTGGGAGATCGCGAACCTTCCGGCGGAACTGGCGGCGCTCAGGGCGGCGCAGCGCGAGGCGGAGGCGACGACGAACGAGGTCGCGGTCGTGGTCGTGGCCGGGGAGGGCGACTGATGGACCCGAAAGAGAAGCTCGAAGAGATGGCGTTGGCGCGGCTGGATTCGCCGGAGCCGAGCAACCGCGACCTCGCGGACGCGCTGAAGGTCATCATAAACCGGCTGTGGTCGAAGGAGGATCTCCGGGAGTTCGTCTCGAAGGAACACCAGGAGATGTGCGCGAACTGCGACAAGGGGAAACTCGCGCCCGGGACGAGGGAGAAATGGCTCATGGGGCTTGTGGGGACGCTTGTCGCGGCGGTGTGCGCGGCCCTGTACTATTTCACGAAAGGGGGCAACTGATGGAACGCAAAACAGATATTCCGTCCGGGCCGCTCGTCAAGCCAGTCATCGAGTCCGAGCTCTGGGAGGTCGTGCGCGACTGGACCGCGACCGTGGACGGCGACGTCCATACCGTGCCCGCCGGATTCCGGACGGACGGCGCGAGCATACCGCGCTTCCTCTGGCGCATCTGCGGGCATCCGATGGCGACGCGGCGGTTCCCGGCGGCGGTCATCCACGACTGGCTGTACGAAACGTTGCCGGATTTGTCCGTAAGCCGCAAGTACGCCGACGCACAGTACAGGGCCGCGCTCGTCGCGCTGGGGTTCCCCGCGTGGGCGGCGCGTCTCGAATGGCTCGCGCTCCGTCTCTTCGGCGGCGCGGCGTGGAAGGAGGCGCACGGGCTATGATGATTTCCGGCGGGTGCCGGGAACGTCGCGCGCACGTCTGTTGTGTGTACAGTGATATGCGGGCGCGCGGCGCAACTTCCCCTCGCGGGGAACGGGGAACGGGGAACGGGGAACGGGGAATGGGCTAACTGCTAACTGCTAACCGCTCACTGCTAACCGCTCACCGCTAACAAAAAACCAGAAAGGAAAAAACAAATGAAGAAGATAATGATGATAGCAATGATAGCAGCGCTCGCGGGTTGTCGCTCGATGACGGTCGAGAACTTCGGCAGCGAGGTCGTAAGGGACGCCGACGGGAAGCCCGTCATGCTCGCGAACGGCGAGGCGCAGACGGTCTCGAAGGGATGGCGCGCGAGCGAATTGGCGCACTGGACCGACAAAGACGTCAAAGACTTTTCGGCTCTCGTCGAGCGTGGAAAGTTGAACGTCACGGTCGGCTCGTATTCCGAGAACGTGTCGAAGGAGTTGGTGCCGTTCGTGAAAGCCATGTTCGACGGCGCGGCGACGCTCGCTGCGAAGATCGGCGCGGCGATCGCGACGGCGGGCGGGAGCGCGGGCGCGGACGCGATAGCCGGCTGGGTGTCGAAATTCGTCAGCGCGGGCGGCGACGTCTCGAAGGCGAAAGTGACCTGCGCGGACGGCAGCTGCACGATCACCGACGGCAATGTCACCTGTGTTGACGGCAATTGCTCGTATGGGGAGTAGCGGTGAGCAGTGAGCGGTGAGCGGTGAGCGGTGAGCAGTGAGCAGTGAGCAGTTAGCAGTGAGCAGTGAGCAGTGAGCAGTTAGCAGTGAGCAGTTAGTCGCTAACCGCTAACAGCTAACCGCTAACAGCTAACCGCTAACAGCTAACAGCTAACTGCTAACCGCTAACAGCTAAGGAAGGGAAAAACGATGACGAGAAACGACGAGACGGTGTGCCAGGAGGCGTTGGCGCTTCTGAGGCAGGAGACGAAACTTGCCGAGGGATTCTCGGAGGGACGCGGAACGCCCACGAAGGCGGAAGCGGCCTGCCTGAGGACGTTCGGGTACGCGAGGCGGGCGTTTCTCGCCATGCACGACTGGAACTTCGCGAGGGCGACGGCGGATGTGGCGTCGGCGCCGGCGGGCGAGACGGTCGAGTTCGCGAAGCCGGAGGACGCGATCAGGGTCGTGGACGTCATCGACGCCTACGGGGAGACGGTGAGGTGGCGGCTGGACGGGACGCTTATCGTCGCGGACACGCTCGCGGCGAAAGTCGTGTACACGTCCGACGACGAGCCGGCCGACGGATGGCCGCCGCTCGCGAGGGCGGCGTTCGTCGCGTACTTCGCGCGGGAGCTGTGCATACCGGTCGCGGGGCGCCAGGAAGACCTGAAGGCGCTGGACGCGCTGTTCGGGGAGCGGCTCGCGGCGGCGCGGCTCGCGGATTTGCGGGAAGGTCATCCGGCGGACGCGAGGGGCGCGGAGATAATCGCGCTTCTGCGGACTTCGGCCGGGCTGAGCGGCGCGGCGGAAGCGGACGGCGTGGAGGCGGCGACGCGGCGGCTGGGGACGTTCCTCAGGAGCGCGGTGGCGGAGGTCACGGCGTCGCACGACTGGGCGAGCGGGAGCGGCGAATACGAAGACCTGCCGCCGCTCGCGCAGTCGGCGGCGCTTGTCCTCGCGGCGCACAAGATCGCGGGGGCTTGCGGCGCGGGCGCGGAGGGTGTCAGGCTGTTGTGGCAGCTGTACCAAGAGAAGCTGCTCGCGGCGAGGGTGAGCGACCTTCACGGGCGGCTCGCGGCTAACGCGGATCCGGTGCTCGCGGAGCTGGTGGGGAACTTCCGGAAAGACGACGCGGGGCTGGTGCACCTCTTCGACGTGTACACGTCGCGGGCGGACGCGGCGAAGACGAGCGCGGAGGCGGAAGTCGCCGGGGCGCACGACTGGCCGGACCTGGACGCGGAGGCGGGGCGGCTCGGCGCGGCGGCGGAGACCGCAGCGGTGGACGGCGACGACGCGGAGGCGTCGCGCCTCGCGGCGGAAGAGCAGAGGGTTTTGAGCGAAGCGTCGCGTCTCGAGGCGCTCAAGAACGCGGCGGTCGCGGCGAGGGAGCTGGAGATGCTGTCCGTCGCGGCCGGCGGCGGGGAGGCTTCAGCGCAGAGGTACGCGAAGGAGTACGCGGTGAAGCTGCGGACGGCGAGGGCGTACGCGCTGGAGCACGAGCCGCTTCTCGAGGGAGTCGGCGGCGACGCGATGCTGATACTGCGGGAGATGTTCGACGACGCGGACGGGGCGCTGCCGTTTTCGCTTCGCGACCGCGTCGCGCCGCTGGTGGAGACGGCGAGGCGCGAGGTGATAACGGCGCACCGGTGGAACTTCGCGAGGGTGTCGGTTGGAGTTGAGAGTGGAGGAGTTGAGAGTGGAGGAGTGGGTGAGTTGGCGGCCGAAGAGAGAGGCGGAGAGTGGATTGTCGCGAGGCCGGCGGGATGCGTCAGGGTCGAGGCGGTGAAAGGCTACGACGGGAACCTTTGCACGTGGTCTATGCGCGGCGGGGAGATCGTGTCGCGGCAGCAGCCGGCGTCGGTGACGTACGTGCGCGACGTCGCGGACGCGGACGAATGGCCGCCGCCGGTCCGGAGGGCGCTTGCGCTCAGGATCGCGCTTGACGCGGCGGTCGCGGGGACGTCGCGCGACCATGCGGACAGACTCTCGCGGGCGTACGAAAAGGCGCTTTCGGACGCGGCGGTGCAGGACGCGCGCGAAGGGAACCCCGGGCGCGACGCGTGGGGGCGCGGGCGGTTCGCGGCGGCGATGTCCGGGAAAGGGAGCCGGAGATGGTGAAGATAACGCAGAACAGTTTTCTGGGCGGCCAGCTCGATTTCGAGATGATGGGCCGCCAGGACGTGGACAAGTATTCGCGCGGGGCGACGCGGCTCGTTAATTTCCTGCCGCTGAAGCGCGGCGGGATAAGGAAAAGGCCGGGGACGGACTTGAGGCATACGGTCACGACGGCGATCGGGTCGGGGAAATACCGGCTGGTGCCGTTCGCGTACAAGCGCGGCGAAGGATGGGCGCTGCTCTTCACGAACGGGGCGATACTGGCGTTCAACAGGAGCGGGACGGTGGAGGTCGTCGCGCAGGGGGCGGACTTCTACACGGGGGCGCAGATCGAAGAGCTGGACTACTGCCAGTGCGGGGACGTGCTGTTCATCGCGCACCAGGGGCACGCGCCGGCGAAGATCGAGCATACCGTGTCCGGGAACACGCACACGTTCACGCTCAAGACGATCGACCTCAACACGCAGAAGGACGGGCGGCCGTGGATAACGGCGGCGACGGTGACGAAGATGGCGGTGACGACGAACGGCGCGCCTGCGAAGGAGACGTACAAGGTCACGGCGGTCTACGACGGGCAGGAATCGTTCGCGAGCGCGGCGTTCAGCAAGGCGGCGCCGCACAAATGGGCGTCCGTCAGCGGCAGCGGGTACGAGGGGAAGTGCGTAGACTACGCGGAAGAGTACAACCAGTGGCGGAAAGACGTAGAGAAGAAAGAGGCGAAGGGGAAGGTCAGCTCGCTGGACTACCAGGCGCCGTTGAGGTCGTACGAGGGCACGGAGTACACGATGCCGTGGACGCAGTCGCAGAAGATAAGCCTGCACATAAAGCTGCCGAGGGGCGCGGCGAACGCGACGGACGCGCGCAACCGCGCGAGGTACGACGCGAACGGTACGAGGATGTATCCGGAGCAGATAAGGATCTACCGCAAGACGGGGTCCGTGTACGGGCTGGTCGGGCACATAGACACGAGCGACAGCGTCGCGACGACGACGGCGCAGGTGTCGGCGGACTCGCAGTACGCGAACGACGCGACGGTCGCGAGGATCGACGCGACGTCCGGGACGCCGCTCGGGAACGGAATCGCGGACGGCGGGACGCTCGCGGCGCACGGGCTGGGGGTTGACGGGTTCTCGGTCACGTACGGGGAAGGCACCGGGAAGATGCTGACGCTGAAGCTTCCGGCGACGGTGCACAGCGCGAAGGTGACGATCACGCCCGGGGCGGTGAGCCGCACGGAGACGCAAGGGACGGTGACGATAGACGGCGAGGCGACGACGGCGCTCGCGACGATAGCGTACACGTACCACAGGTGTCCGGCGGGGACGTTCCAGGCGAAGTTCCTCAACATCGGCGACTGGATAGCCGCGAACGCGGCGATCGCGCGCGCGTCGACCGCCGGCGACACGGGGACGTACACGGCGGAGCGGAACGCGGAGGAGGACGAAGGCGCGTTCAGGGAGCGGGCGGACCGGGAGTTTCAGAGGTGGCTGGCCGCGAACTACGCGGGCGACACGGCAGAGGTCGTCATCGAAGGGTTGACGGCGGGATCCGGCGCCTCGGACGAGCTGGACATACTCCGCATACGGCTCTGGAACGGGAGCACGTCAATACCGTTCACGGTGGCGGGGATAAGGGTGGACGGCACGCCGTACCAGAAATCGGAGTTCGACTGGGACGACAAGTACTTCACGCCGGACGCGTCGGTCACGCCGCCGAAGAGGGAACTGGTGATGAACGAGGCGGGGGAGTATCCGGCATGCGTGTGCCTGTCGCAGCAGAGGTTGATATGGGCGAGCACGGCGAACGAGCCGGCGCGTGTGGTGATGTCGCAGACGGGGAACTTCGACGTGTACGCGCCGCACGACGTGATGGTGGACGACGACCCGGTGGATTTCCAGGTGTCCGCGACGAGGTTCCCGAAGGTGAACCACATGGTGGAGCTGAGGAAACTCCTGCTGTTCAACGGGGATTCGGAATGGGTGGTGGACTCCGCGAGCGCGGCGAGCGGGATAACGTACGCGACGGTGCAGGCGCGGCAGCACTCGTCGATCGGCGCGGCGGACTGGCTGAAGCCGCTCGTGTGCAACAACGTGCTGCTGTTCGCGGAGCGGACGGGCCAGGCGGTGAGGCAGTACGGGTACCAGCTCGAAGACGACGGGTACGGCGGGGACGACATAAGCATCTTTTCGGCGAGCATCTTCCGGGGGAAGCGGATCGTGGACTGGGCGTACCAGCAGCATCCGCACTCCACGTGCTGGTGCGTATTGAGCGACGGGACGCTGTGTTCGCTGACGTTCATGAGGGAGCAGAACACGATAGCGTGGGCGACGCACGCGCTGGGCGGCGGCGGAAAGGCGCGGGCGATCGTGGCGACGCACGCGCTGACGGGGAACGCGAACACGCTCGCGGACACTACGCAGGTGTTCCTGCTCGTGGAGCGCGGGGGCGCGTGGACGGTGGAGGAGTTGCGTCGGGACTGCCGGCACGGGCGCGACACGGTCGCGAACGCGGTGTGCCTCGATTCGGCGCGGGTGCTGGCGGCGGGCGCGACGCGTCGCGCGGGGACGGTCGCGATAGATCCGATGAGCGGCAGGGCGCTCGCGGGGAACGCGGTGACGGCGGGCGCGATAGAGGGGTACGTCTACGAGAGCGAGTTCACGAGCGTGTATCCGGTCGTCGCGAGCGAAGTCGGGCTCGCGCAGATGGACGTCAAGTGCGTCCAGGCGGCGCATTTGCGGATGGCGGACGCGGTCGGCGGCGCGGTGAGGGGCGCGGCGGTTCCGGCGGACGAAGCGAGCAGGCTCGAGAACACGTCGCTGACGGTGAGGCTCAACGCGGAGCAGCCGTCCGACATCGAAGGCGCGGAGCCGGAGTACAGCGGGGTCGTGGAGTTCGCGGCGGAGGTGGACGAGAACGTGCCGCTCGTGACGAGCAACAACCGCGACGGGCGGGTGACGGTCTCGCAGTCGGAGCCGTGGCCGTTCACGCTCCTGATGCTGGAGACGGACGTGGAGTGCGAAGAATCTACGGAAAGGAGTCGGAGATGAGACGCAAGAGGCGGATACCGTTCGAGTACAAGGCCGGCGCGACGGACGCGGAACTCGCGGAGCTGGCGCGGGACGTCTGGCCTGGCGAGCTGGAGGGGCTGGACGAAAGTCTGCGCGACACTCTCGAGGACGTGTTCAAGGCGATCGCGCGATGGGCGCGGACGTACACGGTGAGGCTCGCGGGGCGGCTCTGCGGGATATGCTTCGTCTTCGAGAAGCCGGACCGGCGGGAGATGAGCTTCACGAAGACGCGGCACCTCGCGGAGGAGAGGAAGTACACCTTCGCGGTCGGGATCGGGCAGCTGCTGAGGGATCTGGCGGAGAGGGAGGACGCCGACGGGCACGGCGGCAAGCCGATGTACATGCACGTACCGGAGGGCGACGACAGGAGCCGGGACTGGTTCGTGCGGGCAGGGGGGTGCGAAGAGACGGAATGGGGGCTGAAATGCCCCGGAAAGGAGAAGGCGGAATGAGCGCAGGAGCGGGAGGCGGCGCGGCGGCGTCGGGAGGCGGCGGAGGAGGCGGCGCGAACTGGGCGTCGTTCGCGCAGGGCGCGGCGGGATCCGGCGGCGGCGGGAGCCTCGGATGGTGGGGCAAGGTCGTCGAAGCCATCGGGTACACCGGGCAGTACGGCCAGCGGCTCCTCGGAGCGTGGGGGACGTACTACCAGGCGAAGATGGCCGCGAGGATGGACAAGCTCCAGGCGGAGCAGATGCGATTCGACGCGCAGGGGCGGCTATGGGACGCGGAGGCGCTGACCACGAGCGCGGGCAAGGCGCAGAAGGCCGGCGAGGACGAGGCGGTAAACCGGTATCTTCAGCTCGGGCAGGACATCGGGCGGGTGTACGCGGGCGCGGCGGGCGCGGGGATAGACGTCACGTCGCGGAGCGTGCGGCGCGTCGATTCGGCGGCGCGGCAGATGGCGGCGCGGGACGTGAAGGCGATCAACGCGAACGCGGCGGACAGGGCGAACGCGTACGTCGCGGAGGCGACGAGCGCGAAGATCGACTACATCAACCAGATGGCGCAGGCGAAGATGGTGGAGATCAACGCCAACTACCAGAGGAAGATGGCGAAGTCGTCCATGAGGTCGCAGGCGATAGGCGCGACGGGGCGGTTTGCGAGCAGCCTCGCGAACATGGCTTGGTAGGGAGGGCTAGAAGATGGCAATCGGAAACTACAGGCTGGCGCGCGAGACGTACCGGGGGATACCGGTCGGGTCGGGGCGCGGGACGGTTCGCGGGCCGCAGGCGCCGGACGTTGCGGGCGTTTTCGGGAGGACGTTCGCGACGACAGTGCAGGCGGGCATCGACTGGTACCAGCACGTCGTGGACGTCGGGCGGCTGATGCAGGGCAAGGCGGCGCAGGCGGACAAGAAGGCGGAGCGCGACGCGGCGGAGGCGGCGGAGCTGCGGAAGCGGCAGGCGGCGGCCGAGAACGCGGCGGCGGACGACTTCGACGCGGGGAGCGGATTCGAGGATGCGATAAGCTGAAAGGAGGCCGACATGGCAAAGGGCAAGGACGACATAGGCTACAACGACGCGCTTCAGCTCAGGGGGCTGGCGGCGGAGGGCGTGGCGGACAGGTGGCGGGATTTCGCGATGAGGGAGATGCGCGAGCGCGCGGCGAAGCTCCAGCCCGGGGTCGCGCAGTGCTGGGTGAACAAGAAGACGCCGTGGATAGCGGGCAAGTACGAGAACCTGAAGCGGCACGAGGCGCGGGAGGTTCGCGCGGGGAAGATCGCGCGGCTTGACGCGGAGAGCGAAGAGAGCGCGTTGAGGGAGGCGAGCGACATAGCGGCGCAGTCGGCGAACGACGACGACTGCTACGCGAAGGACCTTGCGGCGGCGGCCGAGACGCGGAACTACATGAAGGGCCTGGGGAAGGACGGCGACAAGTACTACGCGGGCGAGACGGCGCGGCTGGGCGCGGAGCGCGCGCAGAACGCGGCGGTTTCGCTGATGCAGATCGGAGCGACGTCGGAGATGGGGAGCGACCGGTTCGCGAGCGCGGTGGAGACGGGGCTTTTCAGCGCGGAGGAGGGCGCGATGAGGGCGCAGAAGTACCGGCGCAAGGTGATAGGGTCGGTGATGGACGCGCTGATCGCGGACGGGCGCGCGGACCAGGCGGCGGCGTTCGCGGACGCGCTGGAGCGCGGCGGGGAGGACGGCGGTCGCGACAAGCGCGACTCTCCCGGGGCGTCGCGGCGGGCGGGGAGGCTCGCGGAGCGGTTCGGGGTGAGGCCGGACGAGATCGCGAAGTGGCGGCTCGGGATAGACAAGGCGCGGCGGGCGCGCGCGGCGGCTGCGGAGCGCGCGGCGGCGGAAGCGGAGTCGAAGGAGCTCGAGACCATAGACCTCGCCTCGCGGGAGGCGATAGCGGGCGGGACGCTGGAGGAACTTGACGCGGCGGCGGCGCAAATGCACCTCGCGGCGGCCGGGTACGCGAAAGGGTCGCGTCCGAGGGTCGCGGCGCTTGAAGCGGCGGCGAAGCTGGACAAGGCGGCGGCGGGGTTGCGAGCCGCAGAGAAGAAGGCGGCGGAGGACGAAAAGGCCGCGAGGGAAAAGGCGGAGACCGAGAAGGAAAAGGCGAAGTACGACTACCACGACGCCCTGATCGTGCGCAGACAGGCGGACATAGCGCAGCTCCGCGCCACCGGCGACGCGGACGACGCGCGGCGGGCGAACGACCTCGAAAGCGACTTGTACTTTCACGTCATATCCATGTACAACCAGAACCTCATAAGGCCGGAGCGGTTCAGGGACTACGTGGAGAAAGACCGCAAACAGCAGCTGACGCGCGACGAGTGCCGCGCGATGGCAATGTTCGACAGCGCGATAGGCCTGGCGGCGGAACGGGACGAGAGCGGCAACCTCAAAACAGGTTCGCTCAAAGATCTTACCGATATGGGGGGATGGGTCGAGCTGGGACGCGGCAAGGTTGACGCCGCGAAGGTCAGGAAGTATCACGCGATGGTGCTGCGGGAACTCAAAGAGAACACCGACCCGAAACTCAACCGCGAAGAGGTGATGAGGCGTGCGGTGGACAAGGTGTCGGCGGCCATGTTCACCGACGGCGAATACGAAGACATGGTGCGCGAAGCGAAGACGGCGATCGAAAGCGCGAGATACGCGGTACAGGCGGCGGGAGTGGATCGGCGACTCGCGGCGGCTCGCGAGGCCGACAGGAAACGCACCGAAAAGAAAGGGAAAGAGCAATGACGGTTTCATCGGAACAGGCAGACGCGGTCTTCGGGAGCCGCAGCGCGGCGCCGGGAGCGAAGACGGCGGAGGAAATCGCGGCGTGGGCGGAGAAGACGCCCGCCGCGCCCATGCACAGGAGCGCGTTCGATCCGCTCGAACTGGAGGCGATGGGGATCCCGGATGGGCAGACGTGGGTAGACCTCGACACCGGGAACGCGGAAGGACGCGAAGCGAGGCAGGCGCTCTCGGCGGCGGCGGCGCGGCGGCTCATGTCCGCCGACCTCGACCAGATGGACGACTCGAGACACGCCGCGCTGTTCAGGGCTTCGACGAAGGCGATATTCGGCGTTGAGGACCAGACTGGCGCGTTCTGCTTCGAGAAGCGCGCGGGGACGATGCGGCAGAACGTCGAAAGGCTCAGGGAGTTTCTGAAGGGCGACTATTCGCAGATCGAGACGGAGGACGAGACCGGCTGGCGCGAACTGAAGGAGTCGGGCGCGGACGAAGAGGCGCTGTACCGCTACGCGGACGCGAAGATGGGCGGCAAGGCGAAAGACCGCAGCGGACGCGCGCCGGGATTCTTCGAGACGCTGGTCGCGGCGGCGGGCAAGGGACTTTCCGGCGGGACGGCCGGCGCGGGCGCGGCGTTCGCGTCCGGCCAGAAGGAATCGGCGGACGCGGCCTGGAGCGAGAACGAGAGGCGCAAAGACTACGACAGGCTCACGGACGAAGAGAAGGGCGAATGGCGCAAGAGGACGATCGCGCAGTACGAAAAGGAACTCGCGAAGAAATCGCCGCTCGCGGCGTTCCTGAAGATGACAGGAGGGTTGTCTGACGCGGGGACGTGGATCGTCGCGAACGCGGTCGCGAACGGCAAGATCGACCGCGAGGCTTTCGCGGCGCTGCGGGAGACGGATCCCGAGCAGGCGGAGCAGGTAGCGGGCGCGGTGTCGGCGGTGCGCGGAGACCAGAAGAAGGGGCGGATACTCGGAGTCGAGACGGACTTCACGGACGACACCTGGGCGAACAGGCTGCAATTGAACCTGTACGGCTTCCAGCAGTCGGTGATCGGGCTTTTCGCGGACACGGCGGACACGGTCGGCACGTACGCGAAACTCGGGTACATGAAGACCATGCTGGACGACGCGGAGTACGCGCAGAAGAAGAAGGAATGGGACACCGCGCAGCAGATCGAAACGGCGGAGAGGCAGAACCTGCCCGACGCCGACGGGTTCTGGGGGTCGCTCACGCAGGGCGTCGCGGAGAACGCGCACTGGTTCATTCCGTACGGACTCATAGCGAAGGGCGCGAAGGCGGCGGAAGGGGCGGCGAAAGCGGCGCGGCTCGCGGGCAAGACCGAGGCGGCGATCCACGCGACGCGGGTGCTCCAGGAAGGGGCGCTCGTCGCCAACGACGCGGCGGCGATGCTCAAATACACCGAGAAGCTGAGATGGCTCGAGAGCGCGGCGGCGAAACTGGCGGCGGCGGTCCCGGCGGCGCAAAAGGCGGCCTCCCTCGCCCGCTGGGGCGCGGCGAGAGAGGCGGGGCGAATCATGGCGTTTTCGGCGTTCGCGGAAGAATACATGGAGAACGCGGACGCGCGCGGGATATCGCGCACGGAGTCCGCCCCTACGGCGGCGCTCGTCGGGACGGTCAACGCGCTTGTCGAGAATCTGTACGTGCCGGGGCTGGAATCGTCGCTCGCGCCGGCGGAGGTGAAGTCGCTGATGCTGTCTTCGGCTGTCGAGGCGTGGAAGACGAAGGGCATGAAGGGCGTCGGCGCGTGGATCGCGAACCAGGTGGAGAAGCGCGCGGTAGAGGGCGCGAAGGTGTTCGCGACGGAGGGACTCGTTGAAGAGGAACTCCAGCAGTGGACGACGGAAATCGGGCTACAGATCGACCGCAGGGCGCAGATGCTCAGGGAGCGCGGCGAAGGCGGCAAGGCGGCGGCGCTCGCGGCGTTCTGGGACGAAGTGCGCGCGAAGCCGGGCGCGGCGACCGGAAAGCTTTGGAAGATCTACGCCGAGACGGCGGCAGAGGTCGCGCCGTCGTCCGTCGGGTTCGGGCTGATGACTGTCGGGAACATGACGCGGCGGCAGCATCTGCACAACTGGATGACGCGGCGGCGGACGGGCGACGCGAACTACGACGCGGGCGTCGTGGACATGCTGGAGCGCGAAGCGGCCGCGAAAGCCGCGCTTGACGAATACTGGGAGCGGCAGGATTTCGAGGCGGAGAAGCGCGGCGAAGGCGGCGCGGAACGCACGGAAAACGCGGCGGACGTGGCGATTTCGGCTGCGCGCGAGGCGGTGAGGGCGCTGCCTGTCGGCGCGGACGAGACGGCGGCTATAGCGCAGGCGGCCGGGGTGGACATGAAGACGGCGGAAGTCCTGCGCGACGTCCTGGACGCGGAGGCGGAATGGAAGATGTATTCGCCGACGTTCCGGCAGAGCGTCAATCTCGCGGACTACCTGACGACGCTGGACGAAGACCGGGTGAGGGAGTTTTTGCCGGAGTACGTTTCGGGGTCGTGGATGTCCGATCCGGAGAATGGCGTGTATTCGGCGGAGTTCAAGACCGGCGACGGCAAGACGAAGAGAATCGTGTACCGCTTCGGGCTGTCGGAAGAGCTGGTGAAAAGCATAACGGACGGAATGATCGCGTCCGGGGGAGAGCTCGCGTCTTCCTACGAAGCGCGGCGGCTCGAGAGCGGCGACGCGGAGATGAAGCCGTGGGCGGAGCTCGGGAAGGACGAGCGCGAGCGCGTCGCGAGAAACTGGATAAACGGCTTTCTCGCGGACAGGAACGAGAACGGGGTGTTCCAGTTCCGGACGGAGGACGGGCAGACCGTGACCGTACAGGCCGACGCGGTCGTGAATCTCATAACCGGCAAGGCCGGCGACATCGGGTACGGCGGCGCGAGGGCGACGGCGGCGACGGCGCGGCACGAGACGTTCCACGCGTTGTGGCGGTTCGCGAAAGAGACGATGTCGAAAGAAGACATCGACGCGCTGTATTCGCACTTTCCTGACATCGACCGAAAGGAAGACGAGGCGAACGGCGGCGTCGCGCTGGACGAGGCGATGGCGCACGAGTTCGAGAAGTACGCGAGCGGGAACTACGTGAGCCCCGCGATAGGCGGGCGCATGGACGCGGCGGCGGACTGGCTCGCGAAGCGTGCGGGCGGGCTTCTGGACGCGCTCGGAATCGGAACGGCGGACCGTGTCGGGGAGAAGACGCCGCTCAAGGGGTTCTACGACAAGGTTCTGTCCGGGAAGCTCGGGAGCGGCGCGCTGGGCGTCGAGCAGAGGAAGATCGAGACTCCGGCGCCGGAGAAGGGCGGCGAGACCGCGCCTAAGCGGATGAACGCCGCGCCGGAGACCGGGGAGTCGGGCGACGCGGCGCACGGCACCGGACAGGCCGAAGGCGAGACGGCGGGCGCGAAGCCCGAGACCGTGACGACGAGCGCGAAGCCGGAGGCGGCGACACTGGAGAAGCCGGCGGCGAGCAACGTGCCGGGGCAGAAGTTCTACAGGCTCCAGGCGGGCGACGGCGTATGGATCGTCGGCGAACTCGTCGTCAGCGATGTGGATGACCTCAAGACGAGCGACAAGGGGAATCTGGGCGACGCGTCGCTCCAGAACAGGCTGGGCGGCAAGGAGCGCGAGGGCCGCATAGAGGCGATCGCGGCGAATCCGAATCCGCGCCTCATGGGAACGGTAAACGAACAGGCGAACGGCGGTTTCGTCTGGGCGATGCCGAACGGCGATGTCTTCATCGGCAACACCAGGACAACGGGCGCGACGGAGGCGTATGCGCGCGGGAACGCGGACGGTTTGCGCGAGTACATGATAAACGAGGCGGCGGAGCGCGGCATAGAGATGCCGGACGGCGTCACGAAGCCGCTCGTGCATTTCGTCTTGAGGCGTATCGAGTCGAAGGACGGCAAGGCGACGATCCAGGACGTCGTGAGGGCGACGAACGAATCTACGACGACCGAGATGACGAGCCTCGAAAAGGCGCGGAACGACGCGGACGTCATCGAGAAGGAGCGGCTGGGCGGGGCGTTCGCGTTCCGTCCGGACGGCAGCATAGACGAATCGAAGAGCGGCGATGCGATAGGGATGTTCCGGCGGGCGACGAAGGCGGTCGGGCTGGTGGGGGACGCGACGGATGCGCTCACGAAGGAAGGGCGGGAGCGGCTTTTCAACGCGCTTCTGGCGCATTTCCTGAAGGGGGCGGACGCGGCGACGGTCGAAAAGGCGATAGGGCGGACGGACGCGATCGACATGAAGAACGAGATGTCCGCGCTCGTCAGGGAATCGTCGGCGCTCGAGACGCTTGCGGCGGCGAAGCCGAGGTTCGACATACGCGGCGCGATAGCGGAGATAATGCCGTACTACATGGAGTGGCTGGAGAAAGAGGCGGCCGAGCGCGCGAAGACCGGCAAGGGGCGCGGCGACTACGCGAAGAAGGCGCGGCAGTCGTGGTCGGACTTCATGGCGCAGGGGGACATGTTCCGGAAGCCCGGCGAGGCGGCGCGGATAGTCGGAGACCTTCTCGCGGCGTCGCGGGAGCTGCGGAGTTTCGACAAGGAGGACAGCGAGTCGGACGCTGGCAAGGCGAGGTCGCAGCGGTTCGTGATGGACTATCTGGAGGCTTACGCGCGGAACGCGGCGGCGGCGAACGACGAGACCGACATGTTCGGGACGCCTCCGGCTACGCGCGAGGGGCTGATGCGCTGGCACCGCGCGAACGGCGGCGCGGCCGGCGCGCGGTTCAGCGTGTCTCTACAGGGGCAGCGCGAGTACGACGATGTCGTGCGCCGCTACACCAATGCAGACGGCACGAAGAAACACGGCTGGATGAAAGCGCCGAACGGCGAGCCTACGAAGCTCACGGAGCGCCAGTGGGTGCTGGTGCGCACTCCGGCGTTCAAGAAGTGGTTTGGCGACTGGGAAGCGAGCGCGGCGGCAGTTCTGCGCAAGACTGCTGCCACGTACGAGCAGGGACGCAAAGTGCTTGAAGGCCTTGTGGGCGTTCCGCTTGTGAGTGCAGACGGACTGGACGCGACGCTCTCCGGCAACAGCATAGACAAGATATTCTCCGGCAAGGCCGTCCATAAGTCAGTCTCCTTCGGGGCCCATCTTGCGGCGGCGGCGAACATCGAGCAGCTGTACGGCGCGGCGAGGGAGCTTCAGACCGACCCAGGCAACAAGGCGGGCGTGAAGTCGATGCATCGTCTGTACGCGCCGTTTCACTTTGGAGAAGACACGCTTGTCGCGAAGATCAGCGTCAAGGAATACACGGACGGAACAGAGAACAGGCTTTACACAATAGAAGCCATTGATGTAGAAAAGACGTCTGCGGGTATCTTGGCGCCAAAGCAGACCGTCAAGGACGGAGAGAGCAACCCCAACGCAGACATCGCGGATAGAATAGCAAAAATTGTCGCATCTGTCAAGGGGGCGTCTGCGTCGAAAAACGTTGATGAGAACGGCGAACCGCTGGTAGTCTACCGTGGCGCACAGTTCGACCCGCTCGCGCAGGAGCCGGGCAAGGGCGTAATCAAGCCGGAGGCATACTTCACGGCGGATCCGGAATACGCAAAGCGCTATGCGGGTTCGGAAGGCGCGGTTCGGGCGTACTACTTGAACATCCGTCATCCGTTCGATATCCGCGATCCGGAATGTTTGAAGGATTTCGAGAAGATATATCCGGGTCAGAAGCTGGCACGCGGCAAATCCGGCGCGCTCGACTGGGCCGAGGCCGCGACAATTGACGGAGAGTTTCTTGAAGAGAACTTCCCGGGGAAGTACGACGGCATTATCTTCGACGAGGCAAGCGACTGGGCGCCGGAAGGGAATCTTCCGAAGTGGCGCGGCATAAGCTACGTCCCGCTGCACGGCGGGGCGCAGGTGAAGTCGGCCACCGACAACAACGGCGACTTCTCCGGGCATCCGGACGCGCGCTACTCGATCGCGGGCGGTAACGCGCTCGCAACGGCGAAACTCGGAGAATGGAAAAAGGACGTTGATGAAGATTCCGTCCGTAGTGCGATCGCCGACTATATTGACAGGGGCGCGTTGTCCGGAGACATAAAACTCGGCAATGAAGGCGAGAAGCTTCAGATTGCCATTGCCGCGAACGAGTTTTTCAAGGCGTACTCCGACAAGGTCGTTATGCTCTCCGACGGACGCTGCGCCTACTTCGCGCCCGATACGAGGAACCGCGAACGCGGACACTCAAACGCCGAGTGCTGGGCGATCTACTGCGTCCATGCCGTCACGCATGGCGGGAAAAAGGTCAAAGGCCAGTCCTGGGACGAGCGCATCTGGAGCCCAGAAAAGACCGAGAGCATGATGCTCATCGAGCAGGCATTGAAAGACGAAAGGTGTCGTGCGATCGTAAACGACAGTGATCCTTCGCGCGACCGGGTATTGTTCATCGGACGTTCGGCCGACGGGACGCGCATGGACGTCATGACAAGTCTGGACGAGTACGGCAACATAAACGCCGACCTGACGGAAGTGACGGTCGTAATGGGAGGAGGAAATGTGCCCTCGACTGATTACAGTCCGCTAACGAGGGCTGTTGAGGTTGTGGCACTACACCAAGCGGATGGCTACTCAGTCTCAACGGCGGATAGTTTACCACAACTCCCCGCCGGTGTCAATGGGGTGGCGGCGCCAGCAGTGCTAGCGGCGGCGGTCGCGCGGGGCGAGGACGAGCGCAAGGCGGCGGAGAAAAAAGGCGAAGAGGACGGCACGGGAAGCGCCCGCGCGTCGGTCGCGCCGCCGCCGCGCAGGGCGTCGTCGCCGTATCCGAGCCTTCTGGGGATGAGCGACGAAGACCTGATCGCCGCCGCGCTTGCGGCGCGAATGGCCACCGGCGCGGAATCGTCGCTGGACAAGACGCCGGGCGTCTCGTCGTCGCAGACCTACGGCGGAATCAAACGCTCTACCGTCGAAGGGTTCCTGCGGCGCGTGAGACCGTCGGCAAGCGACGCGGAGATCGCCGCGCTCCTGGACACGACGGCGCGCAAGGCCCGCGACATGGCCAAGATAATCCGCCACGACCTCGCGAAGGGCGTGAGCGAATCGGCTGTAGCCGGCAACCTGGACAGCATCATGCGCGACGCGTTCGGCCGCGAAATGGGTGCGCAGGCGGAGCGCGGGCGGCGGCTAGGACGCTTCGGCGCGAAAGCCGAAGACGCGCTCGCGGCGCGCCAGGCGCGAATCGTCGCCGACGCAGTGAAGAACCAGACCGGCGTAGAGGCGGAAGTCATGGAAAACGCGACGGGAATCGACCTCGCGGCATCCGTCGCAAACATGATGGAAAACGAGATGGACAGACCGCCGCCGTCGCGGTCCGGCGCGGGCGAAGTCATCGACAACATATCCGCGCCGCTCGCCGGAGAGGACGCGGACGAGGGCGCGGAGCCGGTGCAGAAGGACGTGTCCGCGAAGGTCAAGGCGGCGGTAGACGAGATGCTGCGGCTCACAGGCGAGGCTGCGGAGAAGGAAGCCGAAAGGCGAAAGAAGCGCAAGGAGCAGAAAGCGAAAGAAGCCGAAGCGGCCGGGGAAGAGGCGGACGACGGCGGCGACGACGGCGCGGGATACGGCGGCATGGAGAGCGGCGATCCGGTGGCGGAGGCGGTGAGAAAGGCGGGCGTCGAGCTGCGGGATCCGAGACACCTTGCGCTGCTCGTCGTGGAGTTCGCGCGGCGGCACTGGGTCAAAGAGCACGGCATGGCCGAGAACGCAAGTCCGTGGTCGTCGGGGGTCGCGATGCAGTTCCTGCGAAAGACCGCGCAGTCGGTGTACGGGAAGCTCGTCCGGACGATAACGTACTCCGGCGGGCGCGAGACGGCGTTCAGGAGAATCGCCGGGTTCGCGAACATACCGACGCTCGGACGGCTCGTAAACGAGATGGAGTTCGCGGGCGCGATCATAAACGCGCGGCGGATACGCGAAACGGCGCAGTCGATGTGCGAGAAGCTCGACCAGCTCTTGCAGACGCAGTTCGGGGCGACGGGGCGGTTCAAGCCGGACGACGAAGAGCTGCGGAGAAGGGCGCCGGCCGAGATGGAGCTTCGCGCACGGTATATGAGACACGCCATGTGGCTGACGCCGGACGCCTGCTCCAGGGAGGCTGAAGAGCTTGCGAAGGAGCTCGCGGCGGTGCAGAGCGAGTTTGACAGCGCGGGGTCGGACGCGGAGAAGAGCCGCGTCTACGCCGACGTGATGCGCAAAGTCGGCATACTGCGCGAGTTCGGCGGGCTGAAGTACAAGAAGCTCGCGGACATAGAGGCGGCGCTTCAATGGTGGCAGGACGCGGCGGAGGGATCGTTCCGCCAGCAGTGCGACGAGTGGACGGACAGGGAGACGAGGACGCAGCGGCTCGCGGCGGCGCTGGCGGCGGCGTTCAGGAACCCGAAACTGAAAAAGGCGGCGGCCGGCAAGGGCCTCGCGCAGACGTTCGGCGACTACTTCCACGCGCACTGCGGGTTCACGAACCTGCTCCGGGACCTTATGCGCTTCGCGGGCGAGAAGGAGCGCGCGGACGCGGAGCGCGTCGTCGCGTGGCTCGAGCTCGAGATACAGAAGGCGGGCACGAGGGCGATGACGGAGCGGCGCAAGTCGGGCGAAGAGTTCAAACGCGCCGTGGAACGCATCTACGGGAAGAAATGGGAGGACGCCGTAAAGCTCCTCAACGCGGAGGACGCGCGGTTCGACAAATTCATGGGCGAGGCCGACGACGGTGTGCGCGTCACGGCGACAAGGGCGCGGGCGATGCAGCTGTACGCTTCGCTCGTGCAGACCGGGCGGCTCGTCCGCAGAGAGGATCCGGAAAACCCGAACCAATGGCTCCTCGTCTGGGAGGGCGGATACCACGACAACATCGTCGAAAACCACCGCGAAGGGCAGGCCGAGGAGATCGCGAAGCTCCTGACGGCGGAGGATATGAACCTTCTCGCCTGGATGCGGCAGTGGTACGAGCGCAACCGGCAGGGGCTGTCGGACGTTTCGACCGCGCTGTTCGGGGTAGGGGTATACGCGGAAACGGGCAACTACATGCCGGTCAAGATGCTCGTCGATCCGCAGGGATTCGAGAAGCCGGGCGGCGCGGCTTACGCGTTTTTCCCGAAATCGCTCACTCCGCGCATCCGGAACAAGCGCGACTTCGACACGTCGGCGGACGTGCTGACGATGTGGGGGGCGAGGATGGAAGAGGCGGCGCAATGGAAAGCCCACGCGGAGCTGGGGCTTGAGCTGCGCGGAATATTCGGACGTACGGAGCTGCAAAAGGCCATAGTCGCCAGCCACGGCGCGAAGGCCAAGAACGACGTTCTTGCGTTCATTACGGACATCCTCGCCGGCCACGGCAACGCCGACGGATCGGCGGACGGAGCGAAATCGTTCGTGGACACCGTGCGCGGATGGGCGGCTCTGGGGGCGCTCGGCGGCAATCTCGGCGTCATGCTGAAGCAGACGACCTCGATTCCGGCTTTCGGATTCGAGATCGGATTGCGCAAGACGTTCTCGCACATGGCGACCGCGCTGACTCCCGAGGGGATCGCGGCCATGAAGAAGCTGTTGAAGAGCGAGGAACGCGTCAATCGCTGGACGGGCGGCAATACCGAGGAGGTTTCCAACGCGCTCAACGACAGCACGCCGGGAGCTTTGAAGAAGCTCCTCATCAAGTCGATGGTGACGAACAGGGTCGGCGACATAGTGCCGGCGCTTGTGGTCGGCCAGGGCATTTTCAGGGAATGTGTGCACCAGGGCATGAGCGAGGAAGACGCGATGGCGTACACGTGGATGCTCGTGGAGCGCACGCAGCAGTCGTCCAGGGTGGAGAACCGGAGCGCGTTCCAGCGCAGAGGCAAGCTCGGCAACATCATCTACCAGTTCCTGACGACGCAGCAGCAGTACCTCCAGTACGAGTTGCGGGCGTTGCGCGAAATCGCGGCGGATCCGAAGAACGCGAAGAAGTGGGGCGGATTCCTCCGCGCGGCGGTGTTGAACCACTTTATCCCGTCGTCGGCATACTACGGGATGGGAGAGCTCTACAAGGCGCTTCTCGGGCAGGAACCGCCAGAAGACCGACTGGCCGACTGGATGGTCGCGATGCTGACCGGCCCGTACGGCGCGATGTACGGCATAGGGCTGACGACGGCGGACGCTCTCAGGACGTACATCAGCGGGCCGAGGGCGAACTACGGAAAGGGCAGAAACCCGATTCCGGCGCTCGCGTGGCTTGAAAACGTATGGATAAAGGATCCCGCACTCATAATCTGGGACACGTTCGACGGCAAGAAGACCTGGGACGACGTGCTGGATGACATGGGACGGTGGATCGGCGACTTCAACGCCACGTTGCGCGACATTCGCAAGATCTACAAGTACCGCGTCAAGGACGAACCGCAGCGCCGCAGATAGCCACGCGCCGCGCCGTCAGGAGGCGGTGGCCTCCAGGGCGCGGCGGATTTCCTCCGTCTTGTCGGCGTGATCGTACCGCTTCACGGTCGCGTCCTGCGTCCACCCGCCAAGTCGCTTTGCGAGGTCGTCGCTGACGCCCGCCTCCGCGAGCCTCGTCCGGAACGTGTGCCGCCAGCTGTGGAAGGTTATCGTCGGATCGTCCACCTTCGCCGCTTTCAGGATTCCCGAGAACGAGCAATCTTCCGGATCTTTTGGATAGACTTTCGCGAACTCGGGGAAGACGTATTTCCGGCCCTTTGCGAACAGTCGCTTCAGCGCGTCGCGAAGTACGGTCACCATCGGGACTTCGACCTCGATGTCGTACCCTTGCGTTTTGATCGGCTTGGTTCGGATGACGTTTTTCTCGAAATCTACCGCGCTCCATTCCAGGAACGCGATGTCATGCTTCCGGAGACCGGTCCACCGCGCGATGAGACACGCCTCGTACCAGTGCGGAACGGCGCTCCGCTTCGCCGCCTCGAGCACGGCCTTCTCCTGGGCGCGAGTAAATGCGGCGTGTCGCTGCCCGTCGCGCACGGCCGGACGGAGATCTTTCCACGGGTTGCGGACGTTATGCAGAGCTTCGGCGGCTTTCCAGATCGTCGACAGGTTCGCGATGTATTCCCGCCGGCTCTTGTCCTTCAGTTTTGTTTTTTTCTTCAGGTATTCGGCATACGCCATCGCGCAGTCGAACGTCACCTCGTCTACCGTCGCGACAGGGAAGGCCGTCTTCGTCCATTCGATGAAATTCCCGAGGTTCGTTTTTCGCTGCTTCAGGAGCTGTTCGCCCGGCTTGCGGTCGCGCATGGACATGAAGCGCTCGTACGTCATCCACAGTTGCGCGATCGGCAGTCCGGACGTCTCGTCGCTCGTTGGGAATATGGAGGTGAGGATCGCTTTCAGATGCTTTTCGTCCATCTTGTGCCTGATCGACAGGTGTATAGCCTCCTCTATCGACCGGGCATCCTCCAGGGAGCTTGTCCCGGTAGATTTACGGATGAATTTTCCAGGCCTTCGAGGGTCCCGGAACATCACCCACCAGCATTTTCCGCCGTTGTTTTTGTACAGCATAACCGCCTATATTCGCTTATTGCGTTCTTTTTGGTTTTGCAGATATTGTATCATAATTCGTATCATAAGTCAAATCCCGCAGAAAACAAAAAAAGCGTTGATTTTCAACGCTTTTTTGGCATTTGGGGAATGGTGGGTGATACTGGACTCGAACCTGGGGAGGGGGGTGAAATGTGCGAATTTATTGGGGTTTTTTGATGATTTTTTTTATTTCATTCTTTCTGTGTATCATAAAATGTATCATACCATAAAAAACCAGTAACGAGGGTTTTAGTGACTAGTGGTTAGTGCGTAGTGGGGAGCGGGGGAGTTGACAACAGGAGGGAGCGGAGAGCCTGCGCCGATGTGCCGGGCATCGCGCGGATACGCTCCGCGTCGGATACGTAGACACGTATCAGCGTCGTCGGCTCGCGCTCTACGCCCTGCCAACGCGCTATGCCGCCTGCGCGTCCGGCAGCGGAGCGAACGCGAGAGAGGTTGGGTCTATTCTGCATGGCGTTCCTCCAGCTCGTCGGGAATCCAACGGGCGAAATCGTGCCAGTGAAACATGGCGTCCACCATCTCGCGTTTGGCGAGGTTGAGATCGCCATGCCGTATCGCACGAGCGGCACGTTGCGCGTAGCGTCCGCCCATCATACGGCGGGCATTGGATTTGTCTGCGGCGCAATCGTCAGCCATGCGTTGGAAATCGTCAATTGTCATTTCGCCTCCTCTATACTATTTTGCGCGAACACCCGGCTACGAATCTCATACGGATCGGCATCATCGGGGGAGAGCCAACGCGCCACAATGGCGGCACGTGTGAGAGCGATTGCGAACGCTCCGGCAACGCCACCGAGAAATTGATCGTCGAGGGCGTCGCGCAGACTGGCGGCGGCGAGGGCGTTGCAGATTGAGCAAACCGCCGGCTCCTCAAGGTCATCGTGCGTGATTTTTCCCTCCGAGCAGAGTAGCATTTGGCCCTGCACCGTCCGCACGAGCATAGCCAACGGCCCCTCGGCATATTTCCACTCCGGAGTCCGCGACTCTAGTTCGTCCATCAATTCCCGCAGTGTTTTCATTTTTGTCCCTTTCGTTTTTGGCGTCTCGCGAGGCCCATCCTCGTTTCGACGCCGCATATTATACCATATTTGCCTATTGTTTACAAGTGGCAAATATTGTTAAATATGCGGCATCGGGATTGGAGACTTCGCGCCGGTTGCGGCGCGGCGCAGGACGGGGAAGCGGTTAGCGGTTAGCGGGGAGCGGTGAGCGGTTAGCAGTTAGCGGGGAGCGGTTAGCAGTTAGCGGTTAGCGGGGAGCGGTTAGCGGTTAGTGGGGAGTGGGGGAGGAGGAGTTGACGGAACTTGACCGAAGTTGACGGAAATTTAATAAAGTTTTTTGTCGCAAATTGGAAAGTTGG